>JAEEGK010031579.1_pt1 | contig 10434 bp, 6 predicted proteins | sample 8958771 | NCBI WGS metagenome assembly JAEEGK01 (sample SAMN16246547, study PRJNA631951) | gut metagenome | biome: gut microbiome; feature: rumen; material: SC-attached | host: Bos | place: Iran: Karaj | collected 2018-10 | reverse complement strand
TTTCAGAGAGGAATTCCATATGCGGGTCGAGGGCCATGTGAATGCCGCCGGTACTTAGCGATTGGCGAGCCGCAAGGCGAAGACAGAGCTTAGTACCGCTGCGAGCAGAGGTAGCGGAAGCGAGACCCAAGACCCGCATATGGATGCCGAATCAATTAATGTCTTCGGATCGTCACTGTACGCTGCCCTATTCGTTGCTCCTCCGCTTCTGGCGCCGTACTCTGTTGATATGACGCTCGAAGTCGCCGTTTAAGATGAGCTCGGCGAGGATATACTGATCGAACGTGGGGACCGTGCAGGTGTAAAAGCCGATGCGGTCCTCGAACTGTTTCTGCAGGTTCTGCGGCACGATGAGATAAGCTGTGCGCACCGCCGTGGAGACCGTGTTCGTGAACGTGTTCACGTACAGCACGCGGCCGGAATCGTCCAGCGAGAACAGCGTGTCTTCCGGCTTTCTGGCCGGCGTGATCTCGGATTCGAAGTCGTCTTCGATGATGTAGGCGTTGCGCTGCGCCCGCCAGCGCATGTATTCGCGCTTCTTCGCGTTCGTGGCCGTGACCCCGGAAGGGTAGCTGCGGTACGGCGTGATGTGCAGCACCTGGGCGTCGCTTTCCCACAGCGCGCTGCTGACGATGCCGTCCGGCCCCAGGGGCAGGCTCTGCGTCGTGATGTCGTTCGCCCGGTAGACCTGGGCGATCTTTTCGTAAGATGGGTCTTCGATGCCGTAGATGCGGCTGCGGCCCAGCACCTGCACGATCAGACCGTACAGATATTCCGCGCCGGACCCGATGATGATCTGTTCCGGAGACGCTTCGATGTGGCGGGCCCTGGCCAGGTAGCGGGACAGGGCGGAGCGCAGGATGTCCGTGCCGAAATTCGGGCAGCGCTGCAGCACTTCTTCCCCGTACTGGCTCAGCACGCGGCGGGCTGTTTTCGCGTAGACGCCGAAGGGAAAGCCCGTCTCGTCCGTATCCGTTTCCGGCCAGTATGATCTGGTCATATTTTCGATGGATTCCACCGGAAACGTGCTGGCTTCGTCGTAGGTGACGAAGTAACCGCTGCGCTGCTTCGCGGTCACGTAGCCTTCGCCCTCCAGCAGTTCCAGCGCGTGCTCCGCCGTGATGACGGAAACGCCGAAATCCCTTGCGATGGTGCGCTTCGAAGGGAGTTTCGCGCCTGAGGCATACAGGCCCTCTTCGATATCCGTGCGCAGGCTCCGGTAGAGATGCAGATACTGCTTTTCCTTCTGTTCTTCTGCCATCTGGTCTTCCTCTTTCGCTGAATTGGTTATATAAAATAGTTTGATTCTGGATATTTTGATAGGTTCAGTTCAATGATATAGTATAGACAAAGAAAAGACAAGCAGATTGCCTCTTCTCCGGAATCGAGGTGATACTCATGAAGCGCTACGCAATGAACAACGGTATGCACACTATGGCAAACACAAGAACCAGCACAGATCATCAGATCAAGATCTTAACAGCTTCCGCCCTCCTGATGGCTATGAACGTCATCATGAGCTCCTTCGGCGTCCCCGTCCCCGGCGGACACCTGTACCTGAATGACTGCATCATCACGGTGGCGGCCATTCTGCTGGCCCCGGGTTATGCGGCTGCAGTCGGCGGCATCGGCGCCTTCCTTGGAGATTTCTTCTTCTATCCGACGCCCATGTTCTTCTCCCTGATCGCCCACGGCCTGCAGGGCTTCCTGATCTCCTGGGCTGTCAGAAAGTTCGTCGATAAAGACGGCAAGCGCACTGTGAAGGGCGCGGTCATCGGCTGCCTGATCGGCCTGGTCGTGACCACGGTCGTCTACAGCTTAGGCAGAGCCTTCGTCTACAGCACGCCGGAATACGCCATCCTGAAGCTGCCGTATCAGATCCTGCAGCCCACGGTCGGCGCGGTCGTCGGCATCCTGCTCTGCTTCAAATTCGGCCTGATGGAACGGTTCGACAAGATGTTCCGGTAAGTCAGACCCGTCCCTGTAAGAAGAAAGAAATGCGCCCCGGCTCAGCCGGGGCGTTTTATTTTCCTCCGGCGGATTCTATAGTAAAATAACAGACAGGAGGACCGCGGATTTGGAAGAACGGGAAGCGCCAAAACAGAACAGATCCCGCAGAAAGCGGCAGGAGGTGCGCAGGCAGACGGAGGACGCTGCCGCGCTGCTTTGCCGCGCCTGGGACGACGCGAGGCGCGGACGTTCCTGGGATTGGGTGCTGGCAGAAAAGTACCACAGAGGCATCGTCGCCCGCCTCCGTTCTGCGAAACGGTTCAAAAACAGCCTGAAGTGGCAGCGCCCCGGGTGGCTCAGCGATTTCCTCGCGCTGGAGAAACAGTGCGACAGCAGCCGCATTCCGGATACTTTCAGGAGGTTTGCCGCAGCCTGTCCGCTGATCGCCGCTGACCCGCAGAGCGACCTCCCGAAGCGCGTGCTGCAGCGCTATCCGTTCGTGCTTCTGGCGGCTGCAAAAAAGGCCGCGAGGGATTTTGCGGCGGGTCATTCGGAGGCGGATCTGCGGAGGCTGCTGCGCCGCAGGCATTTTCCGTCGCAGATGCTGGCGGCCGAGGGGCTGGAAAACGTGTGGTCGGCCTGGTATGTGCCCCAGGCGGTCCGTTCCGATCTGAAGCTGCTGCTCTCCCTCGATCCGAAGGACGAATACCCGGAAGCCCGGACGATGGAGCGCCATTTCGTGCTCCACCTCGGCGGCACGAATACGGGGAAGACCTACGAAGGGTTCCGCTGTCTGCGGCAGGCCCGCACCGGCGTCTACCTCGCGCCGCTGCGCCTGCTGGCGGTGGAAGCGCAGGAGACCCTGCTGGACGCGGGACTGGACTGCAGTCTGACGACAGGCGAAGAAGAGGACGTGCGGGCAGGGGACACCCATGTGGCAGCCACCGCGGAGAAACTGGATCTGAAGGCGCGTTACGACGTGGCGGTCATCGACGAATGCCAGATGATCGAAGATCCGCAGCGCGGCTACGCCTGGACCCGGGCGATCCTGGGCGTGCAGGCGCCGGAGGTGCACCTGTGCGCGGCGCCCCAGGCGAAGGACATCCTGATCAAACTCATCCGCAGCTGCGGCGACAGTTTCGAAGTAAAAGTCCACAAGCGCAGAACGCCGCTGTTCTGTATGAACCGGACTGTGGACCTGGAGCACATCCAGCCCGGCGACGCGCTGATCGCCTTTTCCAAGGTGGACGTGCTGAGCGTGGCGGAGGAACTGCGGCATTCCGGCAAAGAGCCGGCGATCATCTACGGCGCGCTGCCTTACGCGGCCAGGCGCATGCAGATGGAGGACTTCCTGGCGGGGGAGACCCAATACATCGTGGCGACGGACGCCATCGGCATGGGGCTGAACCTGCCGATCCGGCGCATCCTCTTTCTTGACACGGAAAAATATGACGGCGTCGAGCGCCGGGAACTGAAGCCGGAGGAGATCCAGCAGATCGCGGGCAGAGCCGGCCGGTACGGCATGTACAGCAAAGGCTTCGTCGGCGCGGTCCGGGATCTGGATCTCATACGGGAAGGCCTTCGCACCTCCGTCCCCCAGATCCGGGAGGCGGTGCTCGGCTTCTCCGACATGGTGCTGCAGTCGAATTTCGATCTTCTGGAAGTTCTGACCGAATGGAACCGGATGCCGGCGGAAGAACCCTACCGCAAGATGGATATCTCGCGGTATCTCTGGGTCATTTCCACGATGCGCCAGCGGGGGTTCGCGCTGACGAAGGAAGAGGAACTGCGGGCTGCCAACATCCCCTTCGACGAGACGGACAGCGTGCTGGAGGAATTGTTTTTCGAGTATCTCCGTCACTACGTGCAGGGGGAACCCGTCGAACAGCCCCGGCTCGACAGCCCGGACAGGACGCTGCCGGAGTTGGAGAGTTACTGCCGCAAACTGGATCTGTATTTCTCCTTCGCGAAGACGTTCCGCTGCCCCGTAGACGCGGAGCGCATGCGGGAAGCCAGGGACAAGGCCGCGGAGGAGATCAACGAGATCCTGATCTACCGTCTCCAGAACAATATTCGTTTCTGCGAGATCTGCGGCAAACCGCTGCCCCTGTACGCGAACGGGAAGGTCTGCGACGCTTGCCGGCGCAGGATGCGGAAATAAAAGGCGCAAGGCCTCCAAAATAATTGCGGCGGGCGGGACGAAATATTTCTGTCCGCCATAACAATTTTTGTATTGACAATCTTTTCGGGAAAGAGTAAAGTATTATTCGTGATTGAAAAGGCGAATCAAGCGGATCCAATCTTCCGCTTGGCGCCTTTTTTATTTGTTTCAGGCATGCAAAGGAGGGACAACATGGCGAAATACATCTTTGTGACCGGCGGCGTCGTTTCCGGTCTGGGCAAGGGCATCACAGCCGCCTCGCTGGGACGTCTGCTGAAGCAGCGGGGCCTGAAAGTCGCGGCGCAGAAGATGGATCCCTACATCAATGTGGATCCCGGCACGATGAGCCCCTATCAGCACGGGGAGGTCTACGTGACGGACGACGGCGCGGAGACGGACCTGGATCTGGGTCACTACGAACGCTTCATCGACGAAGACCTCAACAAATACTCCAACATCACCACGGGCAAGGTATACGCCAGCGTCATCGCCAAGGAACGCAAAGGCGACTACATGGGACGCACTGTCCAGACCATCCCTCACATCACCGACGAGATCAAGAAATTCATCTACAACGTGGGCAGCCACACCGACGCTGACGTCGTCATCACCGAGATCGGCGGCACGGTCGGCGACATCGAAGGCAGACCCTTCCTCGAAGCGGCCAGGCAGGTCGCCATCGAGCAGGGCCGGGAGAACACTCTCTTCCTCCACGTCACACTGGTACCTTATCTGAAGGCATCCGGCGAGCATAAATCCAAACCGACCCAGCATTCCGTCAAGGAACTGCAGGGCATGGGGATATCGCCGGATGTTTTGGTTTTGCGGGTGGACGAGCCCATCGAGGACCCCGCCATCTTCGACAAGATCGCGGCGTTCTGCAACGTCAAGCGCGACTGTGTCATCGAGAACCGCACGCTGCCCATCCTGTATCAGGCGCCGCTGGCCCTGGAGGATCAGGGGCTTTCCGGCATCGTCTGCCGAGAGCTGGGCCTGGAGACGCCGGAGCCGGATCTGGCGGAGTGGCGCTCCATGGTCGAAAAGATCGAACAGGCTTCGCAGCCGGTGGAGATCGGTCTCGTGGGCAAATACATGCAGCTGCACGACGCGTACCTGTCCGTGGCGGAGGCCTTGAAGACCGCCGGCTACATGCAGGGCGCGAAGGTGAACATCCACTGGATCGATTCCGAGGGCGTGACCGAAGCCAACGCGCAAAGCGTCCTGTCCGGCCTGGACGGCATCCTGGTGCCCGGCGGTTTCGGCAGCCGGGGCATCGAAGGCATGATCGCCGCCTGCCGCTACGCGCGGGAAAACAACCTGCCGTACTTCGGCATCTGCCTGGGCATGCAGATCATGGTGATCGAATACGCGCGGCACGTGCTGGGCTGGGAGAGCGCGAATTCCGGCGAGTTCGATCCGGACGGCAGCTGCAAGGTGATCGATTTCATGCCGGACCAGAACGCGGAAAAGGATCTGGGCGGCACGCTGCGGCTGGGCGCCTATCCCTGCGTCATCCGGCCGGGCACGACCATGATGCGCTGCTACAAAGCGCCGGAGATCTACGAGAGACACCGCCACCGCTACGAGGTGAACAACGACTTCCGCCAGGCGATCGCAGATGCGGGGGTCACGTTCTGCGGACTGTCCCCTGACGGACGCCTCGTGGAAGCGTCCGAGCTTTCGGACCGCCCGTTCTTCCTGGGCGTACAGTACCATCCGGAATTCAAGAGCCGTCCGACGAAGGCGCATCCGCTGTTCTACGGATTCGTCGAAGCGTCTCTGGCTCAGTCGAAAGGAGAAAAATAACATGAAAACCTGCGCTATCGTAGGCATCAACTGGGGCGACGAGGGAAAAGGCCGCATGGTCGACCTGCTCACGTCCGAATACGATATCGTCATCCGCTGCCAGGGCGGCGGCAACGCCGGCCACACGGTCATCAACGAAAAGGGCAAATTCGCCCTGCACCTGCTGCCCTCCGGCATCTTCCGCGAAGGCGTCGTCAACATTCTGGGCAACGGCGTCGCGCTGGATCTGGAGAACCTGTGGATCGAGATGGAGGACGTCCGCAGCAAGGGCGTGGCCATCACTCCGGAAAACCTGAAGATCTCCGACCGCGCCAGCCTGCTGCTGCCGTGGCACCGCCAGCTGGACGGCCTGGAAGAAGCGCGTCTGGCGGACAAGAAATACGGCTCCACGAAGCAGGGCATCGCGCCGTTCTATTCCGATAAATACCAGAAAAAGACCATCATGGCGGGCGAGCTGCTGCATCCGGCGCATCTGAAGGAACACATGGCGGATCTGCTGGAGTGGAAGAACCTGACGCTCACCCGGGTGTACGGCGCGGAGCCGGTCACCATGGAGGAGATGGAGGCCTGGTTCGCGGATTACGGCGAAAAGCTGAAGCCCTTCATCTGCGATACGGGCAAGTACCTGCACGAGGCGGTCAAAGCCGGCAGGAGCGTGCTGTACGAGGCCCAGCTCGGCGCGCTGCGCGACGTCGACTACGGCATCTATCCCTACGTGACCTCGTCCAACACCATCGCGGCATACGCGCCGGTCGGCGCGGGAATCCCCGGCGTGCGGGCGGATAAGGTGATCGGCGTGGTGAAAGCGTATTCCACCTGCGTGGGCGAAGGTCCCTTCGTGGCCGAATGGTTCGGCGAAGAGGCGGAGGAACTGAGAAAAGCCGGCGGCGAATACGGCGCGAAGACAGGCCGTCCCAGAAGAGTGGGACCCATCGATATCCCGGCTACCCGCTACGGCGTGCAGTGCCAGAACGCCACGGACATCGCCCTGACGAAACTGGACGTCTTAAGCTACATGAAAGAGATCCCCATCTGCGAACGCTACGAGCTGGACGGCGAGGAGACGGACGACTTCGTTTTCCCGGTCCTGCTGCAGGACTGCAAGCCCGTCCTGAAGACCATGCCCGGCTGGGGCTGCGACATTTCCGGCTGCCGCAGCTGGGACGAATTGCCCAAGGAAGCGCAGGATTACGTCCTGTATATCGAGAAGGCCATCGGCTGCCACGTCACGTACGTGTCGGTCGGGGCGGAAAGAGATGCATACATCGAGAGGTAGACAACATGTGCGGAATCATAGGATTTACAGGACTGAAACAAGCGGCTCCCATCCTTCTGGAAGGATTGGCCCGGATGGAATACCGGGGTTACGATTCGGCAGGCATCGCCGTCGTCTCCAGTGACCCGCCCAGAGCCCTGCAGCTGGCCAAGGTCTCCGGCAAGGTGGCGGGTCTGTTCGAAAAGACGCAGAACGGCGCGGCTTTTCCCGGCACCTGCGGCATCGGGCACACCCGCTGGGCCACCCACGGGGCGCCCACGGAGACCAACGCCCATCCCCACGTGTCCATGCACGGGATGTTCGCGGTCAACCACAACGGCATCATCGAGAATTTCGTGCCCCTGAAACAGGAACTGCTGGCGAAGGGATACACCTTCAAGAGCGAGACGGACACCGAGGTGGTGGCGCAGCTTCTCGAGGACAACTATGAAGGGGATTTCCAGAAGGCCGTGGAGAAGGTGCTGTCCATGATCGAGGGCTCCTACGCCTTCGCCATCGTCTGCAAGGACGATCCGGACACGCTGTTCGCGGTCAAAAAGAACAGCCCCCTCATCCTGGGCAAAGGCGAGGGCTTCAACCTGTTCGCCTCTGACGTGACCGCTCTGGTGGAGCACACGAGGGAAGTGGTCTACATGGAGGACGGACAGTACGCGAAGGTGACCCCGGACAGCATCGAACTGTTCGCGGAGGACGGCAGTCCGCTGCCCCTGGTCACGAGCCACGTGACCCTCAGCATCTCCGCCGCGGAGAAGGGCGGCTACGAGCATTTCATGATGAAGGAGATGATGGAACAGCCCGAAGCGGTCGAGCGTACCATCTCGCCCCGCATAAAAGATGGAGAGATCGTGCTCGACGACTTCTCCCTCACCCGGGAACAGCTCCTGGGGTTCCGTAAGATCATGATCACCGCCTGCGGATCCGCGTACTACGCCGGCCTGGCCGGAAAGTACGCCATCGAAAGGCTCTGCGGGCTTCCCGTGGACGTGCAGATCGCCAGCGAACTGCGCTATTCCGATACCCCCATCGACGACCGCTGCCTCCTCATCGTGCTGTCGCAGTCGGGGGAAACGTTGGATACCATCGCCGCCGTCAAGGAATGCAAGGCGAAAGGGGCCACGGTACTGGCCATCGTCAACGTAGTGGAAAGCGCTCTCACGAAGCTGGCGGACAGCGTCCTGTACACCTGGGCGGGCCCTGAGGTGGCCGTCGCGACCACCAAGGGGTACACCACCCAGCTGGCTGTCCTGTACCTGTTCGCCGTGTATGCGGCGAAGGTGCTGGGCAGGCTGGATGGCGAAGCCTACGCGTCTTACATCCGCGAGCTGCAGCAGCTGCCCGAGGCGGTGCGCGCTTCTCTGAAGCTGGACTGCGACATGGAGAATATGGCGCAGTACTTCAAGGACGCGCAGCACGTGTTCTATCTGGGCCGCAACACCGACAGCGCGCTGGCCATGGAAGGCGCCCTGAAATTCAAGGAGATCTCCTACATCCACGCGGAAGCCTACGCGGCCGGCGAACTGAAGCACGGCACGATCGCCCTGATCGAACCGGGCACGCCCGTGGTGTCCCTGTGCACGAACGAGGCGCTGATCGAAAAGTCGCTGAGCAACATCATCGAAGTGAAGGCGAGAGGCGCCGTCGTGACCGCGGTGGTGCCCGCAGGCGTCCCTGTCAGCGAAGAGATCCGCGGCTACGCGGACCGCTGCGTCGAAGTACCTGCGCTGCGCGACATCTTCGCGTCCATCGCGGCCGTCGTGCCCCTGCAGCTGCTGGCCTATCATGTTGCGAAGCTGCGCGGCTGCAGCATCGACAAGCCTAAGAACCTGGCGAAGTCCGTTACCGTGGAATAGGAATAGAAGAGGAAAGAGACTATGACACAGGAAAAGATCCTGGTGCTGGACTTCGGCGGCCAGTACGATCAGCTGATCGCCCGCAGAGTGCGCGATCTGCGCGTCTACGCGGAGCTGCAGCCCTATAACAAAATTACAGTCGAAGAGATCAAGGCGGAAGGGTATAAGGGGATCATCTTTACCGGCGGTCCCAACTCCGTGTACGATCCCGCGTCGCCCCATTACGACCCGGCGCTGCTGGACGCCGGCATCCCCATCCTGGGGATCTGTTACGGTCACCAGCTGCTGGCGTGGATGGCGGACGGAAAGATCGGTTCCGCCGGCAACTTCTCCGAATACGGCAAAGTGACCGTGACCCACCGCGGCGGCGTCCTGTTCGAAGGCGTGCCCGAAGAATGCGTCTGCTGGATGAGCCATACGGATTCCGTCATGGAGCTTCCGGAGGGATTTCAGGGCGTGGCGAGCACGGGCATGTGCGCGGTCGCGGCCATGGAAGACGTCTCCCGCAGACTCTTCGGCGTGCAGTTCCACCCGGAAGTGCAGCATACGCAGTACGGCAAGACCATCCTCGGCAATTTCCTGTTCAAGGTCTGCGGCTGCAGCGGCGACTGGCACATGGAGAACTATTGTAAACAGGCCGTGGAAGCCATCCGCGCGAAAGTCGGAGACGGCAAGGTGCTGCTGGCGCTGTCCGGCGGCGTGGATTCGTCCGTCTGCGCGGCGCTGCTGGCAGAAGCCATCGGACCGCAGCTCACCTGCGTGTTCGTGGACCACGGCATGATGCGCAAAAACGAGCCCGAAGAGGTGCGCAAAGCCTTCGAGGGATGGGATATCCACTTCGTGGGGATCGACGCGTCAGAGCGGTTTTTAGAGGCTCTCAGAGGGGTCACAGATCCTGAGGTCAAGAGAAAGACCATCGGAGAGCAGTTCATCCGCGTGTTCGAGGAAGAGGGAAAGAAGATCGGTTCCGTGGACTTCCTGGCCCAGGGCACGATCTACGCCGACGTCATCGAATCCGGCGCGGGCGACGCCGCCACGATCAAGAGCCACCACAACGTGGGCGGCCTGCCCGACTTCGTGGATTTCAAGGAGATCGTCGAACCCCTGCGCGACCTGTTCAAGGACGAGGTGCGTCAGCTGGGCAGAGAACTGGGTCTGCCGGAATATCTGGTCAGCCGTCAGCCGTTCCCGGGCCCGGGTCTGGGCATCCGCTGCATCGGCGAAGTGACCCGCGAAAAGCTCGACATCCTGCGCGACGCCGACGCCATCTTCCGGGAGGAAGTGGACAGGGCTGCCGCCGCGGATCCGGATGCGTCCTGGACCGCGAACCAGTACTTCGCCGTGCTCACCGACACGAGGAGCGTGGGCGTGATGGGCGACATGCGCACCTA
>JAEEGK010031575.1_pt1 | contig 10435 bp, 7 predicted proteins | sample 8958771 | NCBI WGS metagenome assembly JAEEGK01 (sample SAMN16246547, study PRJNA631951) | gut metagenome | biome: gut microbiome; feature: rumen; material: SC-attached | host: Bos | place: Iran: Karaj | collected 2018-10 | reverse complement strand
GAACCCCCAAAGGGCGAACAAACTGGTAATAAGCACAAACGGCAGGAGATAATTGACTCCGTCCTTCTTCAAAATAGAATGGTTTTCGGTAGTTTTCATTTTATATTTAAGGAATTTGCCCACAAAAATAGTCGCTTTTTTCGAAAAAAACAAATAAAGGCTCACAAAATAGAGATTTATGTATCATTATTGTTACCGAACACTTGCAAAACTCAAAAAATCGAACTACCTTTGTTGCCGCTTGAAGCCATTTTGGCACTTATACCGATCGAAAAATATTGAATCTTTAATCGACATGAAACAACCTCTCTGTGGAATTATCCCACCGCTCGTCACCCCTTTATTAAATAATGAGACGCTGGATGTCACCTCTTTGGAACGACTCATCAATCATCTCATCGACGGCGGCGTACATGGTCTCTTCATCTTGGGCACTACCGGCGAAGAGCAATCTCTCTCCTACCACATCCGTCAACAAATGATTCGCGAGACTTGTCGCATCAATGCCAACCGACTACCGGTCCTTGTCTGCATCACCGACACCTCCATCGTCGAATCCATCCGCCTGGCCAACATCGCCGCCGAATGTGGCGCTTCCGGTTTGGTCAGTGCTCCCCCCTACTATTTTGCTACTGGGCAACCCGAACTGGCTCAGTTCTACGAGGAACTGGTGCCCCAGTTGCCGCTTCCCGTCTTTCTCTACAACATGCCGTCGCACGTCAAGGTCAACTTTGCTCCTGCCACGGTGGCGCGTCTTTCCCAAATGCCCCAGGTGGTCGGTATGAAAGACTCGTCGGCCAACGCAGTCTATTTCCAGAGCGTGATGTACGCCGTCCAACAGACTGGTCGCAAGGACTTTGCCATGCTCTGTGGCCCCGAAGAAATCACGGGCGAATGTGTCCTGATGGGCGGTCACGGTGGCGTCAATGGGGGTGCCAACATGTTTCCGGAACTCTATGTCGCTATGTACGATGCTGCCCGGCAGGGAGACATTCAACGGATGCGTCATCTGCAACAATACATCATGCAGATTTCTTCCAGCATCTACAGCATTGGCCAACATGGCTCCAGCTACTTGAAGGGCTTGAAATGTGCCTGCTCGTTGTTAGGGGTCATCGACGACGATTTCGTTGCTTCGCCATTCTACAAGTTCAATCCACCTGAGCGCGAAAAGGTACAAAAGGCACTGGATGCACTTCCCATTGTTCAGGGGAAACTGGTAATTGAAAGTTGAAAATTGAAAATTGAAAAATGACTCCGTGTCTGCACGAGACATCCCCCTCCCTCGGGAGGGATGGGAAGGGGTCTAATAAATATGAATATCATCGATCTCATTGTTTTCTTAGTCTTCACAGGCGGTATCGTGCTGATGGGCAGTCTGTTCTACAGACGCAACACCAGCGCGAAGGAGTTCACCAATGCCGGCATGAGCATCCCTGGATGGGTTGTCGGCATGAGCATCTTCTCGACCTATGTATCCAGCATCAGCTACCTGGGCAACCCCGGCAAGTCGTATGCCGACAATTGGAATCCTTTTGTCTTCGGACTCAGCATTCCCATTGCCTGTTGGATTGCCGCCCGATGGTTCGTTCCCTTCTACCGACGTCATCAGTCGGTTTCGGCCTACGCCTTTCTGGAGGAACGTTTCGGAGCCTGGGCACGCATCTATGCCTCAGCCTGTTACCTACTCACCCAGATAGCCCGTATGGGTTCCATCCTCTTCCTCTTGGCCATGCCCATGAACATCCTGATGGGTTGGGACCTACGCACCGTCATCATTGTCACCTCAGCCGCCATTATCTTCTACTCCATGCTGGGAGGCATGAAAGCGGTCATCTGGACCGAAGCCATCCAAGGGTTTATCCTCATCGGCGGTGCCTTGGTCTGCCTGTGTGTGTTGCTTTTCTCGATGCCCGAAGGACCGATGCAGGCCTTCCAAATCGGATGGGAATCTCTCGATGCCTCCGGACATAGTAAGTTCTCTTTCGGTTCGTTCTCCCTGACCGACCTCCGACATAGCACCTTCTGGATCTGCCTCATCTACGGCATCTTCATCAACCTCCAGAACTACGGCATCGACCAGAACTACGTGCAACGCTACCATACCGCCAAAACCGAGAAAGAGGCCAAACATGCTGCCCTCTTTGGCGGATGGCTCTACATCCCCGTTTCGGCCTTGTTCTTCCTCATCGGCACCTGCCTGTATAGTTACTACCGCGTTGTTCCCGACGCACAGGTGGCCGCCTTCGAGGCTGCCGGCAAGGCCGACTACGTCTTCCCCTACTTCATGGTTCACTCTCTGCCTCACGGACTTACGGGGCTCTTGATAGCCTCGGTCTTTGCCGCTGGCATGAGCACCGTTGCCACCTCGGTTACCTCCTGTTCCACCATCATCCTCACCGACTACTGGATGCGTTTACGCCGACATGTACAAGGCGACAAGGGAGTTGGCGACCGCGAACATCTGGCAGTCCTCAAAGGCAGTTCTCTTCTCGTTGGCACTTTGGGTGTACTCGTGGCATTGGCCTTAGTCAATGTCGATAGCATCCTCGATGCCTGGTGGAAACTCTCCTCCATCTTCTCGGGCGGCATGTTGGGTCTCTTTCTGTTGGGCTATCTCTCGTCCAAGGTCAAGAACATCCATGCCCTCTTGGGCGTACTCAGTGGCTTTGCCGTCATCGCCTGGATCTCTGCTTGGGAATGGCTCGGCCTCCCCGACCCCGGGCTCCACTCCTACCTCGCCATTGTCCTCGGCACCATGACCATCTTCGTAGTGGGATTTGCAGCATGCCTTCTCTTCAAGAAGAAAGAGTCCTCGCCCTCTTCGCAAGAAAAGAGAAACAAGTTTTGGAGAAAATCGACCCTCATCAAAATCTTTGCATGTGCATTTCTGGCAACGACAGTGTTTGTCATTGGCTGCAATATCGCAGTGAAGAATGCCGCGAAAGAGAAACTTTACACCGACGTAGATAGCATTCCGTTTAATCGCGTAGGTGTTCTGCTCGGCACGAATCCTACAGGGCGTGGCGACCGACCTAACATCTTCTACCACAATCGCATAAAGGCTTGTGTGGACCTCTATCAAGCACACAAGATTGAGCGGATATTAGTAAGTGGAGACAATTCGCAGTCTGACTACGACGAGCCGACTTACATTAAAAATGACCTCATAGCGGCAGGGGTACCCGACAGCATCATTTATCTCGACTATGCCGGGTTCCGCACCTTCGATTCGATGGTTCGTGCCAAGTTGGTTTTCGGATTAGACAAGTTCACCATCATTTCTCAGCCGTTCCATAACGAAAGAGCCTTGTATATATCTAAAAACAAAGGCATTGATGCCATCGCCTTCAACGCAGGTGATGTTCCTGCCAAGTTCTGGCAAGTGAGGATGAAGATACGAGAATGGCTCGCCCGAACCAAAGCCGTCATAGATGTTCATACAGGCAAGCGTCCTCACTTCTTGGGCGAACCGATAACCATCGATTAAAGCCTCATAACCTAATAACCTAACAACCTCAAAACCTAATAACCTCAAAACCTCAAAACCTTAATACATTATGCCAAACTATCCGAAAATTGGAATTCGTCCAACCATCGATGGACGACAAGGGGGCATCCGCGAATGCCTCGAAGAGAAGACCATGGCTTTGGCCAAAGCCGTGGCTGAGTTGATCACGACCAACCTCCGCAACGGTGACGGCAGTCCCGTGGAGTGTGTCATTGCCGACTCCACCATCGGCCGCGTAGCCGAGAGTGCTGCCTGTGCCGCTAAGTTCGAGCGCGAGGGCGTCGGTGCCACCATCACCGTAACCAGTTGTTGGTGCTATGGCAGCGAGACCATGGACATGAACCCCACCTACCCCAAAGCCGTATGGGGCTTCAATGGTACGGAACGTCCCGGTGCAGTCTATCTGGCTGCCGTCTTGGCCGCCCATGCACAGAAGGGGTTGCCCGCCTATGGCATCTACGGACACGACGTACAAGACCTGTCGGACAATACCATCCCTGCCGACGTGGCCGAGAAGATTCTTCGCTTTGCCCGTGCTGCTCAGGCAGTTGCCACCATGCGCGGCAAGTCTTATTTGAGCCTCGGCAACACTTGCATGGGCATTGCCGGTTCGATTGTCGATGCCGACTTCCTGCAACGTTATTTAGGCATGCGCACCGAGTATGTCTCGTTGGTCGAGATTCTGCGCCGCGTCGATTTCGGCATCTACGACCACGAGGAGTTTGACCGCGCCATGCAATGGGTCGAGAAATATTGCAAACCCAACGAAGGGCACGACTATAACGAGGACCGACCTCTCTTCCCGGGCACCCCGATGACCACCTTCAACGGCAAGGGCAAAGGCAAGAACCGCCAGGAGAAGGACCAAGACTGGGAATTCACCGTCAAGACCATGATGATTATCAACGACCTCATGCATGGTTCGGAGCGACTCCGCGAAATGGGTTATCTGGAAGAGGCCTTAGGTCACAACGCCATCGCTGCCGGCGTTCAAGGTCAACGTCAATGGACCGACTACAAGCCGAACTTCGACTTCCCCGAGTCGCTGATGTGTACCAGCTTCGACTGGAACGGCAAGCGCGAGGCCCGCATCCTGGCCACCGAAAACGACTTCCTCAACGGCATGTCAATGCTCTTCGGACACCTGCTCACCAACCGAGGTGTAATGTTCTCCGACATCCGCACTTACTGGAGTCCCGAGGCCGTCGAACGTGTCAGCGGCAAACGTCCGGAGGGCATGGCAGCCAATGGTTTCATCCACCTCATCAACTCCGGTGCCACCACCCTCGATGCCACGGGTGCCATGACCGACGGGGAGGGCCGTCCTACGATGAAATGCCCGTGGGAGATGACCGACGCCGATGTCGAAGCCTGCCTCCGAGCCACCAGTTGGATGCCTGCCGACCGCGATTACTTCCGTGGCGGCGGTTACTCGTCGCACTTCCTGACCCGTGGCGGAATGCCGATGACCATGCTGCGCCTCAACCTGGTGCAGGGACTGGGTCCCGTGCTCCAACTGGCCGAGGGTTGGACCGTCGAACTCGATGCCAAGACCAACGACATCCTCGACAAGCGTACCGACCCCACCTGGCCTACCACCTGGTTCGTGCCTCGCCTCGATGCCAAAAAAGATGCCTTCAAGGATGTCTATAGCGTGATGAACAACTGGGGCGCCAACCACGGTGCCATTGCCTACGGTCATATCGGAGCCGACCTCATCACCCTCTGCGCCATGCTCCGCATCCCTGTCTGCATGCACAATGTGGCCGACAGCGACATCTTCCGTCCTGCCTGCTGGAACGCCTTCGGCATGGACAAAGAGGGTGCCGACTACCGCGCCTGCCAGAACTTCGGACCATTATATAAATAAAGGAGTAATCTCTATTCTTGGAGTTAATGGGAGTTAACCGAAGTTAATTGGCTGGCGCCAACGGAGTTAACGGACGAATGTTGATTGCCCGCAATGGGTGAGTTTTTTTCAAGGAGTTAATGGTGCCAAATCCATTAACTCCTTTTATGTTGATTCTCCCCTTTGTCCATTAACTGTTTTTCAATACAAAAAGCATTTGTATGCATCAATTTCTAGTTAAAACAATATAAAACCACCAGAGAAGTATAACATTTTCGGCAAATTTCTATTGTTTTTGCCAAAAATGTTATATATTTGCACTCAAATTACAGAAAGCACGAATGACTATAAGTTCTGAAATCATAAAGTATGCGACATCCAAAAAGAGCCCTTTCACTAAAAAAGAGTTTCTGGAGTTCTTAAAGGTTGGTACAGACGAGCTATCAGCCGGAACCGTTCATGTCTTATTGAACAGACTTGTAGAAAGTGGAAAGTTGGTCAAAGCAGGACGAGGTTCGTTCGCTTTATCGAACGACATCAAGCCTCCCTATGTCTATACACCAAGTGATGCCGAATGCGAAATATCAAACGACTTAAAGCGAAAATTTCCATTCGTAACGTGCTGTATATGGAAAGCCAATGCTATTACGCCATTCATGCAGCACATACCTTCCATGTCGTTCATATTGGTCGATGTAGAACGGATGGCAATGGACGCTGTATTTCAACATCTGCAAGAGCAATATCCAGAAAATCTGATACTGCTCAATCCTTCTCAAAGTGATTGTGACCGTTATCTGAATATCGACAATATCATTGTGGTTCGACCGTTGATTGCAGAGGCTCCATTATCATCCTATCAAGGAATAAATACGCCAACTATTGAAAAGATTCTGGTTGACATCGTTTCTGATAAAGAGTTTGATTATGCCGGTGGAGCTGAATTATACCATATATATTATAATGTGCTTGAGTCGGTAGATGTCAACCTAAAGAAACTATTGCGTTACGCCTCTCGACGAAATAGAAAAGAAAGAATAGAACAAATACTTAGTTCCAATAATCTATGATCCATCCCGACAGCCGAACACTCCCTTGGATTCAGGAAGTGGCCGAAAAATACAAATTCAAAGAGGTACAACTGATAGAAAAAACAATTAGAGCATTCTCTTTGCTTGAAGCACTGGTGCGAAGTGGTTGTCCTTTTGTTTTCAAAGGAGGTACGTCTCTGATGCTTCACCTGAACAGTGCAAAACGTCTATCCATAGACATTGACATTATCTGCCCTCCAGGAACTGACATTGAGAAATATCTCGGCATGTATGCTGCCGAGTATGGCTTTAGGAACATACAACTTGTAGAACGAGTGTCGAGAACTGACGTTCCTAAGAAACATGCGAAATTCTTTTATCAAGTGTCCTTCTTCGCTGGACACAACGAAGAAAAAATACTGCTCGATGTGCTTTTCGAGGACATACACTACAACACCGTTGTCTCGCTTCCCATTGCAAGCCCTCTCTTAAAAACGATTGGAGAACCAGTCATGGCACATCTTCCAAGCGCACAAGATTTGCTGGGAGACAAACTAACGGCATTTGCCCCACATACAACGGGCATCCCATTCTTCAAGGGGGAGAAAAACTGTAGTATGGAAATCAACAAACAGCTGTACGATATAGCCTCGCTGTTTGATTTAACACATGACCTAACAATCACAAACGAAACCTTCAAGAAGTTCGCGACGGTAGAACTTGCCTACAGACATCTGCCAACCGATGACATTCAACAGGTTCTTGATGATATCTTCAACACCTCTCTTGCGATGACAATTCAAGGAACAGGCAATCCTGAAGAATACAAACTATTGATAGATGGCATGAAGCGAGTCAAGGGCTTCATACATAGTGAAAAATACGGGCTCGAAAGTGCTATCACCAATGCCTCAAAGGCTGCCTACCTGAGCAAACTTATTGAAAAAGGAAGAACAGAAGTCAATCACTTCAACCCAGACAACACATCCGATTTGTCAAGCACAGAAATAGCCAGTCCCCTTCCTACTAAACTAAACAGATTGAAGAAGACTAATATTGAAGCTTTCTATTATTGGTCTGAGGTCCAAAAACTGACACAATAAGTTGGTAATCCCTCCGAGAATAATAAGTTAATCCTATAAAATGTAATATTGAATGCGTATGATGCAGGTTCTCGCCTACGTCATACGCATTCCCGTACAATATCACTCTGTTTTCTCACTTTTTGCCCCTAATGTGTTGCAACATTGCAAATTAGTTCGTATCTTTGCCCCATCAATGAGCCACAGTGGTGGGACAACTCCTTGATTTTACGATTTACAAAAGACGCTACAACGTCGTTATCTTCGCTTGGAAACTTCGCAAATTTCGCTAAGGAGAATAACGCAACGATTAGAGCGTCCATGTGGTGACGTATGTTCATACAATCACTATGCCTTGTATGGGTATGGTGTTTGTATCAGCATATTTCATAGGCGTGGGCTTTCTCGTTGCTTACCTCTTAGCAAGGCAATGCGAAGGCCTCCAGGCGGGTAAGCAACCAAGTGGAAGCTCCCGTCTTTTTTTATGTCTAATACTAATGCCAAGTTTGGAGCAAGGAGGCAAAAAAATAAAACATGTTGTACACTGTAATATTTGTGGCAAATGGGGAGGAGCACACAATTACCTTCGATTCTGAAGTTGATCCGAGTGCAGAACTCTTTGTGAAAGAACTTGCAAATGATAATGTATCGAAGTATATTCAAGAAATAAGGAGAAACAACCAGATTATGATTCCTTCCCAAATTCGGGTATATTTGGGCAACCAATGTATTTATTCCTGGTCATCTTTTAGAGATTAATAGGTAAAAGGTTATTCTCTAATTGTTCGGTAAGAATCTCGCCAATAATGTATAGAGGATTTCTTATTGTTAACAATTAGAGAGAACCATTCTCATTGTTGTATTATATCAAGTATTTATGAAACATTCTTTACTCACATTATGGCTCACTGCACTAATTTTGTTCGTCAGCCAAACTCTTTGGGCAGCTGATTATGATGCCCAAATTAATGGCATCTATTACAAATTCTCAGGTACAAATGCTTCCGTGACAGGTGCCTCTGGCAGTGATGTAGTTATTCCCGAATCCGTTATATACAATGATGTTACATACAATGTGATAAGCATTCGTAGTTCTGCTTTCTCTGGATGTACTGGTTTGACGAGCATCGTAATTCCGAACAGTGTGATAAGCATTGGTAGTGATGCTTTCCGTGATTGCACTGGTTTGACGAGCATCGAGATTCCGAACAGCGTGACAAGTGTTGGTGGGGGTGCGTTCAGGAACTGCACAGGTTTGACGAGCATCGAACTACCAAATGGTGTGACAAGCATTGGTGGTCGTGCGTTCCAACATTGTACAGGTTTGACGAGCATCAAAATACCAAATAGCGTGACAAGCATTGGCGACTATGCTTTCCATGGCTGCACTGGCTTGACGAGCATCGAGATTCCGAATAGCGTGACAAGCATTGGCGACTATGCTTTCTATGGCTGCACAGGTTTGACGAGCTTCGAGATTCCGAATAGCGTGACAAGCATTGGCGACGAAGTTTTTACAGGGTGTACGGGTATAAAAAATATAGTTATAGAAAATGGTGAAACTACACTTTCTTTAGGAAAGAGGTTGATTCCCGGGTACTCCAGCTATTGGTATGGTTTGTTCTATGATTGCCCAATTGAAACTTTGTATATTGGGCGAAACATAAACTTTAAAAGTTGCCAGTATTATGACGGCCGAATGTTTAGTTACGGACTTCCGTTTGAACATCAAAGGCGTTTGAAAACTGTAATAATCGGAAAATGTGTGACGACAATTCCTATAGTTAGTGATTATAGCTTTTTTTATAACTGTCCGAATATATCGAAATTCATAATTGAAGATGGAAAGACGACACTTTCATTTGGGTCTTTACCTCAGTCTTCAATTGATACGGTGTATTTGGGAAGAAATCTAAACTCCAACAGTTTTGCCAATTGTATCCGTTTGACAAGCTTAACCATTGGAGATAGTGTTACCAGCATCAATGCAAAAGCCTTTTCAAGATCGTTAACCGCAGAAAACTCAACCGTAACTATTGGCAAAAACGTCACAGAGATTGGGGATTCTTCCTTCTATGGCTGCAAAGGCAAATTGATTATCAACAGTGATTTAGACAATTTCCTGTCATCGGAAGAGGGAGGATTCAGCGGAGCCAAATTTAGCGAGATTGTCATTGGCGATAATGTGACGAAAATCTGCAAATTCGCTTTTGCCGATATGGTCGATTTGAGAAAGGTTACTCTTGGCAAGTCCGTTAATCGAGTATTGACGAAGGCATTTGCAGGGTGTATCCATTTGACCGAATTGTATTGCAAGCCTACAACGCCACCATCTTGCGTGACAACGGTATTTGATGAAGACACCTATTTGGATTGCACTCTTTATGTACCCGAAGAGAGTCTTGATCTATACAAGACGGCCAATGTCTGGAAGAATTTCTATGATTTTGGTGTGAATCCAGATGTAACGCCCGTACATAAACTCATCTATCGAATAGACGGAAATATCTATAGAACGGAAATGGTGGAAGAGGGTGCAACTATCGTAGCAATAGAAGCACCCGTGCGTGAAGGTTATACTTTCATAGGTTGGAGTGGTATGCCTGCCGATATGATTATGCCCGACCATGACTTGACGGTAGTTGGAACGTATGCAGCACCTGTCTCGGAAACGGCGTTGACCATCGTGGATGGCGATGCTTTGGACTTCTCGTTGTCGCACACGTATGAGAACTTGTCCTATTCCCGCACCTTCTCCAACACCCACTGGCAAGCGCTCTATGTGCCTTTCTCGATTCCTGTAGATTCATTGAGTAAGTACGGATTGCAGGTGGCAGAGTTGAACGATACGCATCAGTGGGACTTCAATGGAGATGGTGTGGCAGATAGTACCAGAGTCGAGTTCTTTACTCTGACATCGGGCAACACGGAGGCCAACAATCCTTACTTGATTCGGGCTACG
>JAEEGK010031574.1_pt1 | contig 10435 bp, 6 predicted proteins | sample 8958771 | NCBI WGS metagenome assembly JAEEGK01 (sample SAMN16246547, study PRJNA631951) | gut metagenome | biome: gut microbiome; feature: rumen; material: SC-attached | host: Bos | place: Iran: Karaj | collected 2018-10 | reverse complement strand
ACTTTCTTAACTACAAAGAAGTTGAGCAAATGCGAAACTTGAATTAAGATTAAAAGATGAAGAGACAGTTGTTACTATTTGTGCTTGTGCTGATGACCGCAGGTGTTTGGGCACAGCAGATTTCGGAAGAGCAGGCGCGCGACCGCGCCCTGAAGTTTCTCACCAATAATGATGCTGCCAAGACCAGGGGACTGAATGTCGGCATGGACCGGAAGACCGTTACGGCCAAGACGGATGTCAGGAGCATCTACGCCTTCAACCTGGATGGCGGCGGCTTTGTGATTGCCTCTGGCGACAGTCGTGCGCTGCCCGTGCTGGGCTATAGCGCCACCGGCAGCATCGACTGGGACAGGATGCCAGACAACATGCGGGCATGGCTGAAGAGCTACGACCAGGCTATGGCGACGCTGGGCGACACGAAGGAGTTCACTGACGGCGAGAGCAAGTACGGACAGAAGACCCGTGCCCCGCGAAAAGCCATCGCCCCGCTGCTCAAGACCCAGTGGTCCCAGGCAGAGCCTTACTGGAACGACGTGCCTCTCTACGACGGTGCCAATCCCGACTGGAAGGGGCTACCGACGCTAACAGGCTGTGTAGCCACCGCGATGGCGATGTTGATGAACTACCACCAGTGGCCGAAAGATGCCTGCACGGAGATTCCCGCCTATGACATCACCACGGCCCACGAGAATGTGGAGAAGGTGTGGCATATCGACGCGCTGCCGCCAACGACCTTCGACTGGGACAACATGCTCGACAATTACGTGACGCCAGAGGGTATCATCGGCACTCCTGAACAGCAGGAGGCCGTGGCAAAGCTGATGCGCTACTGCGGACAGGGCGTCAAGATGGATTATTCACCACAGGTTTCACTCGCCTACGACCAGGACGTTGCGGAGGCCCTTGTCAAGTATTTCGGCTATCAGAACACGGTGCAGAATGTCCACCGTATGCACTATAGTATCGACGGCTGGGAGGACCTGATATACAGCGAACTGGCCAATGGCCGGCCTGTGCTGTATGGGGGTAGCAGCGAGGACGGTGGACACGCCTTCGTCTGTGACGGCTACGACGGCAATGGCCTCTTCCACATCAATTGGGGTTGGGGCGGCGATTCTGATGCCTACTTCTCGCTCTCTGTGCTCAACCCCTATAACAACACCAGTGCGGGAGCCAGTTCAGACGGCATCGGCTACAGCATTGATCAGGATGCCATCGTCGGCATGCAGCCCGACAAGGACGGCACCAGCCCTAAGACGGTTAAGCCTCTCGCATATCTCCATCCAGAGAATCCTTTAAGCGTGGTAGAGCCCGACTCAGTTTTTTTCAGTTACATCTTTTTTTCCGGTAGTTATGGCAACGAAGATGTCCGTGCGGATTACGCCATTGGTACCCGCGCAGACGACGGCACCCTCACCCCAGTGTTCATGGGTAATCCCGCCGACAGCATCGTCTTTGATTACGCTTACACCCCCCACATCGTCAAAGTCGATTCCACCGCCTTCCAGCCTGGGGAATGGATGGCGCTCTATCCAATGGTACGTTTCCGCAACATCCCAGGCTGCGACTGGCAGATGCTCGCTTCCGAGGAATATCGTGTCATAGCAGGCCGCGCAACTGGCGGGCAGTTCTATCTCGTCAAGGAGATGCCCGATCTGGAGATTACCAAGGCTGAATTTACCAAGGGGCCTGGCCGTATGGGTATGCGCAACGACCTGACGCTGACCCTCCGCAACAAGGGCGAGCGCGAGAGTACGATGCCGCTCTATCTGGTACCCTCCTATTTCGGTAAGGTCAATCCGGCAGACATTACGTCGGAGACACCGCGCAGCGAGGGCGAACCTATGGAGGCTGGTGCCTATCTGCGGGCGGGTCAGAACACGGAGGTCACCTTCTGTTTCAAGCCGATGGCCAGCGGAACGGTCGGCTTGTTGTTAGCCTTTCCCGACGGTACGCCGCTGGCAGAATGGGCCATCGAGGTGAGCGACACCATCGGAAGCTATGATGACTATCTCGTCAACCAAAGCACCTACGAGCTGTTGCCCGGGCAGATCGCCTATCACGTCAGCATCGCGGATAATCCCGAGGCCACCGTCCCTCAGGGCGTACCATCCGACAGTATCTACTTGTTTGTCTGCATCAATGATGATAAAGGAGAAAATTTCCAAATAGTCAGGTTGCGGCAGGAAGCCGTCAACTACCTGAGAGCCCTGCCCGAGAAGGCTGGCGACGGCAATTATAAGCTGACGACTGATCTGACGCTCGATGTCCCACAAAGCGGCTATTACAATGTGACGTCGTATTTCGTAGAAAAGCTGAAAGAGAATCCTTCGGATGCCGATATTATCTACTGCGTCCCCCATATCGACAGGTTCTACTTCGACCTGGAGACTGGCATTGTCAGCGTCTCCCATGAGGAAAACGACAACGCCCCCTATGTCGGCCTGAACGGCGTCGTTACGAACAGCCGTCCCCAGCGCAAGGGCATCTATATCCACAAAGGCCGCAAGGTTATTCGATGAAGGTATCGAGCCCGACTACCCGTTGGAAGTCGACGAATTCTTCGATATCCCCAAACTGGGCAAGCTGATAGAGGAATTCTATAGCCGTTAATCACTAATCTAAATTAAGATTAAAAGATGAAGAGACAGTTGTTACTATTTGTGCTTGTGCTGATGACCGCAGGTGTTTGGGCACAGCAGATTTCGGAAGAGCAGGCGCGCGACCGTGCCCTGAAGTTTCTCACCAATAATGATGCTGCCAAGACCAGGGGACTGAATGTCGGCATGGACCGGAAGACCGTTACGGCTAAGACGGATGTCAGGAGCATCTACGCCTTCAACCTGGATGGCGGCGGCTATGTGATTGCCTCTGGTGACAGCCGTGCGCTGCCCGTGCTGGGCTACAGCGCCACCGGCAGCATCGACTGGGACAGGATGCCAGACAACATGCGGGCATGGCTGAAGAGCTACGACCAGGCCATGGCGACGCTGGGCAACACGAAGGAGTTTACCGACGGCGTGAGCAGACACGGACTGATGACCCGTGCCCCACGAAAAAACATCGCCCCGCTGCTCAAGACCCAGTGGTACCAGTTGGAGCCTTACTGGAACGACGTGCCTCCCTACGACGGTGCCAATCCCGACTGGAAGGGGCAGCCGTCGGCAACAGGCTGCGTGGCCACCGCGATGGCGATGTTGATGAACTACCACCAGTGGCCGAAAGATGCCTGCACGGAGATTCCCGCCTATGACATCACGACGGCCCACGAGAATGTGGAGAAGGTGTGGCATATCGACGCGCTGCCGTCGACGACCTTCGACTGGGATAACATGCTCGACAATTACGTGACGCCAGAGGGTATCATCGGCACTCCCGAACAGCAGAAGGCCGTGGCCAAGCTGATGCGCTATTGCGGACAGAGCGTCCAGATGATATATTCCCCCATGGGCTCAGGAAGCAACCGACAGGCCGTTGCGGAGGCCCTTGTCAAGTATTTCGGCTATCAGAATACGGTGCAGGTTAGCCAGCGTATATACTATAGTATCGACGGCTGGGAGGACCTGATCTACAGCGAACTGGCCAATGGCCGGCCTGTGGTGTATACCGGCTTTAGCGAGGACGATGGACACACCTTCGTCTGTGACGGCTACGACGGCAACGGTCTCTTCCACATCAATTGGGGTTGGGGCGGCGATTCTGATGCCTACTTCTCGCTCTCTGTGCTCAACCCCTATAACAACACCAGTGCGGGAGCCAGCTCCAGCGGCATCGGCTTCAGCATCTTTCAGGATGCCATCACCGGCGTACAGCCAGACAAGGACGGCACCAGTCCCAAGACGGTTAAGCCTCTCGCATATCTCTATCCAGAGAATCCTTTAAGCGTGGTAGAGCCCGACTCAGTTTTATTCACCTACGACTTTCAAACCGGAAGTTATGGCAAAGATGATGTCCGTGTGGATTACGCCATTGGTACCCGCGCAGACGACGGCATCCTCACCCCGGTGTTCATGGGTAATCCCGCCGACAGCATCGTCTATAATTGGGATTACAACCTCCACAAGGTCAAAGTCGATTCCACCGCTTTCCAGCCTGGGGAATGGATGGCGCTTTATCCAATGGTTCGTTTCCGCAACATCCCAGGCTGCGACTGGCAGATGCTCGCTTCCGAGGAATATCGTGTCATAGCAGGCCGCGCAACTGGCGGGCAGTTCTATCTCGTCAAGGAGATGCCCGATCTGGAGATTACCAAGGCTGAATTTACCAAGGGGCCTGGCCGTATGGGTATGCGCAACGACCTGACGCTGACCCTCCGCAACAAGGGCGAGCGCGAGAGTACGATGCCGCTCTATCTGGTACCCTCCTATTTCGGTAAGGTCAATCCGGCAGACATTACGTCGGAGACACCGCGCAGCGAGGGCGAACCTATGGAGGCTGGTGCCTATCTGCGGGCGGGTCAGAACACGGAGGTCACCTTCTGTTTCAAGCCGATGGCCAGCGGAACGGTCGGCTTGTTGTTAGCCTTTCCCGACGGTACGCCGCTGGCAGAATGGGCCATCGAGGTGAGCGACACCATCGGAAGCTATGATGACTATCTCGTCAACCAAAGCACCTACGAGCTGTTGCCCGGGCAGATCGCCTATCACGTCAGCATCGCGGATAATCCCGAGGCCACCGTCCCTCAGGGCGTACCATCCGACAGTATCTATTTATATGTCCGCATCAGTGATGATCAAGGAGAGGCCGTCCAAATAACCTGGTTGCGGCAGGAAGCCGTCGACTACCTGAGAGCCCTGCCCGAGAAGGCTGGAAAGGGCGACTATAAGCTGACGACGGAGCTGACGCTCGACATCCCGCGCAGCGGCTATTACACTGTGAGGTCGTATTTCGTAGACAAGCTGAAAGAGAATCCTTCGGATGACGATATTATCTACAGCGCCCGCCAGATCGACAGGTTCTACTTCGACTTGGAGACTGGGATTGTCAGCGTCTCACGCGAGGATAACGACAAAGGCCCCTATGTCGGTCTGAACGGTGTCGTTACGAACAGCCGTCCCCAGCGCAAGGGCATCTATATCCACAAAGGCCGCAAGGTCATTCGATAAATACAAAAGATATGACCATTTTGCTGAATTCAGCAAAATGGTCATATCTTTCTAACATTTTATCATTTTTACTTTCGTATTTCCTTCAGGTGCTTCAGGCGTTCGTCGGCTTGATCGTCGATGTTTTCCAACTGTGATGGGAGGTCCCATGGCCATAATGTATATGTTCTTTTGTCTTTTCGACGATGCAAAGTTACGCACTTTTCCTTCTCATCCTTTCACTTTTTCACTTTTTCACCTTTTCACCTTTTTCTGTTGTGGCGCATATACGAATTTTGCGACAAAAATGACTTTCCTTGCCATAACTGTCGCAAATCTATAAAAATATTGTGGTAAAAACCCTTTGCCATTCCAAACTTTTTTGTATCTTTGCACCGTATATTTAGCGACTACTGACATTATGAGAAAAATGATTCTAACCCCATTGAAGCAATGGATGCTTGTCGCTCTCCTCAGTATCGGGAGTGTAACGGCTTACGCACAAGATGTGAAGATGACTTACCCACAGGCCGAATGGAGTAAGGCTCAAAGTCGTGAAATAAGCAAGTTTACCAAGTTTTGCGGAATGCTGACAAAAAAATTGAGGAATTGTGACAGACTTTTCAGAAACTTTTTGTAAATTTGCAGCAGAAATAAAAAATAAACGACGACTATGAATAAGAGACTGTTTCATTGGATGCTTGCCGCCATCCTGACCAACACCGACGGCACCACCTTCCAGCAAGTCATAGATTGGGAAAGAGTAGATAAGTAGATGACAGGTGAGATAATTGATTATAATTATGCTACAGAAACTTTTCGGATTTGATGCCACACAGCACAAAGTACGCATCGAAGTGATGGCCGGTATTACCACCTTCCTCACTATGGCCTATATTCTGGCTGTGAATCCCAGCATCTTCAGTGCCCTCGAACCGCTTGGAATGCCTACCAGTGCCGTGTTCACCGCCACCGCCTTTGCCTCTATCATCGGTACTCTGGCGATGGCTTTCTATGCCAAGAAGCCCTTCGGACAGGCACCTGGCATGGGTATGAATGCCTTCTTCGTCTTCACCGTCTGTCTGGGGATGGGCTACAGCTGGCAGTTCGCGCTGACGGCCGTCTTCATCGAGGGCATCCTCTTTATCCTTCTCTCACTTTTTAAGATACGAGAGTTGATAGTCAACACCATCCCTGCGGGAATGAAAGCTGCCATTGGTGCGGGCATAGGCCTGTTTATCGCCTTTGTCGGCCTGAATAACTGTGGCATTATCGTCGCCGACCAAGGCACACTGGTTACTCTCGGCAATTTCGGCAACCGAACTACGCTGCTGGCCCTCATCGGTCTCTTCATTTGCGGTTTTTTGGTGGTTCGGAATGTGAAAGGGGGACTTCTTTGGGGTATCCTTGCCACAGCTCTTATCGGTATTCCGCTGGGAGTGACCCATTTCGACGGCATATTCTCGTCGCCTCCATCGGTGGCACCCATCTTCCTCCAGTTCGAGTGGACTCATGTCTTTTCATGGGATATGGTCATTATGGTGATAACCTTCCTCTTCGTCGATCTCTTCAACACCATCGGTACGGTGATAGCTGTCGCTATGAAGGCAAACATGGTTGACAAGGACGGTAAGGTCGATGGCGTTGGCCGCATGTTGATGGCCGATGCCGTTGCCACCACTACTGGAGCTTGCTTAGGCACTTCGACCACTACCACTTACGTGGAGAGTGCCGCCGGTGTGGCTTTGGGCGGACGTACCGGTCTCACGGCCTTCGTCGTGGCGGTCTGCTTCACGCTGTCGCTGTTTCTCGCTCCACTGTTCCTTGCCATTTCCTCCGCGGCCACGGGTCCAGCCCTCGTCATCGTAGGTGTCATGATGTGCACCACCATCACCAAGGTGGAATGGGAAGACTATAGTGAGGCTATTCCCGCCTTCATCACCATATTGCTAATGCCGCTGAGCTACAGTATCAGCGACGGCATCTTGCTGGGCATCATCATGTATGTGCTGATGAAGATCAGTTTAGGTATGAAGGGCATCCGGCAGGTCAGCCCCACCGTGTGGGTCCTCTTCGTCCTCTTTGTCCTGCAATACATCCAGAAGAGTTTATAGTCAAAAGACAATCATAAATAGTAGCGAAAACATAATATAAGACATCTATAGTCCTATATACAACAAGGTGTATTTAAAACTATACAATTATGATAATAAAGAAAAAGACCGCAGTAGCTATATTCTGCACAATCTTTGTGAGTGTATTGTTTACCTCATGTCTTGGTGTTGACAATCCGGTTACAACGCCAGAATCCAATTCCGACCAACAGACAGATGTCGCTGATGTCACCATTATGTATTATGCCCATGGTGGCGGCAATCTTGATAAAGACATCATTGGGAACCTACGCCAGATGTACAATGTCGATTCGTCGAGCTATAAGAATGTTAAAGTTGCCATTGAATACAAATTCTCTGCCCAAGGCTCTATTCCTCATCTTGACTCTGATTTTGAAAAGGAGGTTTTTGGTTTCGAATTGGATTTGTGGGGAGATGATGCTGATAAAGAGCTGAAAAATGATGATTACATACGATGGATGGACTCAAAGGGCAGCAGTACCTTCCGTTTCGCGCTCGACCCCGCCAAGACGTTAAAAGAGCAAGTCGAGGAAAGTTATCTTCCTGATGACAATGCCAACTTCACTCATCCCGACTCTCTTACCAACTTCATCAACTGGGCTGCAAAAGCCTGCCCTGCCAAGCGCTATGTACTGATACTTAACGACCATGGTGGCGGCTACTCGCCCCACGACGACATCTATACCGAAAGCGCTGCGAAACGCGCTACCAGAGGAATCGTCTATGACGATGCGAACGGTTATAATCATTTCTCGGTTGGCTCTCTGGCACATGCCATCAGACAAGCCGGCATACGTCCAGATGCTATCTATTTCGATGCCTGCATGATGAACAACCTGGAGTATCTGTTTGAATTTAAAGACTTGACCGACTACATCATAGCCTCTACATTTAACGTGCCAGATGCCGGTGGCCGCTATGAAACACTGATCGAGTGTCTTTCCGCCACGTCAGGCGATCTGGAATATGCATTTGAGAAATACATCGAGTATGCCACAAAGAACTGGGATCCGGCAGACGAGACGGAACCCTATTATACCGATATGACCTTGACGAAAACCAGCTGTCTCGACGAGTTAGGCAGGGCCATGTGTAAGTTTACTGACCGCCTGTGTGACACCTACAAGAATGGAAGCGACGAACAGCGTCGGAAGATTGACAATGCAACGAAGAATGCCATCAAGGTTAGTAAGAATTATGCCTATTACGACGCTTTCAGGTATATGGAAAGCATGAAGAATGCACTGCCCGATGTGTTCGATGCAACATTCTGGAACGAGTTGCAGTCGGCATTCAAAAACTGCGAGATCGGTCAGTACACCAGCAAGTTCCTGCGAAACAATGACTATCAGGTAGATTACAGCGTGCTGCTGGCAGTAAAGGGTGCCTATCAATTTGCATGGTGGGAACCGAAATCGACAGAAACATGGACACTTTCCAACTTACGATTCTTTGAACCTGACGGGAAATACACCACATACAGTGTAAGCAACGGTGACTTCACGAAAGACAGCATGCCCGAATTCACGTTGGAATACTACAATGACGGTCAATGGGGCGGTACGCTCGAGTCCACCTATAGCACGCTGGCTTTCGATAAAGCCACTAACTGGACTCGCTGGCTGCTCCTCAACGAACAACAGCCCTCGCTGTGGTGCAATAATGATTTCAAGACCCCAAACCCCAGCAATCTCACAAAATCTGCCTCTGAAATACCGCCGGCCCTGGGAGACCCCTTCTGGAGTGATGGCACTTGGGGGTTGTATTCTTCTCATTCTTCTAATGATAAAATCATCGGTGTCGTGGCATGGCTGGGTAGCGACAGCGATATCAAGTGCGGTAAAAAACACGGATTAGTGATGGCATTACATAATGCTGTTGGTAGTTGTAAGTGGGGAGGATATGAATCAGATGAGCCCTATTTGGACAATATTGATTGGGAAAAGATTAAAGTAAACGGCAATGCGTTTTTTGTTAACAATAAGAATGGTTGGGAGAATACCCTAAAGCTTACTCAGAATTGGCCAACAGAGACTTGTCATCATTCTGATCATGAAGCAGCTATGGCTACACTTAATTATTTCGATGCTCCAACAACGACAGCCAACAATACAGGCTGGTTTCTTCCGAGTACAGCCCAATGGGGGGCTGTCATAGGAAGTGAAGGTATTGGTAAATATTCTGGACCATTGGAAGATTTGAACGCTTTTAGAATGAATTATAAGTTCACTGGAGGAGGAGGTGTCGAGGAAAGTATTAACTTTTACATAAACAGAATTGGCGGTGATCCCATCCGTAGAGGTGGTTACTTTACAAGTAATGAAATGGATAGCGATGATTGTTTGGTTGTAGTTTTTGAAGAGAAGTCGAGTGGTTGGTATGGATGGTATAATAATCTTACTTATATCTTTATAAGTAGGAAAAATGATAATAATACAGCAATTAATGTGCGCCCATTCCTCGCTTTCTAATTATTCAATCAAATTTCTGTCCAATGAGCTAACTCGAAAAGGGTGAGAAGACAATACGCCAAGGGAAGTAATGGTAATATTGCAAAAACTTCAGGCCAGTTAATGGAGAAAATCAATCAAGGTCTCTTGGACTACGATTATAACTTTACATTCAATTCCAAAATGCGAATTGTCATACAGTTATTCAGAAGAACTCTAACACGCACGCACATTCAATAACATAAAAATAGTACTATTAGTACTACTATTAAACCTAACTTATTGATTATCAACAAATAAGTGGTAGGTCGATCGCTGAAAATCTACCTACTTTAGTACTACTATGGTACTACTTTAGCTTGAGATAGTAGCCTCCGATGCCATTAACGGCGCCGTGCGGCCATTTCAGTTTCTTCAGGATAGCGCCCAGGCTCTTCAGGCTGGGGATATCGCTGGAACGGAGGTGCTTTTCGAGTTCTTTCTGCACATCCTTCACCTGCCAGAGGTACTGACGCTTGTGTTCTGAGGTGGGGGCGAATATCGCGGGCAGCAGCTGCTCGACGGGCTGTACATCCTGATAGCGCTGGTTGTGCTGCTGGATCTCACGTTCATCGTCGCCGGTAAACCAGTAGATGCAGTCTGGGTCGCGCAACTCTGCGACGGCCTGGGCGAACATCTGCTTGTAGGGGATGCGCCCGCTCATATCCACCTTGCCCGTCACCTCGATGCAGAGATATCGGCGGGTGCCGTCGCCAGAGGGCAGCGG
>JAEEGK010031568.1_pt1 | contig 10436 bp, 5 predicted proteins | sample 8958771 | NCBI WGS metagenome assembly JAEEGK01 (sample SAMN16246547, study PRJNA631951) | gut metagenome | biome: gut microbiome; feature: rumen; material: SC-attached | host: Bos | place: Iran: Karaj | collected 2018-10 | reverse complement strand
CCTGTTCCGAATTTCGTAAAGGGAACTCCGATTCTTTTTGTGTCGGCAGGACTTCTTTCACTTGCTTTCGGCGGATTCGCCGGGCTTATAAAATAGGTGGTATCTGAATATGAATACTATTTTGCTTACGCTCGCTGTTTCTGCTGTAATAGCTTTTGTGCTCGGCTTTTTGCTCGGCTTTTTTAAGAAAATGTTCTACGTGCCGACCGATCCCACAGCGCAAAAAATCCGCGAATGTCTGCCCGGCGCAAATTGCGGCGGCTGCGGATATCCGGGATGTGACGGCTTTGCGGCTGCTTGTGCGGCTGGAAAAGCCCCTGCCGACGGTTGTTCTGCAGGCGGCGTGGAAGTCGCCAAAAAAGTTGGTGCGGTTCTGGGCGTTAAGGTTTCCCCTGTGAAATACGCGGCTGTTCTTGCATGCCGCGGAAGCAAGGAACACGCCCAGCTGAAGGGCTTTTACAACGGCGTAAAGACTTGCGCCGCCGCAAAAACGCTTGGAATCAACGGTACGAAAATGTGCGCATGGGGCTGCATCGGCTTTGGCGACTGCGTTGAGGCTTGCGGTTTCAACGGAATAAAGATGGGCGAAGACGGTCTTCCTCATGTTGACTATGAGCTTTGTACAGGCTGTGGTGCGTGCGCAAGGGCATGTCCGCAGCATCTTATACAGAAAGTTCCTGCCGAGCGTAAGGGCTCAGTTGCTCTTTGCTCCAACAGGAATCCTAATAAAACTGTAATTCTTAAGCAGTGCAAGGCTGGTTGTATTAAATGTGGCAAGTGCGAGCGCACATGTACGCAGGGAGCAATTAAGCTTGATAAGGGAATCCCGGTTATTGACTACACAAAATGCAATTCTTGCGGAGATTGTGTAACCGGCTGCCCGACAAAAGTGTTAACTTTGCAACAGAATATTGTCAGCCTTTAATTCGTGCGACAGCGGAAACAGGCGCACGTGAACACTGACGGAGGTTTCTATGAAAAAACTGCCGCAGGCTTTGTTGTGCCTGTTGCTTTGCTGTTCTATATACGCATATAATCCGTCTTCTGGCGGAGAACTTTTCTATTTGCTCGGTACGCCGTCGCTTATTTCTGACGGTGTTTCGGCTGCCGGCGGTGCGCTTACCGACGTTACTGCCGCCAACAGTGCCGTTAACCCGGCTCTTACGGCGGACGAGGAGCGTTTTACGCTCGATGCCGGCTATACTGCTCTTATAGGCGGAACAGGTGATGGTTCACGTTTCGGTTCCGCCTTTCATCTTGGAGCAGTTTATCCCACAAAATACGGTGTCCTTTCCGGCAGCTTGCAAGGACTTTTTTCGTTTTCGGACGGACTGGATCTAGGCGGCAGCGGAACGGCGCGCATAGGCTTTTCCAAAGAAGCAGGCAAATGGCTTCTTGGCGCGGACCTGGCTTTTACAGGCGGCTCTGCTTTCTCTTTTTTCGGCGATATCGGTGCAGTCTACAAAGCCGGCATGATCAGCTTTTTGCCGTTCATGCACAATATTCGCTTTGGCTTTGCATTTACGGAGCTTGGACTTCCGTTCAGGTACAACTCTAAGTCCGCGCTTGATGCTTCTGCCGGCAACGTCGAGTTTCCGGGCTTCATAACGCCTCGGCTCGGCTTTTCCGGTATGTTCCTTGATTTTGATGCCGTGCAGGCCGGGCTCTCTTTGGATTTGGCGTTCCCGACTTTCCAGAATGTCATCTTTTCATCTGGAATTCAGTTTTTTATCAAAGATATTGTGCGCCTTCGCGTAAGCTGGGATTTTAACTTGCGCGAGTGCCTTGCCGGAACGGCATCATACCTGCCTACTGTCGCTTTGTCTGTCACAATTCCGGTAACGTCCGGTCATGATTCTTTCCTTTCACGGCAAGGCTGGCAGCAGAGCGACGTTATTCCTGCGGCTGCGTTCCGTACTTTGCCCGGTGAAGTTATGGCAGTTTCTGCCGGCGTTACAGCACGACTCGGCATCCGTGACGAAAGACCGCCTGTTATAAAGCTTTTTGAAGAACAGCCGGATCGTCCTTCGTTCTTGTCGCCTAACAACGACGGCATTATGGACGAACTTGTAATACCGCTTTCAATACAAGACAGCAGGTTCGTGACGGACTGGAGCCTTGTCATAAAGGACGAGCACGACATAATTGTGCGGACTATAGAAAATAAAGAGAACAGGTCGGATGTTGCCGCTTTCGATGTGTTCTGGGATGCCCTTACCACTCCTAAGCAGGGCGTAGAAATTCCTGAGTCGGTCACTTGGAACGGCGTTCTGGATTCTGGAGAGACGGCTCCTGACGGCATATACACTTATTACGTAACAGCGTCCGATGACAACAGGAACCGGTCTACGTCCGAAATAAACTATATCGAAATTGATAATACAGCTCCTACAGTGACGCTGGTTGCGCCTGAAGAAGAGGATATGACTTTTGGTGTTGGCGACAAATCTTCCATCACAATAAAGCAAAGCGGCTCTAAAGAAAAACTTTGGAAAGCCACAATTTCTGATGCGAGCGGAAAAGTCGTGCGAGAATGGACGTGGAAGAACGCCGCGCCGCAAGACATCGTTTGGGACGGAAAAACGGCTCTTGGGCTTGCTGTTCCGTCTGGCGTATACTCGTACAGCATTTATTCAGCCGATGACGCGGGAAACACATCCGGCGTAAACCAGATAAACAACATCATTTATGACGCTGTTCCGCGTTCAATCAACTTGCGGATAAGCGGCAGTCCGTTCTCGCCGAACGGAGACGGTTTCCGCGATACGCTTGAAATAACGCCTGTCGTGCTTAATCCAAACGGACTTGTGGAGTGGACTATAACTGCGGAAAACTCATCCGGTGTTATCGTGCGCACTTGGAAGGGCGGTTCTGTTCCGCCAAAAGCATTTGAGTTTGACGGCAGGGACAGCAACGGTGCCGTGCTTGAAGACGGTACTTACAGGCTTAAATATACGGCTTCGTTCTCGAACGGACAGCAGTCTGAAATCTACAAGAACTGTACGATAAAGAACAAAGCTGCTACAGTGAGCGTAATCCGCGACAATCCGGTTTTCTCGCCGGACGGAGACGGAATTCTTGAGACGGTTACGATAACTCAGAATGTTGAAGGAATTGACAACCTTGTGTGGGTCGGACAAATTCTTGATTCTTCGGGTCTGGCTATAAAAGAATATTCGTGGGAAGGAAAACCTGCAAAAACAGTGATATGGGATGGAACCGCATCGGACGGAACGATAAAAGACGGTACGTACAAGTACAGGCTTTATGCCGTTGATTCTGCCGGTAATGAGGCATCGGCTGAAACACAGACATTCGAGCTTGATACAGGCACGACCGAACTTCTTCTTTCTGTTGATACGCATGCATTCTCGCCGAACGGTGACGGCATAAAAGATACGGTTACGTTCGTACCGCATATAAAAACTTCCGGTAAAATAACGGAATACAAGCTTACGGTTACGGATTCTGCGGGCAAGACCGTCCGAGTTTTCACCGACAAGAACAGTATGCCGGCGACCGTTGTTTGGAACGGTATTTCTGACAGCGGCATTATGAGTCCTGACGGCGAGTACAAAGCGTCTTTGTTCGCAAAATCGCAGAACGGTCACGAAAGCTTTATTGAAACAAGGCCGTTCGTGCTCGACAAGCTTTTCCCGGAACTTGTCGTTGACGTTCCATATACGCTTTTCTCGCCGGACGGTGACGGCAGAAAGGACGTTTTCAAAGTGAATGTGACGAAGGCTTCTGAAGAAGAAAAATGGACGGCTTCTCTTGCAGATTCTGAGGGCAACGTTGTCCGCATGTTCAACTGGGAAGGTCGCCCGTCTCCGTTCAGTTGGGACGGTTCCGACAGTTCTGATAACATCGTTGATGACGGAGTGTACGAGCTTACAATCAGTTCTGAAGATGAAGCCGGAAACCGCTGCGAGGTGAAAATCCCTGGAATAACTGTTGATACGTCACCTGTAAAAGCTTTCCTTACGATGGAAAGCAGCGCGATTTCGCCGAACGGTGACGGTCTTAAAGATATTCAGCTTTTCAAAGTAAGGCTTGATCCTGCAGAAGGTGTTGAAAGCTGGAGTTTCGCGATTAAGGACGAAGAGAATAAGACGATACGAAGCTGGTCAACATCTGACAGCGCGTCTGTTCCGGCAGAAATCCGCTGGAACGGCACTGCCGTGGACGGTTCTGTTTGCGAAGGCTTGTTCTATGGCGAGCTTGACGTTTCTTTCTCAAAAGGAAATGTCGTCTCCGAAAAAACAGGCTCTTTCTTCAGCTCCGTAACGCCGCCTCTGCTTATAGTAAAGACCGCGCCGAAGCTTTTCAGCCCGGATAACGACGGCATTAACGATGATCTTTATATACTGCTTTCGGCATCGGCTTCTGTTCCGCTTAAGGAATGGTCGTTTGAAATTGACGATCCGCAGAACGGTAACGTTTTCTGGAAGACATCCGGCAAAACATCAATTACAGAGCGCATGATTTGGGACGGCCGCAGCAATTCTGGCGAGCTTGTCCAGTCGGCGGTCGATTATCCGTTCCTGTTCAAAGTTACCGATGAGCTTGATATGACGAGCGAAGTTTCGGGCTTTATCTCCGTCGATGTGCTTGTAATCCTTGACGGCGATGTGCTTAAAATGCAGATTCCGTCGATTATCTTCCGCAGTAACGAAGCTGATTTTAACGGCAAGGACGTTGACAGAATAAACGGACTTTCTTCCGAGCAGATAGATAACAATATTCGCGTTCTTAAACGCGTTGCCGAAATTCTTGACAAGTTCAAGGATTACAACGTAACTATTGAAGGTCATGCGAACAACATCACTGGAACAGAGGAAGAAGAGACGACCGACAGCGAAGAGTACGGCCGCGCCCTTGTACCGCTTTCAAAAGAGCGCGCTGAGTTTGTTAAGCAAAAGCTCGTTGAGTTCGGTGTGAGCGAGGCCAGGCTTTCTACGACAGGTGCGGGCGGACGCAAACCGATTGTACCGCGCGAAGATACAGAGAACTGGTGGAAAAACCGCCGCGTAGAGTTCATCCTGAATAAGTAAGGTATTTATATGCAGGGTGTTGTTTTAGGCGGTAGTAAGAATCTTTTCGATGTGGAGTGTGACGACGGCGTTACGCGGCTTTGTTCCATAAAGGGAAAGAAGCTTGATGTTGGCGGAAAGTATTATAATCCGCTTGCGCCGGGGGACAAGGTTGATATTGAGCCGGACGAAAAGACGGAAGGGCAGGGGCAGATAATAAAGCTTTTGCCTCGCCAAAACGAGTACGGACGCTGGAATGTGAAGGGTAGGGAGCCTCAGCTTCTTGCCGCGAACGTTGACCTTATTCTGTGCATTACAACCCCGGATGAGCCGCCTTTCAGACCGCGTTTTGTTGACAGGGTGCTTGCCCAGGCTGAATGTGCCGGGATAACGCCGCTTATTGTCTGTAATAAGTGCGATTTGGACGCGGCGGACGACCCCGATTTTGATTTCCGTCTTACAGATTGGGAAAATATCGGCTACAAGGTGCTTAGAGTTTCTGCCGCGACCGGCGATGGACTTGATGAGCTTGCTGCTGCAATTGACGGAAAGCTTTGCGTGCTTACGGGGCAGGCCGGCGTAGGAAAGTCGAGTTTGATAAACAAACTTGATCCGTCCTTGAATCTTAAGACAGGCGAATTGTCAGACAAATACGGACGCGGAACGCATACGACGACGCGCGGAAACCTGTTGCATATAAAACTGGAAGAGGCGTACGCCGGAAAAAAGGATTCGGTCGCTTCGATTATCGATACGCCCGGTGTAAGGCGGTTTGTGCTGAACGACATTGCGCCGTGCGACCTTGCGCTTTATTTCAGGGAGATGAAGCCGCTTTTGGGAAAATGCAGCTTCGGCATGTCGTGCACGCACACGCACGAAGCCGGATGCAAAATACTGGAAGGCGTGTATGCCGGCGCTATCAGCGAAGAGCGATACGAAAGCTGGCAGCGCATTTGTGACGAGCTTTCGACAGGAAGCTGGGAAGATTAAATTTGGGTGCTGCGTGCGACTGTAGCCCGTCTACGGCACAGGCAAGCAGTGGTTTGCGATTCGGAGTTTCGTGTCGCAAATACGTTTTTCATTATTTGACGTTAGTGCAAACTTCGATTTGTGTGATTTACATGATAATTGACCAGTGGGACGCAGACAAAAATCAGGGGGGTGCCCTTTTAAGGGAGATGCCATGATTTTTGTCGTCGCTGGGACCCGCTGGTCATCAGTTAAAACTAGTTGGACTTAAAAAATCTGATTTATATCACGTCTTCCAGAATTGTCACTATTGCCTGATCGTATTTTTCCGCGGCTTGTTTCAATGTGTCAATCGCAGCTTCCTGATCGAATATCTTATGGTAAGTACGCTTTGAAATCATCGAAATATACGACTCAACAACGTGAATCATCCGTGCAACGTCAGGAATCCGCTTTTCTTTTACGCCGTCCGGATATCCGCTTCCGTCATTGTTTTCATGGTGCATACAAACTGCATCCACAAATATCGGGCGAAATTTTTCTGGCACAAAATCGAGCCTGTCCACGCCTGTGTGAACGTGATTCTTTATTTCTGCTTTCTGCTCTTCTGTAAACTCGCCTTCTTCAAAGAGTTCTGCCTTGTTATCAAGAAAACCGATGTCGTACACCATAGAGGCGCAGAAATAAAGCATTGAGTAGTATTCCCCAAGATCCATTTCTTTTGCAATCTTGAACACAAGCTCTGCTATCTTACGGGAGTTGTTCTTGCGTCCCGTGTGCTTGTCGATGTTTATTCCCTGCTCTTCGCAGTCATTGGCAAGTTCCCTCAGTTCCGCACGTAAATCTTCTGTTATGTCTTTATCTTCAACCTTAGGAATTGACGGCGGTACAGGCGGTTCTTCCTCTTCCTGTGGCTGTGCCTGCTCTGCGGCGGCGGCAGCGGCTGCCTCTTCCTGTATTTTTCTGAGTTCGTTGTATTTATCTTCTATACGAAGTGTCGTTGTGTTTGAAATTTCAAGCGGCAGTTTCTTTATTTCGCTTACAATACGCAGCGTTGTTGTAAAAAGCTCTTTTTGCCGTCTGGACATACGCAGAACAATTACAATGATAGAAACGATTATAGTTATCAATATAAGAACGACAGCAATCAGGACGATTACGAGAATCCGTGTTTTGCTTGCGGAGTCAGCTTCCGACTGGCGGATGTTTTGTATGGAGTTTGAAAGCTCTTCCCTTATCTGCTGGACTTGCTGCTGTGTTTCCTGCGTTATAATAAGCTGTTCAAGGCTTTCTATCTTCTTTGAAAGCTCTTCGTTAGAAGCTTGAATAGTCGATTTTATTTCTGTTGTACTCTGTGTTGCCGCAGCTTGTTGTGTGCGCTGAGCCGTCGCCTGCTGTTGCTGTGCAGCCTGTGCCTGTGCTGCGGCTTTCTTCTTTGCTTCTTCGTCGTCAGCTAGTTTTTTAAAAACTGGAACCAAAGAATCAAGCTTTTTCTGTATGCGGTCACTTACGATGTATGGAAAATCATTTACGCTGTCCTGATAGTCACGGAAAGCTGTAAGATCATTTTTTTTCTCGATTTCTCCCAGATAATCATAATAGATAAGTTCGGCAAGAAGTTTTACCTGCAGAGTTACCGTTTTTTCATCATATTGCTCAAGAACATAGTTTATATAGGTATATGCCTTGGAAAAGTTTTCAAGACCATACTGTTCATTTGCAGAAGTCATATATCTATCTACAGTAGCCTGGTTTGGAGCAGCAAAAAGAGGAATTGTCCGTGCAATAATCAGAACCAAAAGAAGCAATACGGCTCTACTTTTTTTCATTATCGTTTTCTCCTGCATATAATGTACCATTACCATAAATTTTCGTCAAATAAACACGTATCATTTACTGAAATATAGAAATATTTATTTTTTTCAACTTTTTTTAAAAAATTTAGGGAAAATTAAGATTTATGATGTTATACTTTCTGTAAGAACGACGGGATTCAAATTCTGTCTTTATTTGTATCTACTTTTAAGGAGATTTCAAGTGAAAGCAAAAATTAAATTCTTTTTTGTAATCTGTATGATGCTTTGTGTTGCTACAACACTTTTTGCACAGGCAGAAGAAACATTTGACGGTTATTATGATGACGCAGCAGTTGTCAATACTACTTTGACAAAACTCGGAAAGTACAAGATTTCTATCAATACAGCAGCCAACGAGTATATGACACTGTTCTCAGTTGATGGCGAGCGCGGATATATCGCATGCTACAACGGAAAGTATCAGTGCTGGGTATATCGCCGTGGATTCGGATACCAGGATTGGGTAACACCGGCATTCGACATGAGCCAGGTAGATATTTCCAAACTTTACAAGTCAGTTGATGAAAGAATCAATCTTAACAGAACAGGTCTTGATACAGCAAAACTTAGCCCTCTTTCATCCTATGTTCCACCTATCACAGATTTCTCACCATATTATGATGATAAAGCTGTTGTAAACAACACTTTGACAAAACTTGGAAAATACAAGATTTCTATCAACACAGCAGCTAACGAGTATATGACACTGTTCTCAGTTGATGGCGAGCGCGGATATATCGCATGTTACAACGGAAAATATCAGTGCTGGGTATATCGCCGTGGATTCGGATATCAGGATTGGGTAACACCGGCATTCGACATGAACCAGGTAGATATTTCTAAGCTTTACAAGTCAGTTGATGAAAGAATCGACCTTAACAGAACAGGACTCGATACTGCAACTCTTAAACCACTTTCTTCTGTTCCTACAAAGGGTGGAAAGACAACAACAACGACTACTACAACTACAACAAGTTCTACAACAACAACTGGAAAGACGAACACAACAACTACTTCAGCTGGTTCTGCTCCGCTCACAGGAAAGACATCAACTACAACAACTACAGAAACAAAGACTCCTGTAGTAAGACCAGTTATCGTTAATACACCGGATGAGTCAGGCGGATGGTATGATGATGCGGCTGAATGGAACACATCAATTACAAGCATGGGACCGTACACAATTTCTTACAACATCCAGAAAGGAAAGTTCGCGCTTGCTATGATTTCTTATCCAGGAGACAGTGCATACATCGCTTGTTATGACCTTATGTATCAGTACTGGCACTATCGCCGTGGTTACAACGGATACCAGACAGCTTTTGATCCCTATTTCGATATGTCACAGTGGAATACTGCAAAACTCTTCAAGAAAGTTGATCCAAGCATCACTCTGGACCGCCATGTAAGCAAGGGCGAAGAGTCTCTTATGGCACTTTCTACAAAGATCGTTCCTTATGAAAGACCAGATGAGCTCAGTGATATCGGAATCGACGGAAAGAGATTCGAAAAGACAAGTTTCGTAAAGATTCCTGAAATTACAATCATTATCGGATCAGATAAGGATGGAGTTTTTGTTACAGGACGTTCTGTTGTATTGACTCCTTACATCATTGGTAAATACGAAGTAACACAGGAACTCTACGAAGCAGTTACTGGCAGCAACCCAAGTAAACATACTTCAGATACACCTTATGGCGAAACACAGAAACTGCGTCCAGTAGAAAAGGTTGAGCTTTTCGATATCGCTAAGTTCTGTAACAAGCTTTCAGCGCTGGACGGTCTTCAGCCGGTATTTACAATCAGTGGTAACACGATTACAGCTGATTTAACAAAGAACGGTTGGCGTGTTCCTACAGAAGCAGAATGGGAGTGTGCTGCTCGTGGCGCAAATCCAAATGCTAAGGAATGGAAGTACAAATATGCTGGAACAGACAGTGAGAAAGATGCAACATCATATATGTGGATTAAGTCCAACAGTGATGATACTTCTCACGAAGTAGGTCTTAAGAAACCGAATTCACTCGGACTGTACGATATGCTCGGAAATGTATATGAGTGGTGTCTGGACTGGTATGATGAGTCAATCAACAAGAAGACGATGATTAACCCGACTGGAGCTGCATCTGGAACAGAGCGTGTACAGAGAAGTACAGCTTATGGTTCAAAGATTGGTGAAGTTACAAAGCGTGATAAGGGTAGTCAGGATAAGGTTTATATTGACCTTGGATTCCGCCTTTGCCGCAATGCTGAGTAGTTTATAGCTCTTTAGAAAATAACCCCGGAACAAGGCACTTTATAGTGAGCTTGTTTCGGGGTTTATTTTTTTCAGCGGTGTGGCTGGAGTTTTGTGCAGGTTCGCGCAGGTTTTGCGCTTTGTCGGCAAACTCGCGCCAGGAAATGTTTCCGCGTGGGTTGAGTTTTGCGCGCCCCTACTCGTTCCTGATGCGCGCGGCGGCGGCGTGACCCGCCAAACCTTCCGTGTCACCAAGAATCGCCGCTGTGTTTATTGAGTGCGTTACGCCGCTCTTGTAGGAGCCGTCTGCATTCTGCTCGGTACGAAGCGTGGTAACAGTCT
>JAEEGK010031567.1_pt1 | contig 10436 bp, 7 predicted proteins | sample 8958771 | NCBI WGS metagenome assembly JAEEGK01 (sample SAMN16246547, study PRJNA631951) | gut metagenome | biome: gut microbiome; feature: rumen; material: SC-attached | host: Bos | place: Iran: Karaj | collected 2018-10 | reverse complement strand
GATTGGGGATTGGGCCCAATCCCCAATCCCCAATCCCCCAACCCCAATCCCCCATCCCCATTATTTATATTAAAAAATTAAATTTATATTAAATTATTAATAATTTTTATTCATAAAAAATATAAATAAAAATATACAAAAAAAAATTAAAATATTTATTACTAATGAAAATATGAATTAATCGCAGGAAAATTTTGTGAAATATTATTTGAATTATATCGGCCCAAAGTTTGAAAACTAAAATTAAACTTTGGATCTTTAATAAATGATGGTATTTTATTTTTATTATTTTCATCTAATATCATTCTTCTAATCGAAGGATATTTTATATTCTTTATATTTTTATTCGCTTTTATATTATTATACGCATTCATACTATTATTCTTTACTAATAATTTTTCTTCTTCCTTTTTTGATTCTAATAGTCTTTTATTATTTAATACAGTATTTCTAAATTTTGTTCTTATTGATATTTTATATTCTGCTGGGTATACTTTTTGCATCATTTTTTTATATATTTTATCTCCGAATTTTCTTCGTCGTTTAAGTGCGATACATTCAGGACTTATTATTTCTTTCTTTTTATTCGATTTCGATTTTTTCTTTTTATTTAATGCTTTTATTATTTCGACATTTTTAAAACAATTCGATTTAGATAATTTATCTTTATCTTTGTAACATTCTTTTTTTGGTTTATTGCCTCTTATTTTAAATAAATAGGTCTTTTGTATCGGACTCGAATTTTTACCACTTCTTGCTTTTATATTTATCTTGCCATATTTATATGGAGAATTTTCTGGATTTATTATTTTTATTACTACATTTGGCGATACGGGTGTTTTTGGTAGTAATAATTTATCATTGGTATCTGTTATTTGTTTGGTACAAAAATAATTTTTATTTACTACATTTTGTAATGGTATTTGGATATTCATATGTATTATTTTATTATTTTTATAAAAATAACACAAGGTTGAATTAGGCCATGTTAATATTTTTGCTTTCTTTTTTTTACCTGTATTATCATATGTCTTTGTTATAAAATTCATATTTGCTTTTGGTATTATTAAACTATTTTCTGATTCACTCATCCGGGTTTTAGTCATAATGCATTGTGATAATATAGGTCTACTTAATATTCCTAATTTTTTTTTTCTTTTGATTTCTGTGTCACTTTCTTCTTCTTCTTCGTCATCTTCTTCCTCTTCTTCTTCATCTTCTAATGGTGATTCTGTCTCTTTTTTTCTTATCTTTTTCTTCATTATTATTTTTTTCCTTTTTGTTTTATTATTATTATTATTATATGAATCGTCTTCGTTTTCTTCTTCACAAAAAGTAAATTCATCATTGTTTTCATTATTATTATTATCAAAAACTCGTTTAGTTTTTTTTTTACTATTTTTTTTATTTTCGTCTTTTTTTCTATATTTCTTTAAATCTTTTTTTTTTCGACTACTTTCTTTGGTATAATTATTTTTAATATCTGATTCTTTCTCTTTTAATGTTATACTTTCTATTGATCGACTATCATTCGGATATATTTTAAAAGCTTTTCTATCTTTATTATTTATTTTTAATACTAATCTCATTGATTTATCATTATATTTCCTTGCTTTTTTATTTATATCTATACTTTTACAATTTCTCATTAAATTATTACAATTTCCGTTATATTTTTTATCTTTTTTATTATTAATATCATTATAATCATTTTCCATATTATTATTAAATCGATCATATAATAAATCTTCAATAGTATTTACTAAAACAAATCCGTATTGATCATATTTATAATTATTTTGAGAATTTATTTGATTTGAATTATTTGAACCTTCACTTGGTTCATTCATTTTTTTAATTAATTTTTTTTATTTTTATATTTTTCTTTTTTTTTAATTTCTTTTTTTTAATACATTTTTAGAAATTATTATATAGAATTTGATAAAATGAAAAGTTATTTAATAAAATCCTTCAGTCCTTATTTTGAAAATTTAAAAGTTAAATATTTTATAAATTAGATAGTTTAAAGAAAATTTAAACAATGCTCAAAAATTAAATGATCCTTTATATTTTTTTCAAAATAAATTAAGGAGTTTCAAATCATCCTTACTTAAAAAAAATCTTAAAATAAAAAATAATTCAGTTGATAATTCAAGTCAAACAACTAATTTTAATAGTAATACTATAAAAGGAGAATTAAAAACTTCTGAAATTTTAAATATAAATAGTTCAACAGAAAAACAAAATGAAATCATTTCAAAATCTTTGAAATTAAAAAAACATTATCAATTTATTTTTCCTAAAATAACAAATGAAAAAAAGAAAATAGAAAGTATCTTTCCTAAAATTATTGAAAAGAAAAATATAATTCCTAAAAAAAAAGAACAAAAAGATTTGATCATAAAAATTATAAATCTTGGAAATGAAAATAAAAAATTAAGTAACATTAAAAAAGAATTTAAATCAATTAATCAGAGAAAAAAAGAATCAAATGGAATGATTAAAAATAATAGCCATAAAAATGTAATAAATTTTAGAAGATTTAATTATGATTCAGAATCAACATCAAAAAAAAAATTAAAAAAAGGTAATAATAATTATATAAATATTTACAACATATCTCCTGAAAAAAAATGTGTATCAATAAGATTAACAAGTAAAATAATCGGAGATATCTATATATAATCCTAAAATAGTAAAAAAATAATAATATAAATTGTTTGTTTTAGTATAAATAAAATTACATATGAAAAAGAGATAGTAAATAAATTTATGTTTACATTTGATTATACCTATAAATTTTTATCAATTTTTTGAAAGGAATATAAAAATCAATTAAACATATTTATCTTCGAATTATATTATTTTAGTTTTTAAAATAAAAACTTTATATATTTATTATAGTTTATTATTATATATTTATTGTATTTATTATAATAATTAAATTATAATATTTAATTATTAAAATGAACAATGAAAATAAAACTCTATATGAAGAAGATACAATTTCTTCAAAACATAATATAAATATTCCTAATTTAAATATAAATAAAAAAGTATCGATTGTTTCATATGATGAAGCACCAGATTTTCAAAAAGATAATGAATATATAAAAGGAGGTTATTTAATAAATTGTAATACTCCTATAAGGTTAACAAAAAGTTTATTTATGCTTCATAATGAAACAATTAATATTTGGACACATTTATTAGGTGTAATTCTTGTAATTATTTTTATTATATATACAGCTATTTATATTACTTTTTATAAAACACAAATTATGAACATAAAATTAGATTTTGAAAAAATAAAAAAATTTACTAAACCTCTTCAAGATCTTGATAATAAATTAAAAGAACTAAAAATAAAATTCGATAAGAAATTTAACTTAACAGATTTTTCAATATTTATGGATAAATTTAATACATCAGTATATTTATTAAAGAATTCAACTAAAGAAACATCTTTTTCAAAATATTATGAAAGATTATTAGAATTATTATCAGATTTAAAACAAGATTATAATAAGAAAAATTTACATAGATGGCCAATATTTATAATGTTAATATCAGCAATATTATGTTTATCATTTAGTACTCAATATCATATTTTAGGAGTAATATCAAAAAAAATAAATTCATTTTCAAGTAGATTTGATTATGGAGGAATATCATTATTAATAGCAGGTTCATGTTATCCTCCTTATTATTATTTTTTCCATTGTGATAATATTTTTAAAAGCATTTATTTATGTTTTATTACAATATTTGCATTATGTGTTTTTTTCTATAGTTTAACTTCAGATTTTTATCTTCCAACAAGAAGGACTTTTAGAGGAATATTATTTTTAATATTAGGTTTAAGTACTGCAATTCCTGTTTTTCATTTAATTTTCTTGAATAAAACTATTACTGGATTTATGGAAGGTCCTAGATTAATTTATTGGTATTTTGGAGGAATTAGTTATGTTTTTGGTGCTTTATTATATATTAATAGAATACCTGAAAAATGTTTTCCTGGAAAATTTGATATTTTTGGGAGTTCTCATCAACTTTTCCATTGTCTTGTTTTATTAGGTGTTATTTTTCATTATTTAGGATGTTTAGATGCTTATTATTATAGATTTGATGCTTCTTGTCCTTTTAAATGAAAAATAAAGAATTAAAATTCTTTAATTTTTTTATTTTTTATTTTTAAGTGAAAAGAAGTCACTAATTAATTAAAATAATATTTATTTATTATATTATAAATTAAAGGGCTCATTTTTATAAGGAATAATATTATAAATAATATTCAATTAAAAAGTTTTTAATTTAGATGTAAAATATGAATACCATTTGATTGTAAACAACCTTCAACATGTGCAGGTTTATGACAACAAGGATATTCATTAATTGCAATTTTTTTATTGCATCCTTCATGTTCACATTTATTATTTATTTGATTTATTTGTCTTTGTAAATGCAAAAATTTTTTAGGATGATATAGTTTATTCTCACATTTAACTTTTGAAAATTCTTGAAAATTATTAAATTTTTTCCCACAAATTTGACATCTGATTTCAATTTTGTTACTCTCAAATTTTTCTAATAAAAAATCAATATCTAAAGCATTTACTAATTTAGGAAAATTAATTTTTATTTTATATAAATCTTCAATTGTTAATTTTTTCATTAATTTTTTTGATTGAATATAATCTTTGACTTTAAAAAATTCTTCACTTGTGTTTAATTCAAATTCTCTTTCATCAAAATCATCATTTTCATTATATATTTTAAGTGAATTATCTTCTTTTAACCAAGATAATAAAGCATAAAAAATAAGTAAATAGTTTTTTTTTGGAATTAATTCAATTAAATGAGTTAAAACTTCAAAATTAAAACAAAATCTAGACCATAAATTTAATTTAATTAATTTTTCATCTAATTTAATTTCACAATTTTCAATTAAACAATTAAAAAAATCATCACATAATTCTAAATAAATTCCTAAAGTTAAAAGACTTAAATAATTTTCAGGTTCATTTGCAGTTAATAATAATCTTTTAGAATCTTTTGAATAAATCCAAATTAAAATATCAAAAAAAAATTCAGATTGAGGAATATCAATATAAGTTTTTGGCTTAATTATACCATCTAAATTTATTTCTTCTTCTTTTGTTATTTTTTTTTTCTTTTTTGAGAAAATATCATTGAAATAATTTGAATTTGCTTTCAATATTATATCATGAACCCAAAATTCATATGTGTCATTTATTACTAATTTTCTATCTGAACTTATAAAATTATTTATGTCATTAATTGAAAAATCTTCTAATTTTGTTTTTTTTAATCTATTTGTTGATATTACCTTTTTTCCTAAATCTGATAATTCATTATTAAAAGATAAATTGATCCTATTTTGGTTTTTATCATCATTCATATTTACAATTAAAAAAATACATTTTAAATTTTTTTTAAATAAAATAAAATATTAAAAAATAAGAATTTATGAAAAAAATACTGATGAAATATTTTTGATTGTTAATTGCAATTGTTCCAAAAATTAAGAACTGACAATTTTTTTGGGAGTCAATAAAATTATATAAAATTATATATAATTTTTCATTTAAAAGGATTTATTTGTTAAATATTTATCAAAGTTTATTTCAAATCCCAATAAGTATTTTTGTAAGGAACAATTCTTTTGGAAAAAGAAAATAAACCAAATTATAACAATAAAATTGGAAAAAAAATATAAAATATTTTTTAGAATTACAACTTTGTTACTTTAATGATTGTATAAAGTTATTACTTAAATTGCTTTTTAAATTTTTTATATAATTAAAATCATTTTAATGCTTGGAACACAATTATTTTATATACCAAATAAATTATTAGTTAAATCTTCTAATTGTTTATTGAATTTTTGTTCAACAGATTCATCATCTTCTTTTTTTTCTTTTTTTTCATCTCCTCCTTTTTTATCATCTTTTCCTTTTCCACCTTTTCCACCTTTTCCTTTTTTATCATCTTTTCCTTTTCCTCCTTTTCCTTTTTTATCATCTTTTCCTTTTTTATCATCTTTTCCTTTTCCTCCCTTTCCTTTTTTATCATCTTTTCCTTTTCCACCTTTTCCTTTTCCTTTTTCTTCATCTTCTTCTTTTTTATCACCTCCTTTTTTGTTTCCGAAAAATTCTTCAGCCATTTTATCAGTTTTACTATCTTTATTCTTTTCATCATCCATGGCTTTAGAAATTAATTTTAAAATTTGTAAGAATAAATTAATAATATCAATATACAAACACATAGTAGCAAGAATATAATCATCTTCACTGAATCTTTCCCCTCCTTCACCTATAATTAATTGAGTATCATAAATAATATATGTGCTAAAAACAATACAACAACAACAAATAACAACATAACTTGAATATTCTGCTCCAATAATATAAGTAATCATATTACCAATAACAAATAAATTCATTGAAACAAAAAATGTTCCTCCTAAAATAGAAAAATCTGTTTTTGCATGCTTTGCATATACTGTTAATGTTGCTACTGTAATGAAAGTTAATACTAAAGCCATCATTACTGTTATTGGAGTATATTTACAAGTTTGTTCACAAATAATATAATCATATGAAATTGTAAAAGTAAAAAGGTAAATGTAGTTATAAGGATGTAATTTTAATATTTTTGGAAAAAAATTTGGTCCTATGAAAGTTAATGCTGCAATGATAAAAAACATATAATAAACTGCTCTTACATGTAATAAAACATATTGAAAAGATTGACTATATAAACTAAATGTTATCATTATTACAGCAATTAATAATTGACATAATAAAAGAACATATACTTTGAAAATGAAATTACTTCTTATTTCTTTATCTATTTCTTCGTCTATATCTTTTCTTTTTTCTTTTTCCGCCGCCAATGATGCATTCTTTTGTTGTTTTAATGTTTCTTTTCCTTTACTCAATAAAGGCTTAAAAGCATCTTCCATTTTATAATTTATGTTATAAAATGTTATTTTTTTTATATATAATTATTTTTTATTTATAGATGAATAAATTTTAAGTCACTTTATTCGTCATTTATATTATTCTTTTTTTTTGATATTGTTACTTTGGTATTTTTAATTTTTTTTTGAATTAAATGATATAAATTTAAATAATATATTATCTAATATTTTAATTTTAATGTTTTTTTGTATTGAGAAATAAAATATTTTAAAATATTAAATATAAAAAATTAATGGGAAAAATAACATCCAAAAACAAAGAAAATGAAAAAATGCTATGTCCTATGTGTAATAAAGAATTTCCATCAAAAACAAGTTTTAAAGACTTTAATCAACATATAAAGGTATGTGCAAAAGATAAAATAACATCAAATGCAACAGCAGATGTATATAGTCCAGATGAAGATAAAAAAAATAATGAAATAATATTTAAAAGAATGGAAAATTATATACTACAGCCAAAAAATAAAGTTTCAGAAAAAAATAAAATAGATTTTGAATTGAAGAAAAAAGAAATGAAAGATTATATAAAATCAAATAAAATAAGTTGGGAAGAAGGCTGTGATTTTTTGAAAATAGATAGAAGAAATATATTAAAAGATTCAATGGAAGGAATAAAAAAAATAAATTTAAAAAAAGAAATGAAAATAGAATTTGTTGGAGAAGTATCATTAGATGCAGGAGGAATATTAAGAGAATGGTTTACTGGAATGTTTCGTAGTTTAGAATCAAAACAATTAAACTTATTTATTGCTTCTGAAAGTTTAGATTTTTCTTATGTAATAAATCCTTTTTTAGATGATACTAATTTAAATAAAGAATACTTTGAATTTATAGGAAAATTATTAGGTAAAGCACTTTATGAAAATATTACTGTTAATTTATGTTTTAATAAATTAATATATAAATTAATTTTACATGAAGAAATAACTTTCAATGATTTATTAACTATTGATAATGAATTTTATTCTTCTTATAAAAATTTAAAAGATATGAATTTAGAAGAAGATGCTATTAAAGATTTAGGTTTAACATATTCAATAGAACAAAAAGAATTAAATGGAAATATTCATTCATTTGAAATAATAAGAGGAGGGAATGAAATACAAGTATTAAATTTAGATGATTATATAAATTATAGAATAAATTTTATTTGTGCTCAAATAAATATATTTTGTGAAGTTATTCGAAATTCATTATCAAAAATGGTTCCAATATCAATATTAGAAAAATTTACATCAGATGAATTAGAATTATTATTTAATGGAAAGCCATTTATAGATATAGAAGAATGGAAAGAAAATACAGAGTATGGAAATGGATATAATCAATTTTCTAATACTATAAAATGGTTTTGGGAAGTTATGAGTGATTTAAATCAAACACAATTATCTAATTTTTTATTATTTTCTACTGGAAGTGGAAGAGTTCCTTTAGGAGGATTTGCTGAGTTAGAAAGTAATAGAGGAAATATTTCTAAATATAAAATTAATTGTGTTGAATATGTGCCTGATATTAAAAATTTTATTAAAGCTCATACTTGCTTTAATAGAATTGATTTGCCTAAATTTCCAAATAAACAATTAGTTATAGATGCTGTTGGATTTATTGCTAATTGTCAATTATTTGGATTTGGAATTGAATAAATGTTTCATTTGTTTTTTTGGTTTATTTTTTGTTTTTTTATATTTTAAAATCATATTTTAAAGTGATTTTTGTTAAAAATAGGATAATTAGGTTTTTAATAATTTAAATTTATAAAGAAATTTATTCAAAAAACTTATTTCATTTTAAATGCTTTAATATTATATAATTATATTTTTAATATTATTTATTATTTAATGGAGCCAAAAAGAGAATTTAACTTTTTAATTTTATATACAAGCAATGATAATTTAAATCAATACGATTACGTATTTGAAAACTTATTAAAATCAAATCCAAACATTCACTCATATTATATAAATACAAATAAATTAGAAGAAGAATATGAAAAAATAAAAGAAATAAATTTTGAAATGGCAGCAGTACCAGGATATAATGTAAAGCCTCTTTCATTTATTCTTCAAAAATTTCCTCAAATTAAATGGATTCATGCTATGAGTGCAGGAGTAGAAACTTTTTTTAACCTAGATGAATTTAATGCAAAAAAAGATTTAGTTTTTTCAAATTCTAAAGGAGCTTTTAGTGAAAGTTTTGGAGAAATAGGAATTTTACAAATGATGTATTTTAATTATAATATACCTAAATTTTACGAAGCTCAAAAACAAAAAGAATTTTTAAGACCGATGAATGAAACACTTGCAGGAAAAAATTTATTAATTTATGGTTATGGACATAATGGTATTGAATTAGCAAAAAGGGCAAAAGTATTTAAAATGAAAATTTATGGTGTGTTAAGAACTTTAAAAGATAATATTCCTGGAAAAGAATTTTGTGATGAAATAATAACATATGAAAAAATTACAGATGATATTATTCATAATGCAGATTTTGTTTTTGCAACTTTACCAGAAACTAAAGATACTATAAATTTCTTTAATTTAAATTTCTTTAAAAAAATGAAAAAAACTGCAGTATTTATGAATATTGGAAGAGGAAGTGCTGTTGTTGAAGATGATATTGTAGAAGCTTTAAATAATAATATTATTAGAGGAGCATGTTTAGATGTTTTTCAAAAAGAACCTTTAGATAAAAGTTCTAAATTGTATACTGTTTCTCAAGAAAAACTATTTCTCACTAATCATGATTTAGGTGTTGTTTCTGATTATCTTGTTAAGTGCTTTAAATGCATTGAAGAAAATATTATTAGTTATTTAGAAAAAGGAAAACCTGTTACTGTGGTTGATAAAGAATTTAGATATTAAAGGGTATTAAATAATTTAATTATTTATTTTTATGGAGTTTAGAAATTAAAATATTATTTTCTTTAATAAAAAAAATCACAATTTAAACTACAAAATTTTTAAATTCTATCTCTTTACAAACAACAAATATTTTAAAACTTACTCTCCAATTCTCAAGTAAATAATATTTAGAACTATGATTAAAATATTTTCCAAAATAAATTAAAAAAAATAAAAATCAAAGTTATATAAAATATAATTTGCAATATATTCATAGGAAATAAATAGACAAAAAGATTTAATGAAAGATAATTATTTCCTTTTTTATAAAACATATTCCAAAACAAATAATCCCAAATAAAATAATAATCATGTTTGATAAACAATATATAATATTTTAACTTTGAGATATTTTTTCATCAATTATTAAAATAATTATTTGTTTAAACATTTTTTTTATTATTTCAAAAATTATTATGTTTTTTTATTTAATGTTATTGCTATTTGATACTTGTATTTTTCTTTAAAGAAAGCTTATTATTTATATTCAGTTGAATTTAACTAAAATTTAACCATCTTTAATC
>JAEEGK010031566.1_pt1 | contig 10436 bp, 5 predicted proteins | sample 8958771 | NCBI WGS metagenome assembly JAEEGK01 (sample SAMN16246547, study PRJNA631951) | gut metagenome | biome: gut microbiome; feature: rumen; material: SC-attached | host: Bos | place: Iran: Karaj | collected 2018-10 | reverse complement strand
ACTTAAAAATAATTATAAAAAAAATAAATAATTGATAAAATGTAATAATATTATTTAAATATTTTATTTATATGGAAGTAGATGAAGAAGAAATTCAAAATGAACAATATATAGAAGAATTTTCTTTTGAAAAGCATAAAACTAAGAGAAAAATAAAAAAATCTATCAAAAAGAGAAAGAAAAAAGATGATAAAATCACAAAAGAAAAAGAAGAAAAGATTGAAAAAATAAAAGAAGAAAAAAAGGAAAAAGAAGATAAAAATGCAAAAATGAATACTTATACGAATATGAAAAATGAAGAAGAAAATCAAGAAAAAGAACAAAAATATAAAAAATGTTTAAAAAAATGTTTCATTGTTATCTTCTTTTTTTCCTGTATCTTCTTTCTCTCTTTCACTCCAAACTTCGTTTTTATTTTCTTATCCTTCATTTTCTTCATCTTTTTTATCAAATACTTCTTTTTCCAAAAAAAAGAAGAAATTAAAAAAACAATAAGTGATGAAATCATAAAAAATTTTCCAATAATTCAAATAAAACCAATAATTAATAACAAAATAAAAAATGATGAAATAATAATAAATATAGATATATATGGTGAAGGGTTACAAACATTATTAAATCAAATATATGAAGAAAAACAATGTAAAAATATTATATCTATTTTAAATTCTATTTTTAGCATCAAAATAAGTGATATAGATAATAAAAATATAATAAATAGTAATGATAGTGAAAATCCACCAACAAAAGAGATAAAAACTAATGAAGAAAAAATAAAAATAAAAAATATGTTTGAAAATATGTGTATTTTAGGAAATACTATAAAAAAAGAAATAATTGAACAAAAAAAAGCAAATCCAAATAATTTTATCTCAATTGAAGAAGCAACAAAAAACACTAGAAAAATTGATGAACTCTTTTGTATAGGTCTATTGGCTAAAAACTTGGAAAATTTTGGTATTATTACTGCAATAGAAAAAAATCCTAAACAAGATGAAGAATCTATAAAAAAAGAAAATTCAGTATTACAATATATTTTAGATGGATTGACTGAAAAAAAGAAGTACAATTTTTATTTTGATTTTGGAGAAGATGAAAATAATAAATTATTAAACAATAAAGACGAACAAGAAAAATTCCATAAAAAATTAAAAAAAAAATTAAGTTTGGAATATAATATTTCTGAACAAAATATTATTATAACTAATCCACAAAGGGGAAGTTATCAAGTAAGTGTAATATTCATGGAAGAAGGATTTAATACCAATATTGATATTAATGAATTAAAAGAGAAATGTAAAAATGATAAAGAATTTAAAGAAATAAATTATTTAAAACAAATTCATAAAACTTTAATCATGGAAGGATGCAAACTTAGTATTAATATGCTAGATTCAAGAGGAAATAAAAAAAGAGGATGGAGTACAGGACAAAAAAGAGGTGGATTTGATTATTATCCTCCAATAAATGGATGGAAAGGATTTGGTCTTAACGTATTAAATAAATATGATAATGGAAATAATGATTGGATAGCAAATAATAGTAATAAAAATGAATGGGCAGTAGCATATCATGGAACTGGAGTTAAAATGGGCAGTAGCTTTACTTTGGAAAAAGTAACAAATAGTATATTATCAGGAGGATTTAAAGCAGGATTGGGACAAGCATATGCTGAATGTGAAGATGCTAGACATCCAGGCCAAAAAGTAGGAATAGGAGTTTATTGTAGTCCAAATCCATATGTTATGGAATCTTACGCTAGTTGCGCACAAACTTCAACATGTATTAATGGAGTTAAATATATGATGGGATTTATGATGAGGGTTAAACCTGAAAGAATCAGATATTCAGATAGCCAAAAAGATTACTGGGTATTAAATGGGACAACTGATGAAATGAGACCATATAGAATTATGGTAAAAGCTCATGGAGTTGATGACGATTATTTAACATATATTGATGCCCAAAATAGAAGAAATAATATTGGGAAAATTTTTCATTATAATATAATAGGGAGTGAATCAGGGACGGTCTGGGGAGATCATATTTATACTGATGATAGTAATATTGCCAAGGCTGCTGTTATTGAAGGATTATGTAAAATAGGAGAGGAAAAAGAAGTTTCAATTAAAATACTTAAACCGCTTTCTTCATATAACAGCTGTTACAGAAATGGGGTAGGATCACTCTCTTATGGATATTGGTATGGAAGTTATATATTCGTTTAATAAATTAATATTGAAAAATAGTTGAAAAAATTATTAAATTAGTTTAATTATTTTTTAAAAAAATAAAAAATAAAAATTAAATAAATTTTGAAAACCAAATTAAAAAATAATAAAAAAACAAAATAAAAAAAAACCAATCATTTAAAAAAAAATATATAAAATTTATTCAACAAATTCATTTCTATTCTTATTAAATTTTTCATAATCTAACAAAGTTTCAGTTTTCTTTTTCAAATTAGCCATATCTCTCATATCTTCTAAATCTTGATAAAACTTCATTTGTTTAACATTCATATCTCTATAATTTTGTATTCTTTTCCATTTTTCAATTTTTTTCAAATGTTCTTTTTCTTTTTCTTGTAAAATATAATGAGTAATAGCATTAGGTCCAATAACAGCAAATCTATCTTTTTCATTTAAATGAGAACTTCCTTTTGGATCTTGATTAATCATATAAAAAGTATCTTTATGAACTGGATTTGCATTAAATCTTGTTTTTGCTTTTAATTGACTAATTAATGAAGGATGAGCAGAAAAACTTTCTTCAACTTTATTTAATTCTTGAAAACATTTAAAATGATCTTTAAATGTTTGATTTACAAATCTTGTTGATGGTTGTGTATTTATTACTTTTTGTAAATTTTTTTCTATTTCTTTTTGTTCTTCTTTTATTCTGATTTTTTTATCTAAAATTTGTTTAAAAATATCTTTTTTTAATTCTTCTTTTCTTCTTTGTTCTTCTAATAATTTAAAATCATATTCTTTTAATTGATTTTTATTTTCATTTACTTTATTTTCAATATCTTGAATATGTCTATTTTTAAAAGAAGAAAAATTATTTTCTTCAACATTTTTTAAACAATCATCAACAAATTTTCCTATATTCATAAATTCAGGATTATCATTAATAATATAATTATTAAAAATAGCATCAATTAAATTATCTCTAGTATATCTTTCAGTTAAATTAAATTTTTCTAAAATTTTTTTAAAATTTTCTTTAGTACAAATATCACCATTAATTCCTTCTTCACGAATAAATCTTTCTAAAAGTGGAATTCTAGTATGAAAATGATCCATAATATATTTTAAATCATCAGTCTTTAACATTTCAATAATATTCATTTTCATATTTTTTTTTAAATTCTCAGTTTCAGCTCCTTCATCAAATAATTTCTCATCTTTAAATTTTAAAGCTTTTAAATTTACTTTTAATTCAATATTATCATTAAAAATTAAATGCATAAATTCTTCCATATTTAAAGTCTCAGTTTCTCTTTTATTAGAAGATGCAATTAAAGCTCTTGTTTCATTATAATTAATAGGAATAGAAAAAGCATTAATCATTTCATGAGCATCATAAACGGAAATTTCACCTGAAATTGAATGATCCCATTCTTTAAAAATTTTCCTAAAATTTGTTCTATTTGCATAACGTCTTCTTAAAGCTAAACGTATTTCTTGTAATTTTTTAATATCAACTTTACCTTCTAAAGTCTCTTCTGCTTCAATATTAACTAATTGTGTTTCTTGATAAGCTTCTTTATTTTTTTCTCTTTTATCTCTATCAATTTTTTCTTTTAATTTTAATTTTTCTATTTTTTTCTGTTCCATTAAATCTCTTCTTTTTTTTTTTCTTTCTTTTCTATATTTATTTATATCTGATATCATCATTGAATCACCTGTAAAACCATCTTTGCCAACGTAACTTTCATCAAGTTGAGCAAATCTTTCTACGTTAAATTGACTTATTGTATATGGTTTTATGTTATTTTTTTTGTAATATTGTTCCATTGGATATTCTTTTGGATTTGGTGAAGAATGGATTATATTTTTTAATTTGGAATTTGGAGATATTGAAAATATTTTTTTTAATTGAGTATATGATGGTGTGTAACCAAAACGACCCATTGTACCAAAGTCTTTTGGTAATGCCCATGGCTCGTATAATTCTAAGTTTTCTTTCTCACGTTTTGTACGGAAATCTATGTTTGTGTTACCACATTCATGTTTACGTTCACGACGAAGAGACATTATTTTTGTTTTTTTTTAATTAATTTTTTATTATTTTTTTATTTTAAACAGGTTTTTTTTTCTTTTTTTTTCAGTTACATAGGATTTAAATATTTTTTTTTTTTAATATATTTTTATTCATTTTTAATATTTTTATTCGAATATTTGTATATATATTAAGGATTTAAAAAAAAATAAAGATTTTTTTATTTTTTGAAATATTTACATATTTTATTATATTAAAAAATAATGTATCTAAGAATAATGTAAACCTCAAAAACATTAACATTATAAATTAACTATGGATACGTAGTGCTCATATTAATTCTTAAAACAGACTAATAAAAATACTATGTAATCCATTATATATTAATATTAATTTGAAAAATTATTATTTGCATTAAATAAATTAAAAGAAGAATTATTTTTATTCAAATTTAAATCAATATCAAAAAAGTTATGTGAAGGAAAACTTGATAAAGACAAATCATCACATAAACTTTCATTGATTTTTTTTGAAGATAAATTATCTTTCAAATTAATTAATATTGTTGATTCATTTGAATTTGTATTTGTATTATTTATACTAAAAGTTTCATTTTTTTCTACAATATTATTTTTTTCATTTTCATTTTCTGTTTGTGTAGGGCTCTCTTTAATAGAATTAATTTTCATATTATCATTTGATAATATATTTTTATTATTTAAATTCTTTTTATTATAATGAAAATCAATATATTTATAAATTAAATTTTTAAAATGATTTTTTGAATTAAAATTTTGATATTGAATATTAAACGTATTATTATTGTTAACTTGAGGAACTCTCATAATTAATGTCATAAAAAAAAGTGCAATTCCTTTCATTTTTTTGTAAAAGTTATTTTGACTTATTATTTGTTTGTTATTATTTTCTATTTTTGACATTAAAATATTATTTTGTTGAGTTAACATTTCTATTTGTTTTTTTAATAAATTTTGAGTTGAATGATTTTCATTTGTTTTTTTTAATAAATAAGATAAAACTAATTGTACATTTTTATTTAAATTAACATTATTATTTTCATTATCAATAACATTATTACTAATATTACTATTATTATTATCATTTTGAATACAATTAATATACTTATTTAAATTTTCTTCATTTATATTATTTGAAATAATTTCATTATTTAAATTATTAACACAATTTATATTTTCATGAATTTTTCTTTTAATATTTTTTACATCATCAATTGTAATTTCTTTTACAAATTTTTCATGTTGAAAAATTTGTTCATTTGAAGAAGAAGTACTCCTAATTTTATGAAAATTATACATATTTAATTGACGAACAAAAGATGCAAAATTATGATGTTTATAAAATTTAGGAAGAACTTTTTTTGTTAATCCTGTAATATCTTTTATTACTATTGATTTACCATCTTCTGACCAATTTATATATTGGTAATAAGATTTTGTTTTAAGAATTTCGTATAATTTTAAAAGAAATGTTTCTGACTTTTCATTTTTTGAATATAGTCTTTTACGTGATAACATTTTAAATATTTTTGGGTTATAAATTTTATTATATAGGATTTTAAGAGAAAATATTAATTTTTTTTTATATTTTTTGATATAGTTTAGCATGGTTAAATTTTATTTATTATTTTCATATATTGTTTTTATTGATTTAATTATTAATTTATTTTATTATTATTTTTACAATAAAAAGACAGTTAAAAATTTATATTTTACATATAAAAATTTTATTGATTTAATAAATAAAAAATCAAATAAAAAAAAAACTCAAATCCCAAAAAAAAATGGAATCAATTCAAGTCTCAATTAGAATTCGTCCTTTTCTTCAAACAGAAAAAAAAGAAAAATCACCAATAGAAATAACAGAAGCAAACGGAAATAAAATAACAATAGTAAAAGGAAATAAAACAGTAGAAACAAAATTTGATAAAATATTTTATCAAAATTCAACTCAAAATGATATATTTGAATTTATAAAGCCAATAATAACATCATCATTAAATGGAATAAATAGTTCAATTTTAGTATATGGGCAAACTGGAAGTGGAAAAACTTATACAATGTTTGGAGAAGATTGGACTTTTAATAATAATATTGATATTAATAATGAAAATATTAATAATAATAATTATAGAAATATTTTCTCAGATCAATTTAATTTTTTAATTGAACCTAATTTTATTGTTGATCCTTTTTCAGAATCAAATGGAATTATTCCAAGATTAATTATTGAATTATTTAAAGTTTTAGAAATTTCAAATGATAATATTAAAATTAGTGTTTCTTATATTCAAGTTTATAATGAAAAAATTTATGATTTATTAATTGATAATTATTCATTTGATAATTTAAAAGATAAAAAAGAATTTAATATTAGTTTGAAAGATTCATATGAAAAAATTTTTGAACAACCTGCTTTAAAATTAAGAGAAGATAAAAAAAAAGGTGTTATTATACAAGGAGCAAAAGAAGTTTTTGTTAATACTTTTTATGATGTTTTTCAAATTTTAAAAAATGGAGAATTAAATAGAAAAAAAAGAGAAACTAATCAAAATTATTTGAGTAGTAGATCACATACAATATTTATTGTTTATTTTAGTAATTTTAGTAAGCAATTATCTTCTAAAATTTCTTTTTGTGATTTGGCTGGAAGTGAAAAATATGATAATAGAGAAAATTATGAATACAATCATTTAAATGAATTGAAATCTATTAATAAAAGTTTAAGTGTTTTAGGAAATGTAATTCATGCTTTATCAAAAAAAAATGAAAGTAAAAAAAAATTAAATGAAACTGAAAGAAAAAATAATAATTTAAAAATTGAAACTCAAAATAAATTGTCTAAAAGTAAAAATACTAGTCAAAAAAATATTTTTTCAAAAAATAATAAAAGTAATAATAATAAAAATTTATCAAAATTAAAAATTAATAATAATAATACTAATAATAATAATAAAAATCTTCTTTCATTATCTTCAAGAGAAAATAGAAATAAACAAAAGATACTTAAATCATCAAAATCAAATTCAAATTATGAAAATACTAATTTAAATTCTGGAACTCAAGAAGTTCAATTCTTTAAAATTCATGTTCCTTATAAAGATTCTCAATTAACTTATTTATTAAAAGATTCATTAGGAGGAAATTCAAAAACTTATATTATTGCTAATATTTCTCCTAATGAAATTAATTTTGAAGAAAGTTATAATACAATTTTATTTGCTGCAAGAGCAAAAAAAATAGAAACCAAAATAATTCCAAATAAATTATTCGGTGATAATTTTCAATTTAGTAATAAAAATGAAAATAATATAAATCTTATTAATAAAAACTTTAATAATGAAAATAATCTAAATATTAATGATTTTATTGATAATAATAATGAAGAAAAAATGATGAAATTAAATGATGAAATAAATGAATTAAAAAGACTTTTAGATGTAAAGTCGAAAAGTGGAACATTAACATCAATTCAAGAAGAATTTATTAAATTAAAAGAAGAAAATTTTGAATTAAGAAATTATGTTGACAATATTGATAATAATAATATTTCTAGAATAATAAGAGAAAATCAAAAATTAAAAAAAGAAATAAAAGATTTAAAAAGTAATCCATATGATAAAAAAGAAAATAAAAAAAGAAATTTTTATACAATAAATACAATTCCTATAAATAATATTGATAATTTTACAATTCCCAAACATTTAAAATTAAATATAAATAAAAAAATATTTTCAAATACAGGAAAAAATATTGTTAATAGTAATTCAAAATTAAGACCAAATTCAGTAATTAAGAAAAATCCTTCATATTATTCATTTATAAATAATTTACCTCAAAATAATTTTTCAACTGGAAATATTCATAAAAATAAAAATAAAATAAAAAATGTTAATTCTGAAATATTAGACTCTGAATTATCAAATATTACAAAAATGAGATTAAAAAAATTAGATGAATTATATAATCCAAATAATCCAAAATATAAAGAAAATAATCAAAATTTAACTCATAATAAATATAATTCTGATAATTTATCAAATTTAAATAATAATGATGAATATGATTATTAATTCATATGGTTATTAATTCAAATTATTATATATATATTTTTAATGTTTGAGTTACATATTTTATTATATATATTTTTATTTTTTATTTAATATAACAAATTTAATATATTAATTTAATTTAAAAAAAAAAATTACTAACAAAAATAAAAAAACTAAAAAAAAAAATTTATTTTAAGCGTTTTTAAATAAAAAAAACTATAAAAAAAAATATAAAAAAATAAAAAAAATATGTTCCAAAAATTACTAAACATAATATTTATTATATTTCTAACAATTCAATATTCCAAATCAGATTTACCAGTTCATTGTGTTCTAGATGACATAAAAGGAAAATGGGAATTTTCAATATTTAAAGAAGTATTCACCCCATCATTAAAAGATGAAAAAACAACATGCGGACATGGATTTCCAAATCACATTTCAGAAGATGTCGGAAATGAAGATTATGATACAAGTGTAATAGGAGATAAAATAATTTTAGAATTAAGAGATAATTTCAAATTATATAAAAATAATATTGAAGTTGGAAGATGGACTCCAATTTATGATCAATCATTTTTAATTTATTATGGTGATTCAGTTTTAACTTCAAATTTTAAATATTTTTTAGAAGATGAAGATTCAAATAATTATAAAAGTGATTGTAGTAAAACAATGATTGGTTGGTTTATTAAAGATTATAATCAACCTAATAAAGATTGGAGTTGTTTTTTTGCTAATAAAATAAAGGAAAATAATAATTTTTTGCAATTAGATATGAATTTAAATAATAATAAAAATAAAGAAAAATTTGAAGAAAAAAAACAACCTTATGATCCTAAATTATTAAATGAAATTAAATATGAAGATTTACAATCTATGGTTAATGCAATTAATAATGCAAATTTAACTTGGAATGCTGATGTTTATAATAAATATCGTGGGAAGAATTTAAATGAAATTAAAGATATTTTAGGTTTGAGAAAAGGATTAAAAAGAAAAAAAGAAAATAAAATAATAGAAGATGAAGAAGAAAAAAATAATAATAATAATAATAAAAAAACAAAAAAAATAAAAAATTTAAATAATGTAAAATTTCAAAATCATTTATCAATGATACAAACAAATATAAAAAAAACAGAAAAAACAGAAAATAAAGAAAAAAATGAACTATTATCAAAAATAAAAACTGAAGATTTCTGGAAAGAAAAAATAGAAATTCCCAAAAAATCATCATTAAACTATGAAATAAAACAAATTCCGAATATAGAAAGAGAAAAAGATTCCTATGATATAACAGACAGAAATGAAATAATAAAATACATAAATTCTTCATTAGATTCAATAGACGAAAATAAACTTCCATTAAATTGGGATTGGCGTAACGTCGGAGGAGAAAATTTTGTATCCCACACAATAAATCAAGGCAATTGTGGTTCATGTTTCACAATATCAACAATTTATTCATTAGAATCTCGTTTAAGAATAAAAACTTTAAATGAAGATAAAACAAAATTATCAATTCAATTTCCATTATCATGTAATTTTTATTCTGAAGGTTGTGATGGAGGATACCCAATTTTAGTAGGAAAATTTTTCCACGAATTTGAAATTGTACCAAAAGATTGTTTTGAATATGAAGAAGAAAATATTGATTGTGAAAATGTTTGTGATTATACAAAATATAAAAAAAAATATATTGTTTCTGAATTTGGTTATTTAGGAGGATTTTATGGTGCTGATACTGAATTATTAATGATTAAAGAATTAAGAGCTAGAGGACCAATTCCAGGTAATATTCTTGTTCCTTTAGAATTTAATTATTATAAAAATGGTATTTTTAGTGAGAAAGATTTAAAAAAAAATAATGGAGCTTTTAATATTACTAGTATGATTAGTCATGATATACAATATGAAAAAGTCGAACATTCTACTACGATTGTCGGGTATGGAGAAGAAAATGGAGTTAAGTTTTGGATTTGTCAAAATACTTGGGGAGATGATTGGGGAGAAAATGGATTTTTTAGAGTTAAAAGAGGAAATAATGAAATTAATATTGAAACTATGGGAGATTATTTTAATATTGATGTTGTTGATAGAAATGAATAAATTTTTGATT
>JAEEGK010031553.1_pt1 | contig 10438 bp, 8 predicted proteins | sample 8958771 | NCBI WGS metagenome assembly JAEEGK01 (sample SAMN16246547, study PRJNA631951) | gut metagenome | biome: gut microbiome; feature: rumen; material: SC-attached | host: Bos | place: Iran: Karaj | collected 2018-10 | reverse complement strand
AAGGATCAGATCTCTGCCAAGGTCGAGGACGGCATCCTGACCGTCACCATGCCGAAGACCGAGCCGAAGCAGAAGGTCACCAAGGCCATCGAGGTATCATAAAGTGATTCCACTTCAAAACAGCAAGACCCCGACCTGCAGAAATGCAAGCCGGGGCCTTTTGGATTAAAAAAGAAGGGGCGAGATTCCTAAAAGTATGTAAGGATTTCCCTGTTAAGGCTTGATGATGGAATAAAAAAACAAAGAATTATTGAAAATTTGTGCACCAAAATGGTACACAATCCAAAAATTATTCGTATATTTGCACCCAGATAATAAAACTAATAGTAATATGGTAGTTGTTACTGGTAGAGATTTTAGGGCAAATACGGCAAAATATGTCGATGTTGCCTATAGTGGCGAGGACGTGGTAGTAAAATCACGTGCTGGCAGTTTTCGTATTGTTCCTATAACTGAGGACGATATTGTTATAAACAAGCGTGACTTGGCTGCAGAATTGCGTGGTGCACTGATGGAAGCCAAGGAATCACTGGAAGGTAAACGTAAGTTAAATACTTTAGATAATTTAATCAATGAGCTTCGAAATTCAAACGACTAGTTATTTTGACACCGAAGCCAAACGATTGGCAAAGCGTCATCGTAGCTTCATTGACGACTTACAAGACTTCCAAAAAGAACTATTAAAGAATCCATACCAGGGAACAGAATTGTCTCCTGGCATAAGAAAAATCCGTCTTACAATCGACTCAAAAGGTCGAGGTAAGTCTGGTGGTGCCCGTGTCATTACATTCACCTATCTTGTAGACGAAAAAGATGGCGTAGTGATTCTGCTTCTTCTCTATGACAAGGCTGATGCCAGCAGTATTAAGATGAATGTCGTACGGAAAATCATCAAGGATCTTGGTTTAGATTTGGAAAAACTTCAAAGTGAAGGAAAACTGAAATCCCCCAATCAGACTTAATACAAACATGATAAACGGCTCCTCAACGGGAGCCGCTTTTCATTTGGCTATGTGTTCAGATTATCTTCTGATTACCAGTTTGGAGGCAACACGATGTTCTCCACCTCGTGAGCCTTCACGAACAGCGGAGCAATTTCTTCGTCCGTAAATCCGGCTATGCCACAACCGATGCGCGTCACCAGGAACGTCAGGTCCGGATGTTCCTTGGCAAACGCAATGAACTCGTCCACATACGGACGGATGGTTTCTACCCCACCCTGCATCGTCGGAATGGCGTAGCTCTGCCCCTGCAGTCCTACGCCCTGCCCCATGATAGCTCCAAACTTGCGGTAGGCGATATAAGCCGCTCCACCGCCATGCATTCCCTTCAGATTGCTGCCGAACACGAATATCTCGTTCGGCTGCAGTTCCGTGATAAACTCTGGTGTCGTACGTTTCTGTTCCATAACCGATTCTTTGATAAAGCCCACATCTGGCAAAGCCATTCGGTCCATTCCGAGAGAAGGAACGTCCATAGTATCTGCAAATACCATTCCACGCTCGTCCATGACCTCCGGCATATCCAAGTCCATGTCGAAGTTCTTCTTGAAGTACGGAATGATGACTCTTTCCTTCAGTTTATTGTATTTCTGCGATACTGCCGATGGCGTCATCCCCAACTGTGCAGCAATCTCCTTACCTTTAAAGCCCTTTAGCAGCATCATCGTGATGAGCCATCTCTCCTGTCTGTCCAAGGATGCATGGTCGCAAATGTCCTCCACCATTCGGTTGAACTGCAGTCGCAGGTCACTGGTCACGTCGAACGACATCAGATAGTCTTCAAAGGTAATGCTGCCATACTCCTTCTTATACCATTTCAGCGCGTCGAGCACCACATATCTGAAACCGTTGATAAGCCACGTGCGCAAGCTCACGTTTGGCGAGTGATCCTCCAATGGTTTCCAGTCGTGCTCCATCAGATATAGCGCATACTGGTGAGCCAGTGACATGAAGTCCAGGTTCTCCTTCTCACGTAGTTGGTACCGCTGGTCAAAAATGTTATAGCCCACCCTACAGTACCCGTAGAAATACTCACGAATGATGCCTGCGTCACCCTCACGGAACCCTTCTAAAATCTCTTCGTCTGACAGTTGCTGATAGTACATATACGATTATTTTTCTGCAAATATACGAAAAACTTATTCTTCTGCTGCCATTAGATAATCATGACTTTCTTCTTCGGCTCGAATAAAAGGTTGAACACCTTCGATGAGGTGATGTAGATGGTCTACATAGTTGCCCACCTTTGCGCGCTTATCGCCAAACGCCAGTTGCCAGTTGAACCCACGATAAGGATCCTGTCCTAACGTCCTGCGCTCCATGTCACCATTCGTGCAGACATAGTTGATGATACTGTTCAGATATTCTTCCTGCAGCGCTGATAGTTGTTCAGAACGGATAAACTCATAGAATTTCTGATGAGCCTTACCACGATCGATACCACACATCGAACGGATCATTGCAGCTACATTGCCACCATAGATCTTCCGCTCGCGCTGACAGTATTCTTCGTATTGCTCTTTCGTACCCAGCTCTTCCCACATGATGCGTTCCAGTTCATGAACATCCTGTATGGTCAGCTGTTCCATATTATAAATCTTTTGGAACACCTCATCATCGCGATGCTCAGCCAGATAGTCGAACACACGCTGACCATAGGTTACATTCTGAGGTTTTGGCGTGTCAATGCGTGGTGCATCAATCACATCCTCTATATCCACATAATATGATTTCTTATCATTTACGTCTATGGCAAAACGTACTAACTCTCTCAGCACCTTACGCACACGTTCAAGATCTTCTAATGATGCATGAAGCCAGAAGTCATCCTGCATCACTTCTTCCAGCATTGCCATCTGCTCACGAACCTGAGGTATATTACCCTTATATTTCTTCAAGTAATGGCACAACTGCTTTACCTTATCCGTCACCGATGTAGGAAATGGTGTCTTCTTCATATACGCCATCTCGCATGCATAGATCAGCACATCCAGCATCATAGACATATCATCGCCTGATGCCACAAGCATGGGTGCAATGGTATTCTTCAATACAGCAATATCAGCCTCTTTCAGGTTCTCCCAATACTTTTCTGCACGGAACGGATCAATCTTCTCACCATTCTTACGTACCAAGATGCGCTCAAATCCCAATCCGTCAACCTGCTTCCACAACTCGCCCTTAAATTCGGCATGCAACTGGCGCTCGAAGTCTGTCTTAGCCTCGCGTTGTAATAGCAATGCCAGCTCCGACTTTTGGTTGAAGATGCGTTCTGTGAGCGACATAGATTTTGATGCGACAACTCCCTGAGGATGCTCATCGAAATAATCAAAATTATTGCAGAAGTCGAAGATGATAAACTTCTCCTTATTCTTACCTACACCCAGCAGATTCTCACAAGGACGGGTTCCACGACCTTTCATCTGCTCGAACTTAATCTTTGAGTGAACAGGCTTGAAGAACACCAAGTTCAGAATCTCTGGCACGTCAATACCAGTATCCAACATATCCACACTGACAGCAATACGTGGCTCGTGATCCACCTTCTCAAACTCATCGAGCAGATGCTTCTTCTGAGTCTCCTGATAGTCTATCACCTCGCAATAGTCAGGTCCTAACTGTGGGTACAGCACAGCAAACCGCTCTGCTATCTTAACGGCATGCTTGTGGTTATAGGCAAAGATGATGGTCTTACCAATATTCTCGCCACTATCCACACGCAGGCCTCTCTCCATCAGTTCCTGTAGCACTTTGTCGATGGTGTCGGTATTATAGATATAACGGAATATCTCGTTGTTTTCTATGTCTCTTTCTGGTGTACCTTCTTCTTCAAAGATGGTATCCAGCTGTTCTTTCTCGTCTTCGCTACGCTCATTGTATTTGATACCATGCTTCAGGATGTCGGAATCATAGCGATACGCCTCGAAATCCACCAGATGCCCATCTCTTACGGCCTCTGCATATTCGTAATAGTCGTTGGGCACGCCATCCTCCAGCTCTAAAAGCCTGTAGGTGCTGCGATCAATCTCCTCACGAGGGGTAGCTGTCAGACCTACCAACAGCGAGTCGAAGTAATCGAAGATGGCGCCATACTTACCAAATACAGAACGGTGAGCCTCGTCGATGATAATCAGGTCGAAACGCCCCACGCTGAATGTCTTCTCCTCGACATCAATGAAGTTTATCATGGTCTGATAAGTAGAGAACAGCAGTCGCGCATCAAGGTTTCTTGCCTGTCGGGGATCACAGAGGTTACACTTCGTCTCATCAGGCAGATAGGTATTGAACTTACCAAAAGCCTGTTCCACCAACGCTGTACGGTCAGCCAAGAACAGCACGTTCTTGACCCAGTTGTTTCTCAGCAACACCTCCACCAGTGCTATCGACACACGGGTTTTACCAGTACCAGTAGCCATCACCAGCAATCCCCTGCGATGCTTTTTGTTGAAGTGTTCGCAGATGCTCTTTACGGCTCTGGTCTGATAAGGACGATTCACTATCTCCTCCTTTGCCTGCATGTCGATGATGTCTTGGCGACCACGCTTCTGAATCAGCTTCTGCAAGTCCTGCCGGGTGTGGAATCCGTAGATAGTTCTGGCAGGATAGCCAAGGCCGTCAATGATATGGGTTTCAAAACCATTGGTATAATAAACCACTGGCTTCACACCATATTTCGCTTCCAGACACTTGGCGTAGAGCTCTGCCTGCGCCTTGCCCACCACAGGGTCTGCTTTTGTTCGCTTGGCCTCAACCACAGCCAACGGCATACCATCCGTATCAAATAGCACATAGTCAGCATAGCCCTTACCTGAAGGCGTAGGCATACCCTGTACCTCAATCTCCACGCAAGCCTTTCCGCTGACGATGGCGTTGTCTGTCTCTGATATATCCCATCCTGCTTCGCGCAGCATCTCGTCGATGTATATCTTGCGTGTCTCGGCCTCGCTCAGGTTATCTGGGTTATGAGCCACCAGCACCTCTGCCGCAGGTGTTTCGATGGGCTTTGCCTCCTTGGCAGCTTCTTCCTGTTGTTGGGTGGTCTCTTCGGTGGTCACCACCACCATCACTGGTGTACCCCGTTCTGGCAGCAATGCCCTGTCGAACTTCGGATAGCGCTCTATGTAACCTAACAGCATCAGCACATCGCCGATGAAGTAGTAGATGTCCAGCACGGCATATTCGCTGTCGCGTTTCGACACCCCTCCCTGATGGGCAGCACGATTACCCACACTGCGCACAAAGTGCAGCTTCTGCATCAGGTCGCGCGAGTTGATGAACGCCACGAACTGAGGGCTTTGCACTTTCTCGAAGAGGCTCATCCTTGGTGTCACCTCCCAGTGCTGAACTCTGTATATCAGGTCTACCATCCATTCCAGCGCACGTCTGCAACCCATTGCCGACTTATCAGGGTCAGCTTTGCAGAACATTTCTGCTTGGTCACAACGGTTATACAGCGTCGTAAACAGCGGTAGTTCTTTTAGGTAGTCGAAGTTTTTAGCCATTGTCTTTTTATTATCGTTTATCCGAAAATCTTATACACACTATGAGTTATTTTTGTTTCCTTTTATAGACACCCAATTCCACTTTATACATTCCAACGGCATCTTTGGGCTCAATGTTTGAAGGGCCTGCCTCTTTTACCTTGACAGGAGAGCTGACATACACCCATTTAAAGATGGACATAGGCTTTTTGCGGTTAGACATACCACCATAGATATTGTCTTTGGTCAGCGGGACACCAGCATCTTGAATGTCTTTGACCATGTTGTTGCAGAATTGGTCAGCCTCCTTCTTCGAGTTGAAAAAGAAATAATACCATATTCTGTCGTCATACCAGTCATAGTTACAGATGCTAATGACAACACCGCGATAGTTAAAATCAAAAGAACCGTTAGCATGGAGACCAGGGTAACTGTTAATGGTCTCGCAGGAGCCAAAAGTATCCTCAACTTCCTGCCAAGCCTGTTCCTTGGTAGTCATCTTGGTATTAATACACGAGAATGGGAAATAGAGCAGGTCGCGGATGGTGCGATTCTTCACTTCGATGGGCGTAGGAGCGGATGGTGATTTCAGAGTACCCACTCTATTCTGTGCTACAGCCGACAAAGGCGACAAAAGCAGCATCATCACAAGTATTTTACCAATATTCATATCTGGTCATCAATTAAAGTAATAATCCATTGTATAATCCAGCAGCGTCTGCGTTTCCGCAATGCTCTGCTTCACCAATTCTTTCTGTGCCTCAATAGCAGAAATCTTATCTGCAAATTGCTGCTGAAGTTCGAGAGGAGGAAGAGGGATTAAATACTTCTCCAATATATTTTTAGGTAAAGCTTCTCGCGTTGCCGCTTTACTTTTACTTAACGCTATTAATTTGGTTTGTTCTTCCTTTGAAATCAACAAATGACACAAATAAGTGCTATTAATCAGATTGCTTTTAGTACGTAATATTGTTACATGCTGATTTACTCTTGCAGGCAGTACATCGCTTGGCACTATACAGCATCTTGCTACAGATGCTCCTGTAATATTTAGCAAGACATCATTCTCTTCGATAATTACATTATCAAGCTTTCTTGCTTGCTCGTCATCAATAAAAGCCAAATCAGTATAAATAAACTCATTATTGTGCACATTGAGACTTCTAATTAGGCTGGTACCCTCAGTCTTATAACTTTGGTTACCACCACTTGGTGTTGCACCTGACCCCATTTTTGATAAAACATCTTTCAATGTATGTTGTGGAGCATCCAACTTACCAAACATATCATAGAAGATAGATTGAGCAAGTTTATCGAACTCCTTCAACTGCTCTTGCTTTACAGCAATCATTTCGTTCAAGCAATCCAACTCCGCAACAATCCTCTGCTGGTCACCAATAGGCGGAATGGGTAATTCGTAGTCAGACAACCATTTTGTGCTCATATTCTTCTGAGCAATCCCTTGTGAATTAGCAATGCAGTCTTTTTCGAATAAGTCCGAATTCAACAAATGAAATAGATATCTTAAATCTAATGAGTTGTTCTTTTGTCGCAAGCATGCAACACGCTGATTTAAAGCAGCAGGGAGTAGTTCACTTTGTAATAACCCTACACGACCAACATTGCCAGTAAGCGATACTAACAAGTCGTTTTCTTTTAAAAGATATCTTTGTATCTCAGTTTGAGAAGACATAGGATAGAATTTGGGATCATCATCTACAATTGCTCCCTTTTGGACATTAGTAATTCTCATTACTCGAATGCCTTCATCTACGTATTTTTCACTTTTGAATGCATAACCATTCAAAAGTACGCAAATCTCTCCCAGCTTCTTGTATTCCCACTTACTCTTATCCATTACTCCTCGCCCTCCTGGTTTTTAAATTCTGCAATCCATTCACGTAGTTTCTGCTGAAGCAGAGCTTTTTCAGGCAGACAAAGAGCATATTGCTGAGCATAGATGTTGGCATCCTCGGGCAATGTAAGTTCGACGAGAGCATCGTTTTTGCGTTCACAAAGAAGAATTCCAATAGTTGGCTTTTCAAAATCTTCCTTTACATAGCGGTCGTAGTAATTGACATACATCTGCATTTGCCCCAAGTCTTGATGAGTGAGGTCATCCATTTTGAGGTCAACAAGGACATACGCCTGTAGTAACCTGTTGTATAGTACAAGGTCAATATAAAAATGGCGTTCTTCAAAAGTGAATCGCTTCTGTCGTGCTTCAAATAGGAATCCCTTTCCCATCTCCAGCAGAAAGTCCTGCAAACGGCTGATAATAGCGCTTTCGAGGTCGGTTTCGCTATAAGATGCTTCAGGCTTCAAACCACAGAACTCTAAGACTAATGGATCTTTGATGATATCTGCCGGCTTTTCAACTACTTGACCTTCTGTAGCCAATCGCATCACTTCGTCCTTGTCTCTGCTCAGTGCCAGTCGTTCATAGAGGCCACTCCCTATCTGCCGTTGCAGTTGACGCTTGCTCCATTGCTGCTTATATGCTTCTATTTCATAGAAACGGCGTGCCTCGGAATTAGAGACATGCGTAAGTATCAGATAATGAGACCAGGTAAGAACGAATTGATGATTTCGTAGCCAGTGGTTACGATTTTCGTTTTGAATTTCCAAGCCAGTGGTTGGGATTTCTGTTTCCTGAATATCGTAACCACTGGTTACGCTTTTTGAATACAGGACATAGAACTTGCGCATTGCAGTAAGGTTTTCCACCGACCATCCTTTGCCAAGATTTGCAGTAAGACGTGCAGAGACTCCTTTTAAGATTCCTTTTCCATATTCTGCCCGATGCTTTCCACCTTGTTCGTCCTCAATAATATATCGGCCCACTTCGAAATAGGTGTAAACCATGGCAACATTGGCTGTTGACGCTATTTTCTGTCGTGCTTCAACAACTAATGCCTCAATGCGCTTAGCCAGTTTATCGGCTCTTATCTCGATAATCTGCGTATTATCTTTTATTTCTTCCATCATGGATATTTTTCAATATTCGAATATTTATTCAATTGCGCAATCGCCGATTTCGCAATTACAAATACTTCTCCTTAAACTCCTTCTGCTTGGCAGCGAACTGTGCCTCAAGGGCCTCGATGCGAGCAAACACATCCTTTGGATCATCGTAAACCACCTTTTCGCGAACCACCTCCTTGTACTTATTGAAGGTCAGATCGTAGTCGTTTTGGCGAATCTCATCTACAGGCACAAAGAAACTCTGGTCCTTGCGAGTGCGAGAGGTTTCAGCCTCCAAGTTCTGCCAACGTTGCAACAGGTCTGGAATATCATCCTCAGTAGTTGGTGTACGCTTGGCATTTAGCGTAAAGCCATCAGCACGCATCTCGTAGAACCATACGTTATCCGTACCGCCGGCATCGGTCTTGGTAAATATCAGAATGGCTGTCGATACACCACTATAGGGTTGGAACACACCAGCTGGCATAGAGATAACTGCACGTAGATATTGCTTATCTATCAGTTCCTTACGGATAGCCATGTGGGCATTGTCGTTACCGAACAGCACACCATCAGGCACCACAGAGAAACAACGGCCTCCCACCTTCAGCGAGCGTACAAACAACGCCAAGAACAACAGCTCTGTAGCATTGGTATTGGCTATTGAGAGCAGACTCTTACTGATAGTACTCTTCAGTACCTTGCCTGAGAATGGAGGATTGGCCACACAGAGGGTATAACGGCTCTGATCGGTATTATCCTCAGAGAGCGAATCCTGATATTTGATATTGGGCGTGGGGATGCCATGCAGCAGCATGTTCATAGCGCCGATACGCAGCATGGTCTGGTCGGTATCGAAGCCATTAAACATAGTGGAATAATAGCGCTTACGCACATCCACGTTGGTCTGGATGGTGGCACGGTTCTGGTCGTAAATCTGACGTGCTGCCTCCATGATGAATCCTGCACTACCCATTGCAGGGTCGCAAATCACATCGTCAATCTTAGGTTCTGCCATCGTTATAATCATACGAATGATATGGCGAGGGGTACGGAACTGACCGTTCTGGCCTTTCTCCGACATACGTGCCAGCATATACTCATAGACATCGCCCATAGTATCAGCATCCTCCATATCCAGCAGGTCGATATCGTCGATAACGCTCTGTAGCACATCGGCCTTAGGAATGCTAAACACAGCGTCCTGCATATAACGGCTATAAGCTGAGCCACTCTCCTTGCCAATGCCCTTGATAAACACAAACACGTTATTACGCACATGGTGGAGCATGTTCTGAGCAGAGAAGCCCTTGAAGACTGACCAGCGCAAGTCCTCATAAGCCACTTCCTGATTGGTTTCAGGGTTCAGCCACTTCTCACCTTTCTTAAACAGTGGGTTCTCGAGTTCGTAGCCAAACTCAATGGCGTTACTCTCCTCATGGCGCTGCTTGTCGTCCAGCAGTTTGATGAAGAACAGATACGTCAGCTGCTCCAGGATGGTTACAGGCACTGTGATGCCACCAGCCCACAGCGTATCCCATATTTTGTCGATGCGACTCTTCACGTCGCCGGTTATTGTAGATGAATTCTGATTCTGGTTACTTGCCATTATACTTTTCTTATGAATTAGTAGTGCAAAGATACGAAAAATATTGGAATTATGCAAAGAATAACTGCTAAAATTTTAGGAATGTTGCGAGTTTGCTCTATCTTTGCAAACAAATACTGAATGATGGAAGAAAAAGAGTCTCACATGATTCGTATAACCCCCAATGTTTATTGATATTTTTGTTGTTATTCTGGCGACAAATGCGACATGCGACATTTGCGACATGTCTTAGCCTGAAATACGTTGACTCCTGCCCAGCCTCTTAAAAGTTAAAAAGAGTTATGAGAAAAGGTCAACGTTTTGCACGCGCATTCAAGCGTGCCGTAGCAGTGGAATATCTGCAAAGTGGCGAGGAACGTAAGGTGATTGCTCTGAAATATGGG
>JAEEGK010031551.1_pt1 | contig 10438 bp, 4 predicted proteins | sample 8958771 | NCBI WGS metagenome assembly JAEEGK01 (sample SAMN16246547, study PRJNA631951) | gut metagenome | biome: gut microbiome; feature: rumen; material: SC-attached | host: Bos | place: Iran: Karaj | collected 2018-10 | reverse complement strand
TTGCAAGCGTTATCGTCAGTATCCTTGTCATCCTGGGTTTGCTGCAGTTTGCCAGACGGGGCGCTGCGTTCATCTTCAACCGGGAAATGCAAAAGCAGACGATGCTGCGGGGAACCATAACGGTGGAGACCCTTATGGCCCATATCACCGGAGATGTTAATTTCGAAAACTTGGTATGGAAAGAACCTGACGGGGATGTGATCCTTCATATTCCGGAAGGAAGCTTTCAAGTGCGTCTCTGGGACGTTATCACCCGCCGTTTTAAAGCAACTTCCATTCAGCACCTGACGCTGAAAAACGCTGTAATCTCTGTGCGCTTTGACGAGAATATGCAAGTTGATTTTCTGGATCAGAAACCTGGAAAGATCAGTCTGCCGAAGGCGGAAGAACAGCAGAAGACAGATAAGAATACGAGGCAGGATCCGAAACATAAGATGGAACAGGATTTGGTAGCGGAATGGATCGAAGATCACGACTATGTTTATGATGACGATGGTATCAATTTTGACCTGGGCGCCCGCAGGCTGCGGTCAGTGATTGTGTTAGAGGACTGTCAGCTGGCAGCCCGCTATAAAAAGCATCATTATGTTTTAAACAATGTTAACATGAAGCTGGGACTCGATACGACCGGTATGTCCCATATTGACCTGTCCACCGGCAAATTCGGCGGAACCATGCAGGGCGGCGGTATGTCTATTTACGGCGAAATTAATTTTAAACCGGCTACTCCTGTGCTGGATGTGGATGTATCGCTGCGGGATGTGGATCCTTCTTCCCTGGGCTTTGGCATGAATGTCCATGATAACATGACGGTAGTGGTCAGAATGGAAGGACCCGTAACCGGACCCATGGGCAAGGGAACTGTCAAAATGAAAGAATTGCATATTCCGGCACTTCATTTTACGGACATCATCGGGGATGTGAACTATGCCAATGGGCTTTTCCGGTTTTCGGATGTCCATGCAAAAGTGTTTGGCGGAACCCTGGCAGCCCGGGGCAATTATGATATGAATAGCCGAAAATACAAAATCTTCGGAAACGGAAAAAATCTGGACAGCAAAAGAGCCTTGCGGAATTCCCACCTGTCCTGTCCGGTGGATTTGGATATAAGCCTTGAGTGTAATGGGAATGCCCGAAGCACTCTGACCACCGGGATTTTTAAATCCGGAAAGGGACATTACAGCCTTATTCCTTTCGACAGCCTCCAGGGACGTTTCAGCAACCGGTATAGGGATTTGCGCTTTTATGATGTAAAAATCATCACTCAGTTTGGGACCGTCAGTACGGATGCGTTCAGTATTATTAAAGGAAAACTCCATCTGAATAAAATTATGTTGATGGATCACGATACGGGAAAAGAAATTATGGTGCATGAGGGTAATAAGGGCAAAGACAGCAAGGACAGCAAAGACGAGAAGGATAACAAAGACAGCAAAGATAAGAAGGACAACAAAGAGAATAACAATAGCAAGAATAATAAAAACAAATAGAATAACAAGAAGACTTTGAAAACCCATTGCTTGTTTCTCCAATAAGGAGCCGATGTATTATAGCGATTTTAAATACTACATTATTACAGGTGAACTATGTTGCATTTATTATGTGTACCGGCAGGCTGCAGTGCTTCCTCTGATTTTTTTGCGAAAGCTCTGCAGCAGGAATACGGACGTTCCATGCTGGTTACATCTTCTACTGTTTTAGTACAGAAAGCCCGTATGCAGGGCGTTAATGCGGTCAATTTTGATTATCTGGCCAATGCGGTTCTGCGGCGGTGCGGGCGGTTACATGTGCGCCGGATCAGCCGTAAGGCACAGGAACTGATCGTGGGGAATATTCTGCAAGCGTTACAGGAACAGGGGCGGCTTCCCTATTTTGAGAAGCTGATTGCCAAAAAGGGCTTCCTGCGCTCTGTCACGTCCTTAATGGACCAACTGGGCAGCTGCGGAGTTACACCGGATGAAATTGCGGATGCGTTTGCCCACTGGGACGGGCGCTCCGGCTCATACAGGCAAAAAGACAGGGAGTCGGCAGAACTTTACCGTGAGTATATCCGTTACCTGATTGCCCATGATGTATATGATGTGGCCGGCATGTACCGGCTGGCGGCGGAAAAACTGGAAACACTGATACAGGCAGAGGGCGCGTTGCAATGGGACACCCTGTTCTTTATGGGGTTCTATCAGTTCGATGCCTGGCAGCTTTCCATTATCCGTTCCCTCAGCCGGCTCTGTGACGTCTGGATCGCATTGCCCTATGAAGCCGTAAGGCCTGAATTATACGGTGCTACGGAGTTTACATACGGGGATTTGATGCGGCAGGCTGTATTGGAACAGGTAACATTGCCTGCAGGGCCGCAACGGAAACCGTCCCTGCAGCATCTTGTAAGTACGTTGCGTGCTCCGGAAATAAAGCCGGTCCCGGCAGATTCCGCCATTGAAATCTGGCAGACGGAAGACCGTCAGGAAGAGATGCGGGCGGTGTTGCGTGACATCAAGAAACTGTTGCGCGGGCAAACGGTGAAGGCGGATGAAGTGGCTGTGGTCGTCCGTCGTATGGAAGATTACAGCGGACTGCGGGCACTGTGCGATGAATACGGGATCCCGGCGCAACTCCGGGGCAGCGCAACGTTGGCAGCCAATCCGGTCTTCCGTTGTATCGTTACGCTGTTGTCATCCGTTTCCCTGCACGGGAGAGAACAGGCAGATGCCTGGAGCGATTTGCTGGCACAGCCGCTGCAGCGCATTGCCCTGGGGCTTCCTACCCAGATTGCAACGGAAATCGCAAACGCACATTACTATACGGACTGTAAGACGTTTGTAACAGAGGCTTTGCAGAAAACAGGCTGTACTCCTCTGCAGGACCTTTGGCAGACCTTTACAGAACTTAAACCGGAAGCGACTGTAGAGGAATACTGTGAAAAAATCCTCGGCATTTTGTCCGTTGCAGAGTTAAAGGTCAAAGCAGGTCAGTTGTATAAAGAAGGGCAGATTACGCTGACGGGCTTCAAAAACATAGCCTGTGCCCATGACGCCCTGACCTTACTTTTGCAGAGTCTGCCCCAGGATTACCTTGCCGGGGGCTGTGGTAACAAAAAACTATCCTGTGCCCTTTTTACGGAAGCGTTAACCGAGAAGGCGGAGGGTATATCCCTGAACCTTCAACCGGAAAATCAGGAAGGGATTACAGTCCTGTCAGCCGTCAATCTGGAAGAGGCTGCTTTCAGGCAGGTCTATGTCCTGGGATTGAGGGAACACGAATTCCCTCTTTTCAAACATGAAAACTGGCTTTACAGCGACAGGGAACGGGCCGACCTTACTGCCCTGGGTATCGGGCTGCCTTCTTCCGCTGACGGGTACCGGGAGGATATCCGTTTCTTTGCCAATGCCTGTGCTGCGGCATCGGAACGCCTCGTACTGACATTTTTTACCGATGACGAGCAGGGCGCTTCCCCTTATATCGCGGAAGTACAGTCTCTGTTTACCGATTTGAAGATTCAGGTGAAAAAACCGGAACGGGAAATCGCTGACAGCCTTTCGATCCGGGAACTGGAACTGGCGCTGGCCCGGGAAGGGCAGGCAGACTTTTTGCGGCAGTTGGCGGAAGGCATTACCGAAGCAGGTGGCAGCGACCGGAAACGGCTTACCAACGAAACAGGCTGGAACGGCAATCTGGGGGATCCGGAACTGCTCCGGCAGGTGGAACGGCAGATTGGGGACCGGTTCAGCGCTTCCAAACTGGAAACCTACCGGGGCTGTCCTTTTCGGTTCCTGGTGAGCTATGTGTGGCAGCAGCAGCCAGCGGAAGAAGTGGAAGAGGATATGGACCCTGTCCGGCGGGGCAGTCTGCTGCACAAAGTGCTGGAAAAATTTATCAGCAATCATCTGGGGGAACCGTTGCAAACGAGCCGGCAGGAGGAACTGCAGGCAGAATTGGACAGGCTCTTTTCTGAAACCTGGCATGAGTTTGCGGAGCAGGGGCAGCTCTATGCGGGGGACTTCTGGCAGCATGACAAGGAACAGCAGCGCCTCCTGTTGCAGCAGTGGCTGCACAAAGAAATCGCTTACAGTGAAGCGGGATCCCTGCGGCCAGCCTATACCGAAATGGAATTCGGGCGTGGCAGCACTAATCTGATGCCACTGGAAATCAACGGGCGGCGCATTTTCCTGAACGGCAAAATTGACCGAATCGACAGAGCCGGCAACTCATTTTATATAACTGATTACAAAAGCAGTCAGGCTCCGAAAAAGGCGGATTTCCTGGATACGAATCTTCAGCTTCCCCTGTATATCCTTGCGGCGGACAGGCTGGTGGCTGCCAAAGAGGGCGGCACTGTCACCGGAGGCGGTTACTATGTGCTGAAGGACGGGGAACGGAAGGAAAGCTTTCTGTTTGTGAATGCGCAGGACGGGAAACCTCCCTGGCAGACCTATTCAGAAATGCAGGATGAAGACGGGAACAAGATCCCGGTTACCGATATAACGGTTTTGCAGGAAAAAACGGAACAGGTTCTGGCAGATACCCTGCGTTGTATGGGGCAGGGAGGGTTCCGTCCCACACACACGGACAAGTGTGACGCTTACTGCCCGGCAGCGAAAATCTGCCGTTACCGAATTTTACAGCCGGATCCGGGCGGGGAGGAACGCCATGAGTGAATTGCAGTTTACGCCTGCGCAGGAAAGGGCGATTCATTGTATAGATACAAATGTTGCGGTCTCTGCCGGCGCTGGCAGCGGGAAAACCCGTGTCCTTGTGCAGCGCTTCCTGTACCTGATAAGCCGGGGGGCTTCCCATCCGGAAGAAACCGTACTTCCCCGTGAAATACTGGCGGTTACCTTTACCCGGAAAGCTGCGGCGGAGATGCGGGACCGAATCCGCAGGGAAATGGAACGAAAACTGGAAGCGGGGCAGGACCGGGCCTACTGGGAACAGCAGCTGAAAGGGCTGGACCAGGCCCAGATCGGTACTATCCACAGTTTCTGCAGCAGCCTGCTGCGGGCGAATCCGGTAGAGTGCGGTCTGGATCCGGACTTTACGGTGATGGAAGAAACCGATCATGACGAGTTTCTGGCAACCGAAGTCAGAAACAGGCTCCGCCGCCTGCTGCATGAACAAGACGAAGCGGCCTGCCTTCTCTGCGATGAATACGGCAGCCGCAGCCTGCTGGAACAGACCGTGTCTCTTTTGCAGAAAGGCTTTACGCTTACTGCGGGAACAACGGCCCATATTTATCAGGAAGCAGTGGCGGAATCAGACCGGGAAGCGGAAAGGCTGCAGGCCGTGCTTACGCCGGATTTTGTGTCAGCCTGTTCGCCCGTCAACCGGGCTTTACTGGAAGCTAAACTGGAGCAGATCCGCAACGCTTTATCCGATATAACTAAACAGGAAAACCTTGAACTCTTTCAGGCTGTTGGCAAAAGCCTGAAGCGCACAGGCAAAAATAAGGCCGATATAGACCGGGTCAAACAAGGGCTGGACCTTCTGCTGTCCCGTCCTATTAACCTGAAAGCGCTTTCTCTGGCGCCGGCCTGGGAAACCTTTTTGCTGCAGATGCAGGAAAACATCCGGATGCAAAAGCAAAAGCTGGGCCTTCTTGCGTTTGATGATCTGGAAGATCTTGCCCTTGCGCTTCTGGAAATGCATCCTGCTGTTTTGGACAAATGCAGACGGCAGTTCCGGTACATCATGGTTGACGAATTTCAGGATACCAATGATCGCCAGCGGCAGCTGGTGTATCTTCTGTGCGGGGGTAACAAAGATATACTGCAGGGGAACCGTCTCTTTGTGGTGGGCGATGGCAAGCAGTCCATATACCGCTTCCGGGGAGCGGATGTCAGTGTGTTCGCCCGGGTTCGGAATGAGATTACGGCTGCAGGCGGCGAGCTCATCCAGTTAAATGACAATTTCCGTACCGTGGACTCTGTACTGCAGCTTTGTAACGGAGTCTTCCCGGAACTCATGGGAACGGAAGAGACCCGGGATGTATATTATGAAGCTTTGCAATCTCACCGGGAGGCCGGACCGCAACCGGAGTTCTGCCTTCACTGTTATGCCAAAGATCTGTCTGCAGAGGAAGCCCGACGGGCGGAAGCAGATTGGCTGGCTATCCGCCTCAGGGAGTTGCACGGCGCCGGACTGGCTTACCGTGATATGGCCATCCTGCTGCAGAACATGATCCATGTTTCACTTCTGACAGAGGCCCTGCAGAAGCACAAGGTACCCTGTGCGGTGGTTGACGGGCGGGGATTTTATGACCGGATAGAGGTACAGGACCTGTTAAACCTGTTTTCCTTTGCCGTCAATCCCCACGACAATCTGAACCTGGCGGGGGTTCTCCGTTCCGTTTATATGGGGCTGGATGACGAAACTTTGACCCGAATTCATTTGGCATTGGTAGAAATGAATAAAGAAAACCGGGCGGCTTCGCTATCTGGAACATCGGTAACAACGAATGGCACGTCTGCTAATTCCGGGACGGCGGAGACAGACAACAAACCAATATCCCTGTGGGACTTTTTGCTGAAGGTAAAAACGGATTTGGATTCGACAGCGTCTTTGGATTTGACAGAATCTGTTGATGGAGTGAGGAGCGCGGTATTGGCATTGTCTCTCAATGCAAAAGCGGCCCTGCACAGGGCTGTCACGCTTCTGAGGCAGATACTGTCTGCCGGCACTGTTCTGAATCTGCCTGATTTCTGCAGGGAACTGCAGAACCTGCTGCATCCGGAAACGATCCTTGTGATGCAGTGTGACGGGGCGGAACAGTTGGCGAACCTTCGTAAGTTTTTCCGGTTGGCGCACGAATTCAGCTCACAGAGACAGGGCGGCATCCGGGATTTTGTAACCCGGGTAACGCGGCTGCAAAAAGCAAAGAATAAAGAAGCGGCGGCAACGGTGGCGGCAGATGACGCGGTGCAGGTGATGACCGTCCATAAATCAAAAGGGCTGGAATTTCCGCTGGTTGCCGTGCCTTATCTGGATGCACCGTTCCAAAACGATGACCAGAATGCAGTCTTTCATCCGGTGCTGGGCCTGGGTATCTCCCTTCGGGATGCGGCAGGCAAACTGGTTCCCGGTAAAGTGCTGGAGCAGATTCGGGAAGAGAATAAAACAAAAGAGGAGGAAGAAAAGATCCGCCTGCTGTATGTGGCTCTGACCCGGGCTAAAGACCGGCTGATCCTGTCGGGTATCCGGAAAGATACAAAGAATCCTTCCACTGCAACCCATTGGCTCAACTGGCTGGATCAGGGACTGGAGTGTAATAGTACCCTGGCAGAGCGGAAAGAAATCCGGGTTGCGCCTTCCACCGTTTCCGGAGAAGGGGATACGTCTGCTTCTCCGGTGCCGGAGCTTTCGGAAGAGATGAAAAGGCATCTGCTGGAAGGAGCCGCGCCACTGGAAACCTACGGCGGTCGTGGGATGAACCGGTTCTCCGCTTCTTCACTAAATACTTATGACACATGTCCCCGAAGGTATTATTATCAGTTTATCGAAAATATACCGCCCCTGGATACCCGGGAAAAGCAGGGGAAGCACCTGCCGCCTGATGTACTTGGCAGTCTGGTACACCAAGTGCTGGAGCAATACGCAAAATGGCGCATGGAAAACGGGTTTGCGGAGGATGATACCGTTTGGACGGCGTACTACCAGGATGCGGCAGAAGAACTGGCCAACGGTCGTTTTGACCTGACGCAGGAGGCTGAAACCATGCTGCGCGAGTACCTGCATTCGGACTTATACCGTTCTTTTGCCTCCAAACAGAAATTTGCGGAATACGAATTCCAGGTGCAGCTGCAGGATGGGGAACATCGCTTTTTAATTACGGGATTCATAGACGCAGTGGCGGAAATCAGCCGGGGTGAACTGGTCATTATCGATTACAAATCCGGACAGCCGCCCCGGGAAGGAGAAGTCCGTAACGGTTATGCCTGGCAGCTGGCATTATACAAGATGGCACTGGAACGCCTGCTGCAAATAAAAGGAAAAGATTCTCTTTCAGTGACATGGGCTTCCCTTCACTTTTTACGGAACCGGAGCGAGTGGGTTCTGCCCGGGCAGGATTATCGGCAGGAGATCCTGCAGGTTTGCAGGGAGATTGCCGGAAAGAAAACGGAAAACGATTTTGCACATAATATGGAGCAATGTCCTTACTGCCCCTTTGCCTATATGTGCAATAAGTGAGTAGTAAATTTTTAGTGAAATATTAACAAAAAAGCACTATGGCAGATAAAATGTGGTACAATATGAATTGATAGGTAAAATAGACAGTTTATGGATATAGCTGTTAACGTATGTCATTGTAAGCGAAAAGGAGTGGTATAAATGGCAAATGTATCCCAGGAAACTATGATGTTTAAAAGAAACCGCGAAAAGACTCCGGTTGAGCAGACAATCCGGGAAGTCTGTGAAGCGTTGAAGGAAAAGGGATATAATCCCAAAGACCAGCTGGTGGGTTATCTGCTTTCCGGCGATCCTACCTATATTACCAGTTATAAGGATGCCCGTAATAAACTGCGCCAGTATGAAAGATATGAATTGGTGGAAGCCCTGCTGGACAGTTATCTTACATCGCTTCAGTAAAAGGATGGCATCTTGATGAGAAGCATGTCATTGGACTTAGGGAGCCGGACCATCGGCGTGGCCGTCAGTGACCTGACAGGAATGATAGCCAATGGGGTGGAAACCATACGAAGGACATCTCCGGAACGAGATTTTGCAAGGATTGGTGAACTGCTGAACGAATGGGAAGTTGGAGAGATCGTTCTGGGGTATCCCAAGAATATGAATGGAACGATTGGCGAAAGGGCGAAGCTTTCGGAAGCATTTGCGGAAGAACTGCGAAGCCGTTTTGCTGACGTTACTGTTGTATTGTGGGATGAGCGGCTTTCAACGGTAGCGGCGGAACGCGTCCTGATTGATGCGGATATGCAGCGCAAAAAACGGCGCAAAGTTATCGATATGATGGCCGCCGTGGTAATACTGCAAAACTATCTGGACAGTAAAGTGCTGCGAGGCGGAACAGCGGTCCGGGACTGCAGTGACTGCTGATGACGGGAAACCGGGTTTGCCGATAGAACAGGTGAAGAAACGTGGAAGTAATTTCCTCAAAACAAAAAATAATCATGGGAGGGGCGCTGGCAGTTTTAATTGCCATTGCCCTTGTTATTAAGTTTGGCGGCGGCGCGGCTGCACGGATGGCAGAGCAGATGCTGGAGAGGCAGAACATCGTAGCCGGAACGCTGACATATGAAAAAATCAATGCCGGGTTTGCCGGAGATGTTGAAATACGGAATCTTGTCTGGAAAGCTCCAAACGGAGATGTGAAGCTGGAGATACCGCTGGCCACTGCTTCCGTGAATTTTTTTGATACGCTGCGTCAGGGTGGCGGTGTAGGCGCCGTAACCAATATCGTTTTTAACAGCCCCAGATTTTACGGAACCTATGAAGAAGGCAAGGGGCTTGACCTGTTAAACCTGCTGCTGCTTGCCGGCGATGAAAAAAAGCAGACGGACGGGAAGAAACAGGAACCTTCCAGGCCAACCAGATTCAGGGGACTGATTGAAGTAAAAGATGGGTATGTAGGGCTGAACTCTAACGGTAAAAAGGTTCGGCTGGATAAAATGAATGCCCAGATGACGTTTAAACAGTATCCCCAGCTACGGGCCAGCGCAACGGCCAGCAAGGAAAACTGTGACGTGGTCCTGAACATGGTCTATGAAAACGGGACCGCTCAGGTGACAGGGGAAGCGAAAAATGCTGCTGTGACGGACGTGCTTGCCATGTATCCGGATTTGAAGCATATAAAGGTTACATCCGGCGTCATTCCTACGGTAAATATTGCCGCATCTAAAGACCGGGATGGCTGGCATATACGGCTTGATGGCAAACCGCGCAACCTTTCCGGCCAGTTTTTCGGCATGGCGTTTACCGAAGGGGAAGGAAGCTTTACGGCCGACAGGGATAAAACCGACCTGCATACGTTACAGGCCAATGTAAACGGTATGCCGGTCTTGCTGCGGGGTACGATTAAAAGCGGAAGGGCTACGCCTCTTCCTCCGGGTTTTGATTTGACGTTTTCCGCGGGTTATTTTAAAACGCAGGCTTTAAGCAAAGGCCTGAATCTTGATGATGCTTCTGTAGAATTCTCCGGCAAACTGACAGGGACGGCTGTGGAACCTAAAATAGAAGGGAACTTCAGAAGCAATTACCTGTATGCAGCGCCGTTGCAAATGAACAATTTACATGGTGAGTTTGTCTGGGACTCTGGCAAGCTGGTGCTGAAAAAAGCAGAGGCGCTGGGAGCCGGAACGAATGTATCCGTGAATGGCTATCTGAACCCTGTTACGGGAGAGTATGATTTTAATCTTTCGGGAAATAATCTGGATGCTGCTCAGATGACAGATAATCGGATCACCGGGGTCCTTCAGGCAGAAGCCCACAT
>JAEEGK010031550.1_pt1 | contig 10439 bp, 7 predicted proteins | sample 8958771 | NCBI WGS metagenome assembly JAEEGK01 (sample SAMN16246547, study PRJNA631951) | gut metagenome | biome: gut microbiome; feature: rumen; material: SC-attached | host: Bos | place: Iran: Karaj | collected 2018-10 | reverse complement strand
ATAAAAAAAAAAACATTTTTAAAAAAATTTAAAAAAAAAAAAATTAAAAAAACTCAAAAAATAAAAAAAATTTTCTATTCTTTCTTTTCTTCATTTTTTTCTTCTTCAACTTTAACTTCACCAACTCTTTTAATAATTTCTTCAAATTGTTCCATAATAATACATTTAACATTATTTTTTTCAAAAATTTTTTCCATAGACTTTGCACTTTCATCAGAAAAAGATTTACAAGCATCTTTAATAACATAAGTTTCAAAACCTAATTTAGAACAATTAATTGCAGTAAATCCAACATTAAAATCTAAAGTAAAACCACATAAAAAAACCATATTAATTTTATTATTAACTAAAGTTTCATTTAAAATTGGATTTTGAAAACAACTCATTTCTTCTTTTAATTTATCTTCATTTTTTTTTATTATAATTTCATTTCCTTTTAATTGAAGATCTGAATGTAAATTTGAACCTTCTGTTCCAGAAATACAAAAATTAGGAAATTTTCCTTTATATGCATTTGTTATTTTATCTAAATTTAAATCTTCTTGTTTTGATAATGGAGATTCTTTAAATGAAATGTGTTCTGGATTATTATTTATTTCTGATATGAATACATTTGTAAATTTTGTTGAATAGTCATTTCGAAGTTTGTTTATATTTGGAATTATTTCTTTTGCTTTTTTTATTTGAAGAACTCCATTTCTGAAATAGTCATTTTGTACATCTATTATTAATAATGCTGCTTTCATTTTTTTTTTTTTTTTTATGTTTTTTTTGTTGAAAGTTTTAAAAAAAAAAATATTTTATTTTTTTTTTTATTTAGTTAAATAATTAAATTTATAATAAAAGAGATTAAATATGTAATTTTATATTAAAAAATATTATTTTTGCATTTATTTTTTTTAATAAATATTTTCATATATAAATTTGAATAATTTTCATGTAACTTTTTTATCTTTTTTACAATATAATATTCTCTTTATATATATTTCATTCAATTTTTATTTAATTCTATCAATAAATATTTATAATTCATAAAAAAATATTTATTAATTTTAATATTTTAATAATGTTTACTATAATTTATTTTATATTAATCTTCATTTCTTTCTCTTTTTTTATTAATCAATTGTTGATCATTAAATAATAAATCAATAGTATCACCCATTCCAGCATCATTTATTATATCAACAATATCTTTAGAAATATTATTCTTATTTTTTTCTTCATTTTTACAATAAATTCTAGAAATTAACTCAGGATTATTTTTATATAATCTTGCCTTTAAAGAAACATCTAAATTATAATTTAAATTATTATTTTGTTCATCATCATATTCACTAATATTAGTTTTTGAATTAGAAATTCCTAAAGCTTCTCTTATATTTTTAGGCATAATATTTGGATTAAAACAACAATTATTAATATGATTATTTAATTCACATAATTGTCCTTTCCAAGGACATTCTTTATAAATACATAATACTAAATATTCATTTATTATATTATTTACTATAATATCTGGTGAAGAATATTTTTTTGAATATTTTTTTCTACATATTGGACATTTATTTTTTGTTTCTTTTTCCCAATGTTTTATACATTCTTTACAAAATGTATGTCCACATGATAATCTTATTGGAAAAAAAAATACTTCTTGACATATTGAACATATTAAATATTTACTTATTGATGATATATTTGTAAATTTTCTTTCTTCTTTTTTATAATTCATATTTACTTTTTTTTTACTTTTTTGCAATTATTTTATATTTTTTTCAAATTTTTAAATATATATTCTTTTCTTATAAATTAATTATTTTTTATATTTTTTATAAATAAGATTATTTGTCTTTTAATTATCAATATTTATTTTTATTTTTTCATAATAAAATAGACAATTTTAATATTTAAATCCATAAATAAAAATTTAAAAAAAAGAAGAAAAATAAATTCAATAGACATATTATTTACTAATTTTAAATAAAATAAAACAATTAATTATTATTTTTTAAAATATTTTTTTTATTTTTCTACAAATGTATTATTCAGAAAAGGAAAAGTTATTATATTTATCAATATTATCAGAACAATGTGAAAGATATAATGACATGATAAATTATTTAGAAGATTTAGCATCATTAAAAAAAGAAGAATTAAATTTTGATGAAAGAAATCTTTTATCAATAGCATATAAAAATTACATAAGTGAAATAAGAAATGCAATAAGAGTAATAATGGCATATGAGAATAAAGAAACAACAAAAGGTGATTCGCCTTATTTACACTTTATAATAGAATATAAAGAAAAAATAAGAAATGAATTAGAAAAAGAATGTGTTAAAATATGTAATAATATAGAAAATAAAATAAAACCAAAATTAACTTCAAAAGAAACTAAAGTTTTTTTTGGTAAAATGAAAGGTGATTATTATAGATATATTGCAGAAAATACAGAAGGTGATATTAAAAAAAAATATTCTGATTTAGCATTAGGAACTTATAATGAAACTATTGCAATTTCTAATAATTTAAATTATAAAAATTCTGAAAAATTAGGTTTATTATTAAATTTATCGGTTTTTTATTATGAAGTTGCATCAAATCCAAAAGAAGCTTATTCTTTAGCAAATGAAACTTTAAAAAAAGCAAAAGAAGCTTTAAAAGGAATTGATGAAGATAATGAAGAATATAAAGATTCTTTATCTATTGTTAATTTACTTCATGATAATATTGAAATGTGGGAAATGGAAACTCAAGATTTAGATTAAATCAAATATAGTTTTTTTTTTATAAAAATTAATTTTAATTTATGTATTATTATGTAATATATTAAATTATATTTTTTTTTTTTTAATTTTTGTTTTTTTCTTATTTTAAAATTTTTTTTTTATTTTTTATTATGTAATATTATTTTAAAGTATAAATCAATTTATTATATTAAATTAATAAAAAGTTGTTTTAAAAAAAATATTAATTAAATAAATAATAATTATCATTAAATAAGTATAAATACTTTTATATTTTTTGAAAAATTTAAAATTAAAATGTCAGAAAACGAACAAAAAAAAATTCTTATTCAAAACTTAGTTCAAATTATTGGTTCAATAAATAACATAGATATTAATAAATCAATATGTGAAAATCTCTTAATAAATGAAAATAAATATGAAGAAAAAGATATAAATAATTTATTAAAAGAAGTATTTAATAATCAAGAAATAATTCAAAAACAAGATGCTTTAAATAAATTATCATCCTTATTTCAAAATGAAGAAAATCCAAATGAAGATAATAATAATTTAGTTAAACCAACAAATAATTTTAATTTACCAACATTTGATTTTAAACCAAAAGAACATAAGAATTTTGATTCAAAAATTAAATCAAATTTAAATAATGAAAATGTAGATAATGAAATTAGAAAAGTTCAATCTGTTAAAAATGAATTATTTTCAAATAAAATTTTGGATAAAATTAATAGTTTTAAAAATGAATTATTGACTCAAGATAATTTAGAAAGTAATAAACGAAGTGATAATAATTTTAGAGAAAGAATTGAAAAATTAAACAGAAATGAAAAGAATATTAAATCAAATAAAAATCAAATTCAAAAAAATGATGTTAATGATATAAAAGGTAAAATAAATAGTTTAAAACAAAGAAATAGTTTTGAAAATAAAAAAGATCCTTTTGAAGATATAAATAATATGTTAAATAATTTTAAAAATAAAAAATAAATAAAAAAATTTTATAAAAAAATATTATTATCATAAATATTTTTTTATTTAAATAATATTTAATTTATTTATTTATTTAAGTAAAATTATGTAAAAATTTTTGGAAAGAAAATTAAATATTTGATCAAAATAAAAATAATAACCAAATCAACAATAGGAATTAATTGAAATGAATTAATATGTTTTTCTCTTTTATTATCAATTTGAGGTAAATTTAATTTATTAAAAATAGGAATTAAAGAATATTTTTCAATAGGTAATAAATATTCTTGATATCTTTTTCTTTTAAATAAAGCATCTTTATCTTTAATAAAAGAATAATGAAAAACATCAACTTTAATTTTTTGAATATCACCAATAATTTCATCTTTTTCTTTATTTAAATAAAACATTTTAATTTTTTCAAAAAAAGAATTTTTATAAATAAATTCTTTTTCTTCAATATGATAACCTAATAAATCTAAAATAATAGGATTTTTTTCAAATATTTTTCCAATTAAAACAACTAACCAAGGTTCACTATTAATATCAGGAGAATATGATGCATAATTCATTTGATAATCTAATCTAGGTAAATAAAAAAAAGTAAATTTAGGAATTGTTTTTTTACCAATTTTATATAAAAAAGATATTTCATTATATTTATATTTATTTAAATTTGTAGTATATTCAATTTCTAATTCATTTCTTCCATTTATTCCTAATATTTCTTTTTGTATTGTTCCATATTTTCCATAAACTGAAAATCTTTGAAATATTATATTTGAAAGAGTTACTCCAAAATTTATTATTCCTGAAGATGGTGTTTCTAAATTCATTTCTTTTCCAGTTTCTTTTAAATTTTCATCTTCTTCTGAAATTTCAATTCCTAATGATTGATATAAAGAATTTAAACTTCCTAATAAATAAATTATTAATATTGTTAATATTATAAATACTTTTGTTGAACTATAAATATATTTTAATATATTTCTTGTTAATTTTTTATAATCTCTTTTTTTTTTCTTTTTTTCTTTATTTTCTTTATTATCTTTTTCAAATAAATCATCATCTTCAAAAGGATTTAATGAATAATTTGATAAAATACTATTTTTTAATCCTGAAGCAATATCAAAAAAGAAAATAAATAGAATATAAATAAAAATAAAAATTGAATAAATATCTAAAAATGATTTAACATTTTCACTTTCTAAAGATTGAATATTTGCACCTTTTCCTAATAAATTTTTTAAAGGAAATAAATATAAAAATACAAATAACATAATTATACAAAATAAATTAATAAATATAAAAAATTCTCTTATAAAACTTGTTTCAATATTTAAAGTTTCTTCAATTCTTGGATATTCAGAATAATCATATAAATTCCATCTTTTTTTTCTTATTTCTTTATATAATTCTTCAATTTCTTTTTTATCTTCTTCTGTTTCTTTTCCTTTTTCTTTCATTTTTTTTTCTATTTCTTGTTTTTTTTTTTCTAATTCTTCTTCTTCTTTTGATTCTTCTTCATCTTTTTTTTCTTTTTCTACAATATATTTTAAAACTATTTTAGTTAAATTATCAATATTAAAAAAATTTAATATTCTTTGAGAAATAATTCCTCTTATAAAATAATCATCAAAATTTAAAATATTAATAGTTAATATTAATAAATGATAAAAAGAATAATTTCCAAAAATCATAATCCAAAAATTAAAAATAAAAGTTAATTGACCAGAAAAAATATTAAATCTTCTCCAAATTAAAAAATAACCAAAAGGTAAATATAAAATACAAAAAAACATCCAAGCACTTAAACTTTTTTTAATTGAAATTGGAAGAAAATGACCAAAAAATGAAAAATTAGAAAGTAAATATTGTGATTGAAAAAAGAAATTAAAACCATTAAAAGATAACCAATAAGGACAATCTGATAACATAATATTAATTCCAGTACAAAACATAACTTTAAATAATAAAAAACGTAATAAATAAAATGAAATATTATCACTTAAAGAAATTATATTTATTTCTTTTTCATAATTTCTTGGTGCAAAAATTATTGCCAAAAATCCAGTTTCTAATAATAAATTATCCCATTCATATTTTATTACATTTTGTCCTAAAACATAAAAATTTAAATAACAATACCATAAAATAAAAAAACCAAATGAATCAAATAATTTTTTATAATTAAGAAAAATTAATAATGAAATTATTATACCAATTATACAAATTATAAATAAAAAATTTTCAATATTTGAACCAAAATGTAAAAAACTTAATTTTATAAATGAAAAATTTATATTTTGAATATACCAAGCTAAAGTTGGAAAATTAAAAAAAATTGCTTTTTCTTTAAAAGTTTCTTTTATTTTATCTAAATATAAATTTGCTGGAAATAATCCTTCATCTCCCCATAATCCTTGTATTTGACCATAAAGACTTATAAATGATATTAAGTAAATAAATGATAAACATTTTAAAAATATTATTCTTGTTAATACTATTCTATTTGCTATACTATTCATATTAATTCTTTTTATTTCTTCCATAATAATATTTTTTAAATAAAAATTAATTATAATCATGAAAATAATTTTTTTTATTACTGGTATATAGGATAAATTTTAATATAATATATAAAAAAATTGATTTAATACAATTTGAGGTTATTTTAAAATTGGTTATTATTATGAAATTGGTGATATTTGATAGAAATAAACAATAAAAAATATAAAATACTCTATGAATTTTTTTAAATTATTTTTTCTTCAATAAAAAAAAGACTTTATCTAATTTTAATAAAAATGCTTTATAAAAAAATAAAATAATATTTTACAAACTATCATAAATTTTATCATCATTAATTTTATTTATACTCTAATATTTTAATTTAAAGAGTTTTTGTTTATATATTGAAAAATATATTAAATATATGCCTACTATAATTACCTAAATCTCCCTTTTTTGGTAATGAAATTGAATTATATCCTTGGAAAAAGATATATAATTTTGTAAATTAGAATAATTGTAAATTTAATTATTACTAATAAGTTTATTCTCAATATTCAAAGAATTATAATTATATTAGTTTTGTTTTTATAAATTTAATTAATTTAACATATAATTAAATATATAAAAAGATTTAATCAATAAATTTTAAAACTTTAATATAATGAATAATAATCTTTATATGTAAATTATCATTATATTTATAGATTATAATATATTTATTCATAATTATATAAATATTTATTGAATTTTTTTGATAATCTTGTTTTTTTTGTTATAAAAATGAAATTGTTTCTTTTGATATAACAACTAAAGTTATTTTATTAAATCTTTCATAATCAAAAATTAAAGTAAAATTCATTAATTTATTTCCAATTATTTCCTCAAATTTATCAATAATGAATTATATTTTCAAAAGAATTTTATTCTTTTAAAATTTTATGATTAACAAAATAAAAATATGAAAAAAATTGATGTATTTTTAAAAATGTTAAAAAAAAAATATTTTAAAAATATAATTCCATATAGTAGTGATATCTAAAATAAAAAAGATATTTTTATTATAATTTCCTTCAAATAAAGTGCAAAAATTTATCATCCTTGATAAATAAATAAATCTAAATTTAAAAATTCATTATTTAATGATAAACAAAAGTTTATATATCAATGATTCATCTAATAAATTATAAAAAATACAAAAAATATTAAACTTTTGAAAAAATATTTAATTTATTAGATTCTAATATTGATAATTCAATTCATAAAACAAAATTTATCAAAATTAAAAAATAAATTTAATTGAAGAAAATAAATATAGGGAAGAATCAGTTTATAAAAAAGATTTTATTGATGAATTTTTAAACTATATAAAATATTAAATTTTGAAGATAAACAAATAATTTGTTCTCCAATTATAAAAATAGAATGAAGAATAAATGAATAAACTTATAATTTTCATTTAAATCATAAATTGATAAAAATTCAGAAAAAATTTATAATTATACAAAGTTTATGAAGAGCAGTATTAATAATCAAGTGAAGATTTTCTAGTTATATAAATTTCTCAAACGTAAATTGAGTTATAATTCATCATTTTAAATTATTTTTTATATAATAATTATATAATTATTTTTTAAAATAATAACATTTTATTTTTCATAAAAAAAATTAGAAAATAATTTAAAACCATTAAAAACACTTTTTTTAATTTATCAATAATATATTATTATTTATAATTATTGTCTTATTTTAAATATTATTTTTATATTATTTTAAATTCAGAGTTAGTATTAGTATAATTGTTCATATAATTACTTTATTAGGCTTATTGTTAATAGCAATATAATATTTTATTATTATAAATTATGTTTGAATTAATTTAATTTTTTTATTTCTTTTTTAAATAAATAAAGAAAATTTATGTATTAAAGATTTTTTTTGATTTTATGATTTTTATTTTGATTGGATTTATAAATCTATCATTTTTTTTCATTTTATAAAATTTTATTTACAATTAATTTATTTTTGTTAAATAAAAATATTCATTTTAACTATAAAAAGTTAGAAAACAATTTAATAAAAATAATCCCTATTTATTAAATGAGTCAATAATTCTAATAATATTAAAGTTGAAATTAATTAAATATTTTCCTAATATATTAAAAATTAAAAGTATTGAAAATGAAAGAATATTAATAACATCTAGAAGAACATTCAGTAAACTTTTATTTTTAAATATAGTTTTAATTTTTACATAGAATTTTTAATCATAAAATTTAATTTTGATAGTTTAAAATTGAATATTATTGATTATTTGTAAAATTTTAAATAATTAAAATTATAAAAATCCATCAAAATGATTACCCCAAAATATATTAGTAATAAAAATATTTTATTTAATGGATTTAATATAATTTAATTTAGAACATATTTTAATCTAAATAATTAGAATTTAATCCTAAATTGATTTGAAAAAGATTTTCTATTATATATTTAAAATATTATATGTTGACTAGTTATATTAAATATTATGAAATAAAAGAATTTTGAAATAAAATTGACTTTGAAAATAATTTTCATTTATAGTAATCAGTTTTAAAATAAAAAATTACTAAGTTGATTTTGTATTTTCTTTTTAAAAAATATTTTCAAAAACTAAAAAAAAAAAATTAAAAAAGGAAGAATAATTTATAATAATTAAATTTTATTTTTAAAAAAAAATAATTTTTTTCTTAATAGAAATTTTTATCAATTATTATTTAAATTTCTAATATTCAATAAGAAAAATTTCAAAACTTTTAACAATAAAATTGCTTTCTCCTCCATTTAATTCATAACTATCTTGAATATCATAAGTTTGATTGTCAACATGATTATCATTTGTTTTTGTACAGTTTTCCTTAACAAAAATTGCATTATAGCCATAACCAAATAACCAACAATCATTTAACCTAAAACCAACAGCATTTTCTGGTTGTTTAATATTATATTTTTTTTTTTTATCAAATGAAAAAACAAATGCATTATTATCTTTAATTTTACCCTCTTTCCATATTTGAGTAGTATAACCCCCAAATTTATATCCATTAGTTGTTTTAATTATTGCTAGAGTTGGACATTTCCCATTACATTTATTTATAAAAGTTTTTGTAGAATCACCATCTTTATTTGAATTTAATAATAAAGTCACTTTATTTGGTTTTTTAGGTAACCAGCTTAATAATAAAGATTCTTCTTCATTATTAATTATTTCTGATTCAATAAATAATTTTACTTTTTTTTCTTCATTTTTTTTCTTTAATTCATTATATTCAATAATTATTGATTCAAGTTTTTTTAATCTTTCTTCCATCAATGTAATTGTTTTATTTTGTTCAATTATTATTTGTTCTAAATTATTGACTCTTGAATTTAAATCTTTTTCCTTTGAATTTAAAATTAATTGAAATGATTTATTTGAAATTGGATTTAACATTTCAATAAAGCATTTATTATTATTGAATTTAATATTTGAGTTTTTTTGTTTTAGAGAATTTATAATCCAATCGACTAAATCATTTATATTTTCAAAATTTATAAAGAATTTATTTATTTTATATAATTGTTCCAAAGTTAAATTAACTTCATAATCTTTTTGAAGAAGAGAAGAAGATTGAATTACAGAGAATGAAACACTTTTATCATTAAATATTATTATTAATTTTTTTTCAATATCTACTTCATATTCTATTGTCTTTGAATTTTCTATTGGAGTATTTATGTTTGGAGCTTCAGGGATATTTAAAATTTTATCCATTTTTTAATTATTAATTTAATAGTTAGATATTTAAAATATTATTTTTTGATAAAATTATTTATTAATTTTAAGCAAAAAAAGAATTTTATAGAGTTTTATAAAGTAATAATTTTATTTTTTAATATGAAATAAATTATTTTTTTGATAATTTAAATATTTTAATTTAATATGAATGTTGTTGTATTCACAAATTTTATTATAATTTTTTTTTATTTTTTTTTAAATATTTTTTTTGGGTAGGAAATTAATCATGCATTTAGCATCAAATATTTTATCAATTAAAAAATATATGAAGAAAAAAAAAATAAACAATTGGGGAAGTAAATTTATTTATTCTAAAAGTTATCATTTTTTTATAATGAAAGTTGATTCATGAAAATTATAATAAATCACAATAGTAAAGAAATTTATTG
>JAEEGK010031549.1_pt1 | contig 10439 bp, 8 predicted proteins | sample 8958771 | NCBI WGS metagenome assembly JAEEGK01 (sample SAMN16246547, study PRJNA631951) | gut metagenome | biome: gut microbiome; feature: rumen; material: SC-attached | host: Bos | place: Iran: Karaj | collected 2018-10 | reverse complement strand
TACACAACTATTTTACAACAACAAGCAAACTTGCCTTCCCATCCTCTAGTTTTCTAGTCCCCCATCTGACAACCACTTCCCGCCCTATGCCCTCTCCATCCCATTTAATACTATACTATACTTTATTTTACTATAGTATAGTATAGTGTAGTATAGTTCATAAGAGAGGGGAGGGGGCCTCCGGAGGGAGTCGGACAATGGGACATTTAACTTTTCCTATGTGTTGAATATCAAGTATTCCATACTATATTTATAATGAAAACGAACAATAGGCCCTTCATATCCTAAATCCTTGCATCATGGCTATATCCTCTTCCAGATTCTGTGTCGGCATCGACCTTGGCACGACGAATTCCGTCCTCTCCTATGTTGATACGCAATCCGACAATCCGATTCCCCAGACCTTGTCGATCCCTCAGCTGGTCGCCCCTGGTGAAACCGCCAGTCTCCCTTCCCTGCCCTCTTTCATCTATCTGCCGGAAGACGGCGAAATCGATCTGAAGCTTTTGAAGCTTCCATGGCAAAAGTCCGGGGAGAACATCGTCGTCGGATCGTTTGCATTGGACATGTCCGCCAAATCTCCCGACAAAGTCGTGTCTTCTTCCAAATCATGGCTTTGCTGCGATAAAATCGACCGTCATTCTCCTTGTCTTCCGGTTTGCCCGGAGGGTGCAAATATGCGCCAAATATCTCCGGTTGAGGCAGCTACGTTGATTTTGAACCATCTGAAACAGGCATGGAATCATCTGATGGCGTCCAAAGATGCGTCAAATCGGCTGGAAAATCAGGAAGTCATCATCACGGTCCCTGCTTCATTTGACGCCATTGCAAGGGATTTGACGGTCGAAGCCGCCAATGCCCTTGATTTGCATTTTACCCTTCTTGAAGAGCCCCAGGCGGCCTTCTATTCATGGCTTGCCCATAATCAGGAGACTTGGAGGAAACAAGTGGAAGACGGCGATGTCGTCCTTGTCTGCGATATCGGCGGCGGTACCTCCGACTTCTCCCTTATAGCGGTCATGGGAGAGGAAGGCGATCTGACGCTTCAGCGTCTTGCCGTCGGCGACCATACGCTTCTTGGTGGCGACAACATGGATTTGACGTTGGCGTACACGATTTCGACCAAATTGAAGAAAGAACGCGGTATTTCATTGAACCAGAGACAGTTCGCCGCTTTGACGCATTCCTGCCGCAAAGCGAAAGAAGCCTTTGGCTCCGGAAATACGGATGACCAGGAACTGGTCATCCTTGGCACTGGGTCCGGGCTTGTCGGCGGAACCATTACGACCAACATCTCCTATGATGATTTGAAGAACGCCATTCTTGACGGTTTCTTTCCTTCTTGCGCTATTTCGGACAAACCGTCGGTTTCCCGTCATTCCGGCCTTCGCACGATGTCTCTTGACTATGCGGCCGATCCTGCCTTCACTAGACATCTTGCCTCTTTTCTTGAACGCCATAGCTTCCACGATGAAAACGGCAACACCCTTCTCCCCGGTGTCGTTCTTTTCAATGGCGGCGTGACGAAACCCGCCCTGTTCCGTGACCGTATTGTTGAAACGATTCAGTCATGGCATGGCGAGAATGCCGCTGAAGTCGTTGTCCTGCAACAGGATGACTCCGATCAAGCCGTCGCCATGGGCGCTGCCTGGTATTCCTATGTCAAACGGATTGGCGGAATCCGTATCAAGGCCGGCAGTCCACGTTCCTATTATATTGGCGTTGAATCATCTATGCCGGCCATTCCCGGAATGGAACCGCCATTGGAAGCGCTTTGCGTTGTCAATTTCGGTCTTGAGGAAGGCTCTTCGGTGACGATCGATGCACAAGGCCTCGCCTTGGTCGTCGGAGAACCGACGGAATTCCGTTTCTTCTCTTCCACTGTCCGTCATGACGACAAAATCGGCGACAGAATCGACGCCAACGACTGCCCGGATCTCGTTGAACTGCCTCCTTTGCAGGTCATGTTGACGCGATCCGAAGAGGACAGTTCCGTCAATCTGATTCCCGTCAAGCTCCGTACGGATCTCACTGACATCGGCACTCTCCAACTGTGGTGCGAAGAGATAAAAGGCGAGAATTCATGGAAACTTGAATTCGATATCCGTTCGGATTCTTGACATTGCACTTTTACCATATATTTATATAAGCATGTTCAAGATTCTTAAAAACGACAGTTCCAGCTTCGGCCGCCGCGGCGTCCTTTCGACGAACCACGGCGACGTCCAGACGCCCATCTTCATGCCCGTCGGCACGGTCGGCACGGTGAAAGCCATGTCGCCACGCGAGTTGCATGAACTACAGACGCAGATCATCCTTGGCAACACATACCATTTGAATCTCCGGCCGGGCATGGACATCATCCGAAAAGCAGGCGGCCTCCACAAGTTCATGGGATGGGACAGGCCGATTCTCACGGACAGCGGCGGCTTCCAGGTCTTCTCCCTTGCCAAGCTCGGCAAGAAAACGCCGGACGGATTCCATTTCCAGTCCCATTTGAACGGTGAACACTTATTCATGGGTCCTGTCGAATCCATGGCGATACAGCGCACTCTTGGATCGGACATCGCCATGACGTTTGACGAATGCACCTCCTATCCCGTCACGTGGGAGACGGCCCGCGATTCCCTTGAATCGACTCTCCGCTGGGAGGCAAGATGCCGTGAACAGCCCCGAGCGGACGGCCAGCTCGTCTTCGGCATCGTGCAAGGCAATGTCTTCGAAGATCTTCGGGCCAAATCCATTTCCGAAGTCCACGCCATGGGATTCGACGGCATGGCCATCGGCGGCGTATCCGTCGGCGAATCGGAGGCCGAAATGGTCAAAGTCCTGAAATTCTGCGCACCGTTGCTGCCGAAGGAACTGCCGCACTATCTGATGGGAGTCGGCACGCCCAGACAGCTGATTCTAGGCGTCATGAACGGCATCGACATGTTCGACTGCGTGCTGCCCACCCGCATGGGCCGCAACGGCAGCGCATACACGCCGGATGGCACCATTCCCGTCAAGGCGGCCCGCTACAAGGAGGATTTCACGCCCATCATGGAGGGCTGCCAATGCTATGCATGCCAGAACTTCACGAAGGCCTATATCCGCCATCTGCTGAACGCCGACGAGATTCTCGGGGCGCGTCTGCTGACCATCCACAACCTGCATTTCTTCCTTGATCTCATGCGCAGAGTACGGGAATCGATAGAGCAGGGGACCTTTGCCGAATTGGCGGCCGACGTCATCGCCCGATATCCGGAAGCCATGGGCAAGCCCATCGATCCAGAAACAAACACCATCATTGATAATCGCAACGCCAAAAACTAGAATTGGAGGAACACCATGGACAGACGCTCATTCCTTAAAGGACTTGGAACCGCCGCGGCCGCGGCGCCCTTCGTTTCCATGCCCAAAATTCTCGCCGCGCCCGCCAACGACCGCATCACGGTCGGCGTCATCGGAACTGGCGGAATGGCCACGGGCCATTTGAGAAACCTCCTCAAAATGCCCTCCGTCCAAGTCATCGCCGTCTGCGACGTCGATTCCCGCAAGATGGAGAACGCCTTCAACCTGACGGAGCAGGCATACGCCAACCAGAAGAAGTCGGGCCAATACAAAGGATGCGCCAAATATCGTGATTTCAGAGACATGCTGGCCAGGCCGGATCTGGACGCCGTCGTCATCGGCACGCCGGACCACTGGCACGCCACCATGTCCGTCATGGCCGCCAACGCCGGAAAGGACATCTACTGCGAAAAACCGCTGACGCTGACCATCGGCGAGTCTCGTGACATCATTAACAAAATCCGCCGCACAGGTTGCGTCTTCCAGACTGGCATGCAGCAGCGTACGTCCTACGGCGGCAAATTCATAACAGCCGTTCAGCTCGTCCGAAACGGTATGCTCGGCAAGATGATTTCCGCCCACGTCACCGTCGGCGGCCCGTCCTCCGAATGCACGCTTCCCGCCGAACCGACGCCAGAATGGATGGATTGGGACATGTGGCTTGGCCCCGCCCCCTACAGACCTTATAACAGCCGCCTCCATCCAGGCTCATGGCGCTCCTATCGCGACTATTCCGGCGGCGTGCTGACCGACTGGGGCGCCCACCATTTCGATATCGTCCAATGGGCCATGGACGCCGACCAGAGCGGCCCTGTCAGAATCTGCCCGCCCGGCCATAACGGCTGCAAGACATTGACTTACTGGTATTCCAACGGCGTGCGCGTCGAACACGGCGGTTTCGAAGGAAGCGGCTACGGCATCACATTCGTCGGAACAAACGGCAAGGTCAGCGTCTGCCGCGACTGGATCCGCAGCGATCCCGCCGACCTGCTCATCAACCCGTCCTCCATGCCTGGCGACCTCCAGCTACCGGACTGTAGCGGCCATATCGGCAATTGGCTCGACTGCATCCGTACGCGCCGCCGCCCCGCCGCAGACGTCGAAATCGGTGCACGTTCCGTCACGGTTTGTCAGCTTGGCTGCATCGCCTACTGGCTGGACAAGCCGCTGAAATGGAATCCGAAGACATGGCATTTTGAGAACGACCCCGTGGCCGAAGCCTGGATCGACAGACCGAAACGCGCCCCATGGACCCTCTGATTTCCGCTGTCTCACGTCTTTTTTCACTTTTTTTGAATAAAAAAGCAAAAAAATTATTTTTTGACACTTGTATTCGTTTTTTGACGATGTAGTGTATATAACTAGACGTAACAAGTTCTTGGAATCATTGTGTCTTGAGTCCATTCAACCTAGGAGAAAACATGAAAAAAGCATTGTTCCTTGCCGCTGTCACTGCATTGCTGATGGTGTCAGCCCGCGCCGACCAAGTCAATCTGAAAGACGGTTCCACCGTCAAAGGCAAAGTCGTCAATATTGTTGACGGCAAGCTCACCATCAAGACCGACTCACTCGGCGAAATTAAGATCGATTTCAACAACATCGCGAATTTCACCACGGATGAGCCGATGGTCGTTTCGACCACCACCTCCGCCGCCACGGTCACCGGCAAGATCGGTGCCGCAGAAGGTGGCAAAACCGCCATCAATGGCACAGTCGTCGCCAACACTGACATCAAGAACGTGTGGCGCCCCGGCGAACCGGATCCCTCCATCCCGCTCCCCAAACCCCGTAAATGGAAGTATGAAGTCGCATTCGACGTCGCTGGCAAGACTGGCAACACCGAAAAGACGACCGTCGGCGGCTCCGCCAAGGCCATGATGGAAGGCCCCAATGACAAACTCATGCTCTACATCCGCGGCCATTATGCCAAAGAAAACGGCGTGAAGAACGAACAAGAAATCGTCGGCGGTGCTGACTATGAAATCCGCCTCAATGGTTCCTCCCATACCGCATATGCCCGCGTGGAAGCCGAACAGGACAAGTTTGACAACTACAAACTCTTGACAACGGCTGCCGCCGGTTACGGCTTCTACCTCCTCGACAAGGAGGACTTCAAAGTCCGCCTCCGCGCCGGTCTTACCTACATCCATAAATCCTACTATGAAGGCATGGATGACAGCGACGACATCGGTATCGAGTTCGGTTACCATCACGAACTGAACATCCGCAACCTTTCCAAGATCGATGCAAAACTCGTCACCGACGTAACCTATCAGCCCGTCTTCGACAACTTCCAGGAAGACTATCGCGTCTATCATGAAAGCGCCCTCGACATCCCGCTGACCAAGAATGGTCTCTGGAGCATCCGTCTCGGCGTCAGCAACGAATACAACAACCGCGTCGCCGCCGGCATGAAGCGCATGGACACCACGTACTTCGGCCGTTTGGTCATCACCTGGGAATAAGCCTTATTCCTGAAATAGCCTGAAACATTGAAACGGGCCGGAACCCTTCGTTCCGGCCCGTTTTTTTGTCTAGAGGGGACCTTTCTAGAAGCCTAGAAGCCTAGAATTCTAGAAGACTAGAAATCTTGAAATCTAGCCATAAAAAAACGCCCCTTGGAAAGCTCCAGGGGACGTTGGAAACATGCTTTACAGGATCAGTGCGGCATTATTCCTCCGAGCGGGGACGACGGTCCTCACGGTCGCGACGGGGGCGGAAACCACCCTGACGCGGCTCACGCGGCTTGGCTTCGTTAACCGTCAGAACGCGGCCCATGTGCTCCTTGCCGTTCAATGCGTCGATGGCAGCCTGTGCTTCGTCATCATTCGCCATTTCGACAAAACCAAAACCTTTGCTGCGGCCAGTTTCGCGGTCGGTTATCGCACGAGCGCTATCGACTTTGCCATACTGTGAGAACAGCTCGTTCAGGATTTCGTCGTTAACGCTGTAACTCAAATTCCCGACATACAAATTCTTCGCCATTTTTCAAACACTCCAACTCTGGACTCCGAATCCCTTTTTTAACTTTCCGGATTCTTATTTAGAAAGTGACCGCAAATCGCAGTCTGACAACGGCACACTCATTGTGCAATCGCCACAAAAACTATGTAAAATAGTCAATAATCCTCTCAATGCAAATAATTTTTTTTAAAAATGAACAAAAAATTAATTTTTTTTGTAAGTCGCATTAAACTGATTGGATAAACGCTTGAAAAATCTTCTCTTGCGGCGGTTGATCCTGAATGCGCTCTGGATGCCACTGGAGGCCGACGACGAAGCGTTTTTCGATGCCCTCCACGGGTGTGATCGCCTCGACGCAGCCGTCGTCCGCCCATGCGACCGCTTCGAAGCCATTGCCGGGCTTCTCCACGCTTTGATGGTGGGACGAATTCGCCGTCAGTTCCGTCACGCCGAAAATCTTCACCAACGGGCCATCTTCTTTGAAGCGGACATGGTGCATCGTCTCCACACCTGCTTTCATGCGGCGGTGTTCGACGCTCGTGCCGATATCTTCCGGAATATGGCGCATGAGGCTTCCACCAGCCGCCACGTTCATCTCCTGAATGCCCAGGCAGATGCCGAGCACGGGCTGCTTTCCGTGGTCCATAGCCTCCTTCGCCAAGGCCAGATCCCAATTCTCTTTCATCGGATGCATCAACGACATTTCAGGATGGTTGCGTTTGCCGTAATTGAAGGCGTCAATATCCGGCCCGCCGGAGAAAATAATGCCGTCGAGACTTGCGACCTGCCGTTTGACGACGTCGAGATCCGTCATGCAGGGGATGACGACGGGCACGCCGCCAGCCGCCGCAACGGCCCTGAAATAAACGCCGTAGTTTCCGCAAAGCCCTGATTCCGAGCTATAAACGCCTGTAATGCCGATAATCGGTTGTCTCATCATGGTTCCTTTGTTTTCATCTTTGTCGATATGATAGCGAAATCAATCCAATTTATATTGTACATGCCTTGCACACATTTACAATACTCTAAAAGAAAATTGTGCTTTTTAGCCGTCGATTTTTGACTTTTCACCAATCGGCAGGACATTAATCTGCATTGTTCACAACAATCATCATCAACCATCAACCATTAAGGAACCACCATGCAGATTCTATTTCTCGGCACAGGTGCCGCCGACTGGCCGAATCCAGGCCCGAAAGTCGGCAAAGGCCGTCGTTTTTCATCCCTCCTCCTCAACCAGACCATTCTCATCGACTGCGGCCCCATGACGTTAGATGCCATCCGCGAGTTCGATGTCAACGTCAATCTCATCACGGACGTCGTCATCGGCCACGGGCATGGCGACCACATTAACATGCCTGTCATTCTGGAAATCGCAAAACTGCGGCAGGGCGGTCTTCCGCCGCTCCGCCTTCACGTCAACAAAGGCACGGCGGCCATCCGCTGTAAAGTTCCACCAGAATGCGCTACGCTGTTGGAAGTCATGCCGTTCATGCCGGGCGACACCTTCACCTGCAGCGAAAACACAGTCTTCAAGGCGTATCCTGCCAGCCATCCCGTCAGCAAGGATGAACTGACCACGCACTTCATCATCAGCCTGCCAGAAGGAAAGACCATGTACTACGGCCTCGATGGCTCATGGTTCCCGCCGACCACATGGCACGCCATGCAGAAAGCTAAATTTGACGTCATCGTCTGGGAACTGACCTGCGGCAATCTCGACGACTGGCGCCTCGGCGAGCATTCCAACTTCAGCATGCTGAAAATCTGGAAGAACGCTTTCACGAACGACGGCGCTATCTCCCCGAATACGAAGATCTTCTGCTCCCACATGGCGCGCACACTCTGCCCGCCGCATGACCTCTACGCCCGCGAAATCGCCAATTTCGGCTTCACACTCGCGTATGACGGTCTTCTGTGGGAATCCAAATAACCGTGCCATCCGCGCATGAATCTCCGGCTTCACAACATCTGCTGGTCGCGGCGACACGCCGTCTGGTGCCGTTGCGCGGGCGGTGGATGGTGGGGCCGTGGCTCCATCGTGTCGCCAGACATGCGTGGATTCTATGAGAAGTTCTTGCCATTCAACGAGTTCAAGCATAGTCTCATCTCCATTGGAGAACAGATTCTTGAATCACCGGACTGGGTACCGAACATCCTGCGTTCCAACGACATCCTGTCGCTTCCAGACTTCTGGGCCATGCTTCCGAACTCCTTCGCAGGGCGTGTAACGTTTGAAGAGGACGAACTCTTCCCGCTGTTTTGCGCTATCGCCGATCCGTCACGTTTCGGCACGGCGGACAATCGCTATCCCAAACAGCTGCAACAAATTGGCGATTTCATCAAGCAAGTGGAGCAGGGCAGGGCGGTTCGCATTCTCGATCTCGGATGTGGCGTTGGACTAGGAACTTGCGAGCTTGCGCAAATCGCCGCCGCTGTCCACGGAAGCGTCATCGGTGTCACGTCCGAACATCTGGAAGTCTGGATGGCGCAAAACCGTCGGCTACCGCATGACGCAACCCGCGAACGGCTTTTCCGCCGCTATCCGACAACGCTTCCTGTCACATTCACTTACGGATTCGCCGAATCCTACCGTGACGATTCGCAATACGATGTCATTGTCTGCAATGGACTTGCAGGCGGTCGTTTTCTCAACGCCGCCCCGCAATTGACGGCTTTTCTGACAACCTGCGACACGCTTCTTGCGCCGCGTGGACGGATGTTCATCGCCAACCGTTTCCACGAGGGGGAGCGGGGGGGCGTGGAACGGCTCCGCCGTCTCGCGCATCAATCCGGCTGGTCCGTCGAAGGCCATTGGCAGTCATTGGTTTTAACAAAAACACTATAACAAAGAAAAGGCACTGCTATGTCACTGAAAAAAGTCTCTTTGGAAGTCTCCTTGAAGCCGTTTTGCTTCGACATGACCGACAGCGGTTTTACTGCAACCGCTCGGAAAATCTTCCATCAATGGGAGAACCTCTTCAGCGGCAAGCAGTTGCAATTGATGTTCTGGACGGCGGATGGTTCGGAACTTCTTGATTATTCGGGAAACATGGACGATGCCTTCGAATACGCACGCTACGTCGGCTGCGCCAATTTCTGGGCCCATCAGGATCCAAACACGCCGATTGAACTTCAGAATCTCCACCAACGCAACTACTTGTTCATGCCGAACCCGCCTGTTTGGACGTATCGTGACCTCCATCGGCTCATCACCATTCTGAAATCCGTCTATAAAGAAATGTATGGTGGTGTTTTGGAAGTCGGCACGACCTTTGATCCAGGCCCCGAATTCGCCGTTTCGCATTTCAAATACGAACGCCACCGCGAAACGCTCAGCAACATGTTGGGCGCCAAGATCTTCGTCTATTGCTACAGCACGTTGAACGCCGACGATTTCCACTACGCCGCCTACCCCAACGGCGTGCCGCAGGGCACAAGTTTTGGCACATTCATTGGTAAGCAGACTCAATGCTTCCTGTCGGACATCGGCTTTGATTTCATCTGGTTCTCCAACGGTTTCGGCTTCGGCACGGAGACATGGGGCATGACGGGCGCTGTTTTTGACGGCAATCGTTTCTATCCAGAGAATTCCCACAAGACCAGTGATCTTGTCTTTCAATTCTGGAACGATTTCCGCCGTGAATGTCCAAAATACCGTATCGAAACCCGCGGAACAAATCTCACGACAGGCATCGATCTCGCATCGGACGCCGTTCCGCTCCGTGAAATCTACAAAAACGTCACGAATCTGGAAATTCCGCCGAATTCGCCATGGGCTGCATTGGACCACAACTTCGGATTGGAGCTAGTCGGCTGGATGTCCCATATTGCGGAACTCCCTGAAGGAAAAGGTTTTCCGTTCCGTTATTATACCCACGATCCATGGTGGCTTAACTCCCCATGGCTCGATCGCTATGACCGCATGCCACATGACATCTATCTCCCGATGGCCATCTGCCGCCTCAACAAAAATGGCGAGGCCGAAACGCCCACGCAGTTCGATTTCCTCTCCATCGACGATTCTTACGGCCACATGCCCGATCAAGTTCCACAGGAATGCATCCCGCATCTCCTTGACGCTGAACGCACAAGGCCCGATCAAGCCGGCCCGCTCGTATGGGTCTATCCCTTCGATGAAT
>JAEEGK010031548.1_pt1 | contig 10439 bp, 5 predicted proteins | sample 8958771 | NCBI WGS metagenome assembly JAEEGK01 (sample SAMN16246547, study PRJNA631951) | gut metagenome | biome: gut microbiome; feature: rumen; material: SC-attached | host: Bos | place: Iran: Karaj | collected 2018-10 | reverse complement strand
ATAATAATAATAATAATAATAATAATAATAATAATAATAATAATAATAATAATAATAATAATAATAATAATAATAATAATAATAAAAATAATAATAATAATAATAATAATAATAATAATAATAATAAAAATAATAATAAAAATAATAATAATAATAATATTAAGGAAAATATAATTAATAATAATGATACAATTAATAATAATATTAAAATTTCTGATGAAGTTAAAAATAAAATTTTTGATAAAATAGAATTTATTCAAACTAATAATATTAAAAAAAATGATGAACTTTTAGAAAAACAGAATATTTCTGAAGATACATTAAATAATAAAACTGATAATAATTTTGATAAAGAAAATGAAAGTATAAAAAGTGATATTAAAAAAAAAAATATTGAAAGTAGTAATATTAGTAATGAAAAAAGTGAAAAATATGAAAATTCATTAGAAACAAAAGAAATGAATGATATAATAATAATTAATAATAATATTGATGATGAATTTGAAACTAATCTTCAAAATTTGATATTAAATGAAGACATAATTCATGAAAAAAAAAATGAGAATAATAGTAATAATTATTCTGATTTTGAAGAATATTTAAAAAAAAGAAGATCTTTTAAAAGTCTTCAATTAATAAATGAAACTTATGAAAGTTTTTTAACAAGAAATGATTCAGATAATGTAAATAAAACAACAAATAAAGGACAATATATAGAAACTATATTTGACAAAATAACAAACTTAAATAAAAATGGGAATATAGTAGGAATTAAATCTTTTCCTCGTCCTTATGTAGAAATAGGAAATAATTTAAAGGCTTTACAAAAATTACTTTTTAAACCAAATTATAATGATGAAATTACAATAACTAAAGAAAATGATATGAGATATTCAGGTCAAACAAATCAATTAATTGAAGATTTTTCAAATAAAAATGATACTTTAAATAAATTAAAAAGTAATGAACTTGCATTAGTCAAATTAAATGATAATAAAAAATTAAAAGAATTACTTTATAGTCAAAAAAATTTAGAAGATGATATTGAAGCAAAAAAAACTTTTTTAAAAAGTAAAAATATTTATGCAGAAGAATATAATATTTTATATTCAGATAATTATATGAATTTAATAAGAAAAAAAATAGCTAATCAAAATTGGTGTCATGTATTAAAAAATAATTATATAAGAATTGGTTATAGAAGATTATACTTTTTACAAAAAGAAATAAAAAAGTTTTTAAAAAAAATAAGACTTGAAAAAGAAGAAGTTAAAATTAGAATAGATACCAAAATAAAATTATTTAATATGTTATTTAAAGGTTGTATTTTAAAATATATTAGAAATAATGTTTTTAAAATTTTATTTCCTGTAATAAAGAAAAAACATAGACCTACAAATTCACTTTGTATTTCAAGAGGAAATTTAACCGAATCTATTTGTTTTAATAAAAAAATTAAATTGTCAAGAAATAAACGTTTTAATAAAAAAAATAATGATTTAAAAGAAACTGAGAGTGTTATTGAGAATGATGAAGATATTTTTATTTTTTTTTCTACTGATGTTAGTAATCCAGAAATTTTTCAAAAATATAATTTAACTAAAAATGATGTGAAAACTATTCAACAAATTTAGAAAAATATGATAAAGTAATTAATCAAATTTTATTTTATGAACCATTAAATATTAATATTAATTTATTAAAGAGTTTATAAATATATATAATTTTTTAGTAAATATTAGACAATTTTAAATTTATGATTATTTAATTTATTTTTTTTATTAAAATTAATAAAATGAATTCATTAAATAAAGAAGAGAAAAAAAAAAAAAATTCAATCAAAATCAGAGAAAAAAATAAAAGAAATTTATATTAAAGATGATAATTTTGTATCATTTCAAAATAATGGTGATAAAATCATATTAAATAATAATTATCTGAATAAAAGTAGTAATAAAAATTTTAACTACAGAAAATTACCAACTCAACAAATTGAAAATTCTTCAATAAAAAAGAAGTTAAATGAATTTAATGATGATATTATTTTAAAATCATTTAAATCTAGTTGTACTGAAAGGAAAATTAAATTTGAAGATGAAAAGAATAAATTAAATGATTATGAAAAAATAATCGTTAATAATAATCATAATTTAAATAATCAAAATGAAAATGATATATTAGTATCTTTATCAGAAACAACTTCAACAATTAAATGTTTAAATGATTCAAATGATGAAATTACAAAATTAAAAAAAGAAAATATTCAACTTAAACAAAATATTTGTGAATTAAAAAATCAATTTATAAAAATGAAAAGTGAATATTTAAACGGGAAAAAAGAACAAAGTTTTCAAATTGAAAATTTAATTCAGAAACTAAATAATTTAGAATTTGATAAAATAAATAATAATTCAATTGATATTGATACAATTATTTCTTTAAAAAATATTTCTGAAGATAATAATCAAAAAAATACAATGATTAAAAAACTAAATGATTGCATCATTGAGTATAATCAAACTATCATTGAAAGTAAAAATGAAATTTATGAAAGAGATGAACAAATAGAATTATTAATGAAAGAAAAAAATGAATTAATTGAAAAAAATAATATATTATTAAATAGATTGATTCAAAATAAAAAAGAGAATGATAATTTAAATAAAAAAATAAAAGATTTATTAAAAGAAAATGAAATTAAAAATAATCAAATTAATTCTTTATCAATGCTAGTTACAAATCTAGAAAACGATAAAAATATGATTCAAATGTCAAATAACCAAGAAAATGAAAAGATAAATTCAATTATTTTATCATTGAAAAAAAATCAATTAGAATTAAATAATCAAATTTTATTATTAACAAAAAATAATTCTGATAAAGATAAAATTATAAATAATTTAAATCAAAATCTTTTATTTTTTAAAGGAAAAGCTCAAGAAAATCAAAATAAAATTGCTAATTTTTTTAATATTATAATTGAAATGAAAAAATATGTTTTTGAAGTAGAAAAAATGATTAATAATTCAAAAGAGTTACAAAAAGATAATAAGTTGTTTGAAAATACAAAAAATGAATATGACAATTTAAGTTATGAAGAAATAAATAATATTGAAGTTAGTAATAATGAATATAGTAATTATCTATTAAATTCTTTAAAAAATATGATAGTAAAAATTGATTCAAAATTAAATGATAATATAAATACAATTTGAATATAAAATAATTTTTTTCAATTAAAAATACACTTTTATAAATATCATTTTTTAAATAAAAACAAATTTTTTATAAGAAATTTGAAACATATTTTTAAAAAATTTTTAAAAATAATTAAATTACATAAAATTAATAAAAATGATGAACTATTTAAATAATAATAATACAGATCAATTTTGTAAAGAAATTCAATTAAAAAATAAAACAATAGATGATATGCAAATTCGAATTAATAATTTAATGGAAGAAAAAAGATATTTAAATTGCACAATTCAAGATTTACAAAGTCAAAATTATAATTTAGATTTAAAAAATAAACAAGAAAACGACGAAATGGATTTTCATATTCAAAATAAAATAAATCAATTAAATCAAACAATTAATTTGTTAAAAAATGAAAATAACATTTTAAAAAATCACTTAAATAAAAAAGAAAAGATAGAAGAAAATTATAATAATACAATTTCTAAACAATTAAATGAATCAAAAAGAGAAATTGAAAATTTAAAAGAAATGAATTCAATTAAAGATAATTTATTAAATGATTATCATGATTTTATGTATGAATTAAATGAAATAGTAGGACAAAAAATAATAAATTGTGAACTTGATTATAATAATAATGATTTAGAAACATATAAAAATAATTTTGAAAAAATAAAACATAAAGTCCTTGCATATTTAAATTATGATAATTTTCATAGACCATATATTCAACCAATAAATTTACCAAATAATATAAATTATTATAATAATGATAATTATGAAAATAATTTAAATAAAGAAAATAATATTTTAAAAAATGATAATAATGATTTAAAATCAATAAGTGATATTTCAAAAATGACTTTTTCAGGTGATTTAATTCCACCAAGACCAGATTTAATATTATATAAAAAAGATAATTCAAATTATAATTTAAATAAATCATTAAGTAAAGATTTAAATACACATTCTAAAAATTGTAAATGTGCTGGATGTAGATATAAAGCAATGAGAGATCCTTCTTTTTTAGGTGAAAGACCAATTATTAGAGAACCTAAAGTTTATTCTTTATTAAGAACTCCTCCAAGATATAATGATTAATATAATTTAATTTTTGTTTTTTTATTTAATTTAAAGTTATTTTTAACATTTTTTTTATATATTTTATTATTTTAATTAAACTAAATCTGTAGTTTAAATATTTTTTTTAATAAAATTATCATGAATATTTCAAATATGCAAAATGAAAATAAAAAGGGAAAAAAAATATACTATACTGAACATAAAAGTTTAAAAAGAAATAAATCTTTTAGTGTAATAAAAAATAAAATAAATATTCTTCCTATCAAAAAAAAAAAAAAATTAAATAAATTTTTTCGTCCAGATTTAAATCAAAATATTATAAAAAAAAAATTAAATATATGGCCAAAAATTAAAACTAATCATAGTAAAGAATTTGTAAATAATATTTTAATTGATAGTTCAGTTATGTATAAATATAATAATAATAATAATATAAATAATAATAATTCTTTTTGGGGTGATGATAAATATTATTTTCCTAGAATTCAATATAAAAATGAACAATTAACTCAAAGAGAAAAAATAAGAAGAAGTAATTCTTTTTTATATTTTAAAAATGGAAATATTTTTCAACCTGGAAGTAAATTGTTAAATTATTTTAAAATGATTAAAGATTTAAGTAAACAAGTTGAGCATGTTAAAATAAATAAACTTAATCCTTATGAATATATTAAAGTAATAAAAGGAGTTCCTGATATTGTTAAAAGACATTATGGGATTATATAAATATTTTTTATATATATTTTTATCCTTTAAAATATTATTTTCAAAAAAATCTTTAAATTAAAATCTTAAATTATATATATTTTTATTAACAGATTAAAATATTTTACAAAATGATTAACAAAAAAATATAAATAAATAAAATAAATTAAACTTTTTATAATTTTTGAATTTAATTTTAATTAATAATTAAATAAATGTTTCGATTTTCTTCTCCATTGAGAAAAGAAAATAATTCATTTAGAACTCTTTCTCAAAATAGTCATATAATATTAAGTAATACCAGTAGTCATTCAAATAGACTAGATTATGAAAATATAAATAAAATAAAAAATGAAGAAATAAAAAAATATGTAAGAGTATATTCTGCAGTATCAAAAAAATTTATTAATAAATTAAAAAATAATGTAATGTCTGAGACAAATATAAAAAATCCTTTGTTAAAACCAAAAAATTTAAAATATATTCCAAAAAGGGAAATTATTAGAAATAATAAAAATTTTTTTAATAAGACATCTTCAATTCATAATCTTTTTCAGAAAGAAACAAATGAGAAAATAAATAAAACAGAAACAAAAATTATTTTAAATAAAGAATTTAAAAGAGATTTAAAAGAAGAAATAAATAAACATTCAAAATCTGATTTAATTAAATATAGAACTGAATATATTTTAAAATATGCAAAAATTTCAGATTTTTTTCAACATGTATTAAAAATATATAAAGAAATAATTAATAATGATAGGAAAAATTATTTTGGTATTTATTTTTCAAATGAAAGGAATATTTATGAAAATTTAAACAGATTAATATTAGAAGAAATTCAAAGTGATGTTCCTTTAGAATATTTAACATGGAAAAATTTATTAAGTTTATTTTATGATTTTACATTTGAATATACAAATATTTTAAATTTTTTATTTGAAGAAATTAAAATAATCCAAAATAAAAATATTCATTTAGAAAATAAATTATTTGAAAAAGAAAATGATTTAGGAAATAAATTAGAAGAATTAAATAAAATAAATGAATATATAAAAGAAAAAGATTTAAACAGTAGAAAAAAAGAAGATAAAAAAAAAGAACAAGATATAAATAAAATTAAATTAAAAGCAACAAAAAAAGAAAATGCATATATTATAACAATTTATAGACTAGAAGAAGAAATAAGGCAATTAACAGAATTATTAAATAAAAATAAAATACAAGAAAATGAGTTAAATATAGTTAAAAATGAAAAAAATGAAAAAATTCAAGAAATTGATAATATAAGAAATAAATTTAATAAAGAAATAAATGATTTGTCAATTAAAATAACTTTTTTAAAAGAGCAAATTAATGAATTGAAATATCAAAAAAAAGAATTAGAAAAAGAAAAGAAAAATTTAAAAGAAGAGATTGATAATAAAAGTCTTCAAATTACTTCTTTAGGAAAAGATAAAGAAGATTTAATAGATATGGTAAAAATAAAAGATAGAAAAATAAATTCATTACAAGATATTTTAAATACATATGAAAATAATGATAAAAATCAAAATGAAGATGATAATGAAATAGATCTTTTAAAAGTTCCTGTTTTTACTGTAATGACTACAAGTCATAACGTTTAATTTTTTTTAAATTAAAAAATAAGTATAAATAATAATATATATTTTTCCTCATAAAAAATAATGAATTAATATATATAAAAATTAAAATAAAAATCAATGTATAATTGTTATTTAAATTTCTTTAAAATTATAAAAAAATTCTTACATATTTATAAAAAATAAAAATATGAAAAAAATTAGAATATTTTATGGCAAATATAACTTTTTCAAAACTTCTTGTTTAGTTTTATCTTTACCTTTATTTCTTGATAATCCAATATATTTATTATTTTCATTTTTTTTTAATATAGGAGAATTTTTTCTTTTAGCATTTTCAGAATGAAAAAAATTATTTTTAGAATTAAATCCAGATAAATTTAAAGGAATTTTTTCATTAGAAGTATTCATATATATAACTTTAATATTATTAGACTTTTTTTTTGTATGATTATTTTTAGAACATTTCAAGTTTTTAGCATTCTTTGAATTTTTTGAATTATTTTTAATAACATTTTCCTTTTTAAAAATATGTTTTACTAATGAAAATTTATTTTCAATAAAATCTTTTTTAATTTGAAATTTACCATTTTTATATAAAGGATGTGAAAAATCTCTTTTTAAACAAAAATCTCCTGAAACATTACTAGTATTAAGAAACAGATTTGAATTATTTCTTGTATCTTTTAAATTATCAGTTGCATTTAATTTAACTTTATTAACTTTTATTCCTTTAATATTATGTGTTAAAGGATAATAGTTACTAAAAGTTGAATTAAAACTTGTACTAAATACTTTTTTATTTATTGGTGTATATGATTTATTTGAAATTTTAGTCTTTAACTTTCTTAATGTATCAGTAAAATTATCGATATTTATATTTTTCTTTTTTTTTATTATTTTATTTTTTGATTTACTTTTAGATTGATCTTTTTTATTTTGATTAATATCATTTTTTTTCACATTTAAATTATTATTTACAATTGATTTAGTAACATTTTTACTATTATTATCAGTAGAAATAATATTATTTATAACAAAAACATTCATACTTTTATTATCTTTTTTATTTAAATTTTTTTTCACATTTTCATTATTCACTTTATTATTATTTTTATTATTTGCAGAATGACTTCTTTCTTTAAATTCATCATGACTTAATTTTTTAGATTTTCTATATAAATAATATGTACTAGTATATTTATTACAATTATTATTTTTAACCATATTACAAATATCATCTTCACTAACATCTTTCTCATCATTAAAAAATTTTTTTTTAATTTCAGAAATACTTTTTAAATCAACAACAATTTTTTTTTCAGTCAAAATAATTCCTTTATATAAAATACATTTATCAATATTAAACCAAGAATGTTTCTTAATATCTTCAATAGAAATTCTTTTCTCAGGATCAACAATTAATAATTTTTTTAATAAATCAATAGCTTCATTACTTAAAGTAGAAGGTAAATAAAATTTTCCATCTCTAATTTGTTGATATAAAATATGAATATCTTCATCATCAAAAGGTAAAGCACCAACAAGCATACAATATAAAACAATACCACAAGACCAAATATCAGTATAAATTCCATTATATGGTTTACCACTTATCATTTCTGGTGATGCATAACATGGACTTCCACATGAAGATTTTAATTTTTCATTTTTAACTATAAAATTACTTAAACCAAAATCTATTAATTTAATATTTTTTTTTTCTGAATCTAATAATATATTTTCTGGTTTAATATCTCTATGTGATATATTTAATTTTGTTAAATATTCTACTGATGATATTAATTGACGAAAAAAAATGCATGATTCTATTTCTGATAAATATTTATTATTTGATATATATTCAAATAAATCTCCTCCTTCAATATATTCCATTATTATGTAAAAATTATGAATTGTTGATAATGTTTCATATAATTGAGATATATTTGGATGACATAACATTTTTAAGATTAACATTTCTCTATTTATTCTTTCTATATCTATTTTATCTTGAATTTTACTCTTTTGTAATATTTTTATTGCTACTAATTCATTTGTTAATGTATGATAACCTAATGTTACTTTACTAAATGTTCCTTTTCCTATATTATTTAATAATATATAATTTCCTATTTTTTTTTGAGGTTTCATTGTGTTTAGTTCTTTTTGTTGGGGGGTTTCTAAACTTTCAATTGGATTAGCCATTTAAATTTTTTCTTTTTATTTAATTTATAATTTTCAAAGTTAATTTTTTAAAAAAAAAGTTTTTATTATTTTTTTAGTTTTTCTTTTTGTTTTTGTTAAAATAAAAAAATTATAATTTAATCATATTTTATTTTATAAAAAGAATTATTTTTTATATATTGATTTCTTATATATATAACTTTTACAATCAGAAGAATTTTTAGAAGAAAATTGAATGAACAAAATGATAAATGACGTTATAAATATTAGAATTTTTTTTCATACACATGTGGATTATGAACAAATAGAAAAAGAGTAATAACTATTATAATTTCTTTTTTAAGTAATAATTATGCAATTAATTCAGATGATATTTTTTATTATAATTTTTATACAAATTCAAAATACATTGTTTTTATTCTGAAAAATTGATATCAAATTCTTAGAAAAAAAATGGAATAAATATTAAATATTCAGGTTTATTTGAAGGGACAAAAATAATATAAATACAATTCAAATATGTTTAATTTTAATAAAAAAGAAAATGAAAACAATATTTTATTAAATTTATCAAAAGGATAAAAATGCTCAATTTATCATTTAAAAAATTATTCAGTTATATTTAAATTAACTTTTAAAAAATATAAAAATTTAGTAGTTAATTTGGATTTAATTTTATTTAATTATATTTGATATTTTTTAATTTTTTGAATTTTAAGTTATGAATGTAGAAAATAGATTGGAATTTTTGGAACATTTTTATTAGTTCATATTTTATTAATAAACATTAATTATTTTACTTATTAATGTTTTTCCTTATGTTGATGAATCAATTATTAAAGAAATTATTAATAAAAAAAAATACTAATATAGCTGCTAAGCTCTATCTATATTTATGGAGTAATTTTGGATTTTTTGATAATAATTAGAGTTCTATGTGAAAATTAAAATGATAATGATTTAAAAAATAAATAACAAGATATAAAAAAAATATAAATAAATTATAATAAACAATAAAATAATTGAAAATGAATATTATTTGTTAAGTTTAAAGGTTATAAAAAATTTTAGAAAAAATAAAAATTATTAAAATTAGTAAAATGGAATAATTTAATTATAAATTTGATTATTAATTTATTTTTAAACTCAAAAATAAAAATTGAAAATAATTTAATATAAAAGTATATTTAAAATATTTAAATATGATAAAATTAGAAGAAAATATAAACAGAAACAAATATAAAATGGAAGAATTAGATGATTACATAGAAAAAACATTAGTAGAAAATGGTCAACCAGTTTATTTAAACATATATCATTTAAGCTTTATAAATTATTTTGTTCAAATATTTGGATTTGGTTTTTTTCATAGTTCAATTGAAATAAATGAAAAAGAATTTTCCTACTCTGCAACAGAAGATGAGTATTCAGGAATCTTTTCAAATTCAATAAATGATAGTAATTTAATTTTAAAAGAAAAAATATATTTAGGAAATACATTTTATAATGATAATGAAATAAATGAAATTTTATTATTAAATACACCTTATTGGTTAGGAAAATCATATGATCCTTTTTTAAAAAATTGTAATCACTTTACAAAATTTTTTTCTAAATTATTAATAGAAAAAGAAAATATAATAAATGATTATCCAGATT
>JAEEGK010031545.1_pt1 | contig 10440 bp, 10 predicted proteins | sample 8958771 | NCBI WGS metagenome assembly JAEEGK01 (sample SAMN16246547, study PRJNA631951) | gut metagenome | biome: gut microbiome; feature: rumen; material: SC-attached | host: Bos | place: Iran: Karaj | collected 2018-10 | reverse complement strand
CAAAGTATCAGAAACCTGACTCATACGGGGCATTGTCAATGCCCGTCTACTATACGGCGGCGTTTGAGTTTGAGTCTGCCAAGGCCATGGGCGATGCTTTTTGCGGTCGTTCCATGGCCCCGTCGTATGCCCGCATCGCCAACCCCACGACCACCTATCTGGAGGAACGTGTCAGACAGTTGACTGGAGCCGCCAGTGTAACGGCACTCAACACGGGTATGACGGCCATCCATTACGCGCTGACGGCTGTCAGTGCAGCAGGACTCAACATCGTAGCCTCGAAACATTTGTTTGGCAACAGCGTCTCGCTGATTCGCGACACACTGGGCACGTTCGGCGTAGAGCCGCGCTTTGTCGATTTCACGAAACCAGAGGAGGTGGAGGCACAGATCGACGACAAGACTTGCGCCTTGTTCTTCGAGATCATCACCAATCCACAGTTGTTCGTGGCTGATATCCGCCAATTGGCCGACATTGCCCACAAGGCAGGTGTACCCCTGATTGCCGATACCACCATCGTGCCGTTCTCAGACTTCCATGCTGTCGATTTTGGCGTGGATATCGAGGTGGTGTCGAGCACGAAGTACATCTCTGGCGGTGGTACAGGACTCGGTGGACTGCTCATCGACTATGGTCGCTTTGACTGGAGCCAGGCGCCCTCCCCTGCCCTGCAGGCCCGAACCAAGCGCGTTGGCAAGAAACTGGCTTTTACCGCTCGTGTGAAGACTGAACTGATAACAAATCTTGGTGGGCTGATGACACCTCAGGTGGCCTATATGGAGACCCTCGGTCTCGACACACTCGACATCCGGTTCCGTCGTCAGGCAGAGACCACGCTGTGGCTCGCTCGCCAGTGCCAGCAATTGCCGGAGATCAAACGTGTGAACTATACGGGCCTTGAGGATAATCCTTTCTATAACCTCTCAAAGGTACAGTTCGGTCCATTGCCTGGCGCGGTCTTCACCATCGACCTCGAATCGAAGGAAGCCGCATGGGCATTCATCGACAAACTGCAGATAATCCGTCGTGCCACGAACCTTTTCGACCGCAAGTCGTTGGCCATCCATCCCGCCTCAACTATCTTTGGTCTCTTTACTGCCGAGCAATGTGCAGAGATGTCCGTCCTTGACACGACAGTCCGAATAAGCATCGGCCTCGAAGCTGGCGAAGATCTGCTGGAAGATATTAAGCAGGCCGTGAAATAAAAAAGTGAAGAGGTTTCTCTCCACTTTTTTCATTGGTTACCATATCGGCCACAAAATCTAAAATATCGACCAGTTTCTCAGCCAAAGAGGGTCATTGATTCCTTATCCATTCTGCCATGAATTTGTCATAGACTTCATAGACCCCTTGTTGGTGAGTCAGCAACTGTTTCCCAATAAGAGCTTGTGATGATTTTTGTACGCTGCTGGCAGAAGTCAGGTGATAACGCTTGACGAAAGGAGCTCCGGTAATTTGCTGGGCTTTCCCTTCATGGCCGACAGCGACAAGAAGGTCTCGCTGACGGGCTGTCAGTTGATAAATCACATCTTTGTAGGCCTCTTCGTTCTGGTTGATGATTTGTATAACAGCCGTATCAACATCATCGGCGCAAACATGGTCTTGTGTTGCAAAAAGCTGGTTGAGCACTTTCTGCAGATACCAGGTCGTTCCGTCAAAGCGCTTATAGATAGTGCTCACCACTCCATCGTCAATTTGTTTTCCTGCTTTTTCAAAATGCTTTTTCGCAAAGACTTCGTATTCCGGTAGTGGTACAGGTTTCAGAAACATCATCGAGACACTCTGATAGAAAGGTCTTGCCGGCGATGAAAACATCTCGCTCATCATACTTTTCTGGGAGCCTGAAAAAACGAACACAGCGTTGCGGCACTGCTGCACGTAGGTCCGCATCAGTTCTTCTACATTTCGCTCCGGATAGTCCGCAATAGCCTGAAACTCATCTATAGCAACGATACACTTTCGGTCGGCAGCCTTAAGATAGTTGAAGATTTCCTCCAGCGTAAAGTCTGGCGAAGTGATGTCGCCTAATCCAATGTTCCAACTGGCATTGCCTTGACCATCGAAGGATATGCCTGTACGGAGAGAGGTTACAAAACGCAGGAAGCCATCAATAGCAGACTGGCCGCGTGGTTTAAGACGATTGACGATGCTTTGACCCATACGATAAACCATATCTTTCAGATTCTTGGTGGCATAGATGTCAATCAGGAAGGTATGATATCGGTCTTGTATTTCGTTCTGAGCAAAACAGTGGTGAATCAGTCCCGTCTTACCCATACGGCGCGGAGAGATCAGCGCTGTATGATTGCCGTTTGTCAACAGGGTTGTCAGCTCTTTAGTTTCGCTCTTACGGTCGCAGAAAAATGCAGCCGACTCGTAGCCATAGGTAATAAAAGGATTCTCAATCATCATCAAGTATCTTTATGCGCTGCAAAGATACACATTATTATTAGAATTCCCAAAGAATTATCCAAAAAAGATTATCCAAATCGGATAAAACTGTAAATGCACAATTCCTCCCGCTGAAAGTGAGTCCACGAAAGCATTTAACCAAGAAAAATTTGGAGGTTTGTTGGGAAAATCGTATATTTGCAGCCAAAATGTGTCATTCGACTAACAACTGACAAAATGAGAAAAGTAATTTTTTTTATAATTGCCACTATCTTTACCTTCGGTGGCTCGATGAGAGTTCAGGCTCAGGTGATGAAAGCAGCCGACCTGGAAAAGTATGCCAAAAGTAAATATGGTGACAAGTGGCTCGACGCTGCAGCCAATTTGAGTAAAGGCCTGACGTTTGACAAGAACGAGGCCCTGACCTACCAGCAGGTAATTGAGGTACCGGGCAAAACGAAAGAACAGCTCTACGTGGCTCTGAATTACTGGGTGACGGCGACCTTCAAGGATAAGCAGGCCATCACGCTGAACGATAAGGAAGCGGGGTGCATCATCGTCTCGTCGACCATCGATGCCATAGCCGACCATATGGGCACGCTCTTCCGCTATGTGGTTAGCATCACACCATTGATCAAACTCGACATCAAGGAAGGTAAGGTGCGCGTGACCTATACGGTACAGAACTATGACGTACTGAAAGTGGAGGACGGTGGCTGGTTAGGCAGCATCGGCGGCGACAAGGATGACCAGAAACGGCGGAACCAGACCATTTACAGCGACGGCAAACGCCTGAAAAACGATAATACCGATCGTCGACTCTACGATGAGCAATGGGAAATCACCAAGCATTATCCCTTCGTGGAAAAAGACGCCCAGAAGCGCACTTGCTCGAAAGCACTCGTGATGACACACGCCTACTCGAACACCATCATCGACAAGGTAGAAGAGGCACTCAAGAACGGCATCACCGGTGCGGATGACGACGATTGGTAATAAAGACGTGGCCCTAATGTGACACAGGCAGGGGATTTTTAATGGGTCAGGGAGACGTGGGTCAGGGGGACGGTTCTCTGACCCACTTTTGTGCACATACCCAGGTGCCTGTCTTTCCCCTAATTTGAAGTTTTTTTTTTTCATCGAATTTCAAACTAAAAGAAAGAAAACGAAAAACAGAAAAAGAAATCCTTCCCCCTACCCCCCTTCTTAAAGAAAAAGAAAACAAAGAAAAAGAAAAGAAAACAAGAGAGATAGCGGGACGCGCTCTTTCTTTGCCTTTGTCGGATCTGGAAAAGCGTCTGCAGCGGTGGAAGACTCGCTCATGGCGAAGATCTACAAAGCGACAAAGAAGAAGTAATAATCGTATGTTTTTCAACACAGAGGACACAGAGTTTTCTGATTGAGATAGAATAGGGAGGTGTCTATTACAAATCATCTCTGTGACCTCTGTGTCCTCTGTGTTGAAAAGAGAACTGCGAACTTGAGAAACTTGAAAAGGAATGAATTGCATCGAAAAGCATCGAAAAGCATCGAAAAGCATCGAATAGCGTCGAATGCACATTTCGCCAAAATCAAATGTCGTATCTTTGCAGCGCAAACGGGCAGTTCCGTTTCTGACGAAGTAGCGCGCGATATTCCAAAAGAATTCCGGAAAGCCCCGAAGGAAAACTGATTTATAAACCATTTAAAATTTGAAACGTTATGTTAGAAATCAATTTGACCAAGAACACCAATGAAGTGCTGAACGGCACGTTGGGCAAGTATTACGGCCGTGTGGAGTACAAGGGCACGCTCGGCGTGAAGGACCTTGCCAAGATCATGAAGAAGCACACCACGGCTTTCTCGCTCGGTGAAATCACGGGCATGCTGCTCGACCTGGCCGCCCTGATCAAGGAGTACGCCCTGATGGGCTACGTGGTGAAGATCGACGACCTCGGACTGTTCAAGGCCTCGATCGACGCCAACGGTCTGACGCTGGAGCAGGGCTCACGCATCTCTGCCGGTCGCGGTGCTCAGAAGACCGACGGGCAGTTGGCCGAGAACCCCGCCGCCATGCAGTTTGCCGTGGGCGCCGTGAAGATGATCATGCAGGCCACCGGTGAGACCACCATCACCAATATGAACGCCGAGGCGCAGCTTCAGTTCACCTCGAAGACCAAGGCGCTGATCAAGCAGCTGACGGGCAACGCGCCCACTGACGACGACAGCAGCGACGGCGGTAATGGCGGTAATGGCGGCAGTGACAACAACGGCGGCGGCAATCAGCAGACTACCGGCCACGCCCTGACCATCACCAAGAACGGTAGCGGTACTGCAGTGGTGCGCTCCGGCGGCCAGACCATCGCCAGCGGCGCCCTGCTTGAAGAGGATGCCGAGTGCGAACTGAGTGTGACGCCTGCTGCAGGTATGACACCTAACGCTACGCTCGACGGCAGCGAGATCGAACTGACCGAGGACAACGGTGTATGGACCGGCAACTTCGCCATGCCCGATGCAGCCGCTGTGCTCGTGGTGAACACCGGCACTGCCAGCGGCGGTGACGACGATGGCGACGATGGTCTCGACAAGGACTAAAGCGATGGAAGATGTAAGATGGAAGATGGATGATGTAAATTTTTCCGCCTTATGAAAAAAAGAGTCATTGAGGTGGCGGTGAAGGTGATAGTAGCCGCGCTCACGGCCTTTCTGACGGCCATCACGACCACGAGCTGCATGGGCTACGGACCCATTACTCTCTAAAAAAAGATTCCCCCTACATATTTTATTATGCAGGGGGATATCTTTACTCTTCCTCGTCATCCCAAGGGGATCCGAATCTTCGGGCATTGGAAGTGCCACCGCCGGGATGACTATTATTAAGCAGTTGTGCATGTTTCATCAGCGGATAAACTGGCATTCCGGGCTTCTGATATTTCTTCTTTGTCAAATCATCTATATCACCTTGCAACGTTGGTAAAAACTTTATCACACCGCTAGTTGCAATTAGTAGCAAACGCTTCATAATGAAAGCGACGCAAAAACTTGTCTATGTCATCCTGAGTGTACCAGTACTTGTCACCTTCACGCGAATAGCCGATATAGCCATTGTCGCGGAGTTTCTTCATGTACTTATCCTTGACACCCAACATGTCCATAACCTCCTTGTTGTTGTAAACACGGGAAGGTTGTGCTGGAAGATTATTGTTACCTGAAAGGCTCTTTTTACCTTGTACTACGCGAAAGATCTCTTCCAGCAACTCTCTGTCGCATAGTTTTTCTACTTTAATTTTTTTCATTTTACTTTATTTTAAGAGATGGCCTTTGACGGGGCCGTTTTTCTCTCAAAATAAGGGTCAGAAGGGAAATGTCAACTATGAATAGTTACGAAGGAGTATGGAATAGGGTATGAATTAGGGTATGAATTAGTATGAATCCGCATATAAGTACTTGATTTATAGAAAAATAAAAGGATAACCTCAAATAAGATTACCCTTGCATATCATATCCAAAAAGTGAGGTTGTCAGAACCACTTATCCACCAGTTCTGCACCATCAGGAACCGTTGTATCTCTATTTTTCTGACGCGCACCACCCAGATTCTTGACGCCAAATAGCGTCTGGAGTAGTCCATCTGGGAAACGGCCACCTTTGCCCAACCGCCAATAGTACTTCTGCTTTCTCTTTTGAAATTCAGGCTTATCTCCACAATAGATGCGCCCACACACATAAGCAAGTAATACAACAGATTTGTTCCATTTGAGTGTGCCGTCTTGAATTTCCATGAATTCATCTGCTATCGCTCTCTTAAAGATCCTCCTTGCTAATGGTGTGTTCAATTTATCTGGTAATTTTATACCAAGATCTATATCATCAGAATCTTCCTGATTATCATTATTATTATCATCGGCATAGTTGGCATCGTTAGCCAATTTAATACTGTTTTGCTTTTCAGCAACCAATATCATCAGTCCTGACACTACCAAAGCCAAACATGGCTGCAGGACTCCTGCAAATCCTTTGGGTACATATAGTCCTAAACCTATAGACAGCATAGTGATAAAGAACAGAATCAGTGCACCAGCCCATAAAATGGTGCGCTGATAATTCTTTAGCGCGAATGCTGCTACCAAGAATGCAATGACATAAAGAATAATCAAGATGTAAAGTGATGCCGATTCCATGCGCTATTTGTCTATAATCTCCCAATGACCACCCTTGTCTGGGCCAATACGTTTAATAATACCCTTTTCTCTGAGTTTTCGAATGTTGTACTTTATCCCGTCACTGGTTAGACCACATATTTCTGCAAGTTCTTCGCGTGATACATATGGGTTAGCCTTCATCTGCTCCAAAATCCTTTGGGTAGTTTTCTGGGTAGTTTTCTGGGTAGTTTTCTGGGTAGTATCTACGTCGCTACCCTGTAAAGTGGGAACATATGGAATCTCTATGCGGTAAACATCCTGTTCTTCTATGATAGGTTCCTTGCCATTAGCGTAGAGCGGCGTATACTTGAACATTTTTCTCATTCCACTACCCAGCTCCTCAACGATACCCATCTGTGAGAACACATTGGCAATCTTTGGATTCTTACGATGTGGACGCATAGTCTGTAGGTTGATAGGACCATAGACATACGGAATGTTCCAGTTCTCTGTGACAATGCGGTCACGATAAATCGTAAACGTCGTTGGATAAGCACTACTGTACTCGCGGTGGATAATGAGGTTTAGGGCAACCTCTCTCAGTATCCTGTCACGCAGACTGAATCTCTGTATTCCCTCAATGTAAGGCTGTTCTGGGAGATGCTTTTTGATAAAGTCCATCATAATTGGATAGGCTTTCAGCAGATTACAACTCAGGAGTTCCCTGTCATCATATAACTCTGTATCGTTTACACGACACAATAGATCGATTCTGTATGTCGGCAAAGCAGTAGCAATAGCATGACTGTTACCAAACAACAAGATTGCTGCCAGTGTCAGTCCCTCTTTGCCAGTCTCAGGATCAATGGCAATAAGCTCACCTGAACGTATGATTTCCTCGTTTGACAGATTTAGCCAAGAATGTTTCGAGTTCTCAATACGGATACCTTTTCTCAGTTCCTCGAAGGCTTCTTCATCGAGATCCTGCATTCCTATCATCGGATATACCCTATCCTCGGTCTTCATCTTGCTCTTACGGATAAAAAGATTGGCAATCTGCTCAGTACTACGCAGTTCAAAGTCACCATCCTGATTACGGTCATAATAGATTCCCTTATAGCTATGAGCCTGGTTACTCTCAGGGACATAGAAATAGATAACCATCTTCCCGTCTATTTCCATCGGCTCATAAGTCAGATAGTAGGTGGGCTTAAACAACTGAGGATTATTCATGTCCTTGGCCAACTGATCCAACTGTTCTTGGACTTTGGCTGGGTTGATGCCGACGATATTACCATCGTTGTCTGCGCCCAAAACCACATGACCACCTCTGCGATTCAAAAACGCACAGATAGATTCATATACAGAGCGAGCCAAACTGTCTTGCGACTTCTTGAACTCGATCTCTGTACCCTCTTTCTGGGCTATTATCGTCTTTAACTTATCTGGAGTCATTACTATATCAATAAATTTGGTTGCAAAATTACACAATAATTCTGAGAATGAGTTAGAAAAGTTCCAATTTCGTCAAATCGTCATTCAACTTGTTCAATTAAGATTATAGGTTCTCTGGTAGGAAGCGAGCATTCTCCTTCTCTGTTATATCAGTACTACTATGTCCTAACAAGCGACTGACAACAGACATAGACAATCCCTTGTTCAAAGCCAAGACTGCAAAAGAGTGCCTTGCCACATGCATAGAGAGATTAAAAGAGAGTCCGATTTGCTCTCCAGCGACTACTATTGACTGATTAATGCATTTAGTGGCATTGTTTCGAGCTTTATATAATGCATCTGCATCATCAAGATCAAGGCTGTCTTTGACCAAATCAAACACATAGCGACACCCTACCCGCTTTTCACGCCACTTCCTTAGTATTTGCAATGCAGGCTCCGACAGGGGTATAATATGGCGTTTACCGGTCTTTATCATGATCTTTCTCAATTCTTTCTTCTCCAGATTAACATGGCCCCATTGTAATGACAATACATCCACTATTCTGAGACCACAGGCATGAAAAGCGAAGAAGAACATTTCCAAGAATTCCTTTCTGCGAGGTTCTTTGCAATTCTTGTAATACAGAAGGAGAGCATCCATCTGCTCTTCGCTCAAACTCTTCCCGTCAAATTCTTCCTCTTCATCAGCTGACAAAGATGGTCTTGTAACAATACGCATATCCTGAATACGGGCATTGACAGTGGGCTCAATCATACCCAATTCAGCAGCATAGGCACAAGCCTTTTGTATCGGTGTTAACGCATGGTTAATAGTTTCATCACCATTCTGCTTAATGTCCCTACGCCATTCGATATAGCTGTCTATTAATTCGGGAGTGATATCACCAACATATATCTTGTCAGTATCATAAGTACCTTGCTTAGTGGATCGTAAGAATATCGTAAACACATTCATGCAGCACTTACCATTCATGTATCGGCTTCTGCCAATCCTATTCCTGGAGTAATCAGAATCTAAGCGAGCTATAGTAAATTCTACGAAGTCTTTTCCCTGATCCTTGCGGGTAAGAGGCTTGTCAGCCAAAAAACCATTGATTATTTCTGCAGTAATCTGATTAGGGTGCTTCTCATTATACTCAGCCAGCTGCGTGTCGATTCTATCAATACGATTAATAAGCAACTGATTAAGACGCTTATACTCATTGCTATGACTGGCTCTGATTTCCCCACGTCCTTGATTTCCCTTCTGGTTCCAATCAGTTGCTTTCACAAATATGTTAGTGGACTTACGGATTACCTGCCTGTTCCAAGTATATTCCAACTCTACAGGATAGGGTTTGTCCTTCTCAATCACTTTCGGAGTACGAAGGCGATATTTTCCTAACGGATACAATCTTTTTGGTCTTCCCATATCTTATTTGTTTGTCTTATTATTCCTGAGGATGTGCAAAAGTACTAACTTTTAGACAAACAAACTGCATTTTTGATGTTAATAATTGCAATTTAGACAAACAAAACAGGCTATTATAGGCCATAAAACACCAGCGAGACAAACAAATAAAATTTGCTTATCTCGCTGATAATTAATTACTTAGTAGAAAATCTACTCTTTAATACTCATCCTCGTTGAAGAGGAAGTCCTCTTTGGAGGGGTAGTCGGGCCATATCTCTTCGATGCTTTCGTAAACATCGCCCTCGTCTTCTATCTCCTGCAGGTTCTCCAGTACTTCGAGGGGAGCGCCTGAGCGGATGGCATAATCTATCAGTTCGTCCTTGGTTGCGGGCCAGGGAGCATCTTCAAGTTTTGAAGCTAATTCTAGTGTCCAATACATAATAATATTTACAATTTAATGATTAACTATTTCTTGTTTTCCGGTTCTCTTTTCTAATTTGCCCGCAAAAGTAATATATTTTTTCTTATTTACAAGCATTCTGCCATAATTTTTCGCTCTTGTTAGCAATAAAATTCAACTTTTTCGCTAAAACGAATAGATAATCGCTCAGTCTATTGACGTATTGTTGTACTTCAGGTGAAACAGTAGCTGTCTCGGCTAAGGCCACAATGCGACGCTCGGCACGACGGCAGACGGTGCGACAGACATGTGTCTGAGCAGCAGTCTGTGTACCTCCTGGTAGGATGAATCCCTGACGCTCGGGCAACTCATGCTGGATGCTGTCGACCTCCTGTTCCAGTTCTTGGATGGCTCCCTCTGGCAGGCGGGCTGATGGATACAGCTCGTCCTGGTCTTGGTCTGTTGCCAAATTGGTACAGACGTTGAACAGGTTGTTTTGGATGCACTCTATCATGGCCTTTTCATGACCTTCGGGGAGCATGGCTGCCAAGAGTCCTAAATGTGAGTTCAACTCGTCGACAGTACCATAGGCCTCCAGTCGTGTGCTGGCTTTCGACACGCGATGGTCTCCTACCAATGAAGTCTGTCCCTTGTCACCTCTGCGGGTGTATACCTTT
>JAEEGK010031542.1_pt1 | contig 10440 bp, 7 predicted proteins | sample 8958771 | NCBI WGS metagenome assembly JAEEGK01 (sample SAMN16246547, study PRJNA631951) | gut metagenome | biome: gut microbiome; feature: rumen; material: SC-attached | host: Bos | place: Iran: Karaj | collected 2018-10 | reverse complement strand
TGGAAATTTAAATTCAATGTCTCTTTCTTTTGGTGTTGGAGTTGAAAGCATTTTTTATTTTAAATTTTTTGGTTTTAAATTTCTTTTTAAAAGAGACAAATTTAAAAAATTTTTAAATTGAACAATATTTTTTTTTATTATTTTTTAAAATTTTTTATATAATTAAATTATTTAATTAAAATAATAATTTATTATTCAAATACTCATTAATTATATTAATATTAGTTTATAATTTAACAACTTTCAAATTTATAAAAAAAATTAAATTTTCTTTATAAAAAATACAAATATTTATAAAAAATTATTCAAAGAGATTTTAATAATTTTTTATGATTTTGAATATTATTATTATTATTATTATTATTAATGTTTGGAAAAATAACTTTAAAAATATTTTTATTTTCGTTGTTTAATTTTGTTTTAATCATTGAATAAATTAATTTTTCATTGTTTTTTTTATTATTTTTATTTATATAATTCGTTTTAAAAATACTATTATTATTATTATTATTTTTATCTAAAAAATGAGGCGATAAATTTCTTTTATTGTATTTAATTTCTGATTTATTTTTATTATATTTTTTATTTTCATTATTATTAAAAGATAATTTAATTTTATCTAATGATTTTATATAAAAAGTTCTTCTTGAATTTATTAAATGCGGAAAATTATTTTTATTATTATTATTATAATTTTTATATTTATAATTAATTGATAATAATTTATTTGATTTATTATTATTAGATTTTTTAATGTTGTTAATATTATTTTTATTAAAATATTCTTCGATTTGATTTCGATTTTTTTTATCTTTTAAATTAATATTTTTATAAATTTTTTTGTTTTTTTTAATAAAGAAATTCACGTTTTTTAAATTATTTATTAAAACGCTGTTTTCTTCTGTGTTGTTTGTGCTTTCAGAATAAGATTTATTTTTATTTTCATCTTTAATGAAAAAGTGATTTTTTATTTGATTTAAAAAAATTAAAGTTAAAAAAATTTTTTTTCCTTTATTAATAATTTTTAAATCATCTTCAGAAAAAATTTTCTTATTTAAATCTAATAAATAATAATTTTTTATGTTTAAATCATCAAACCAAATGTGATTTAAAGCCAAATTCGATTGAATTCGATTTTTGCTTTTGATTTGTAACAAATTAAATAATAAATTTTTTGCTTTTCTTGAAATGTAATTTTCATTATGAAAAATTAATTTATTAGATTTTTCATAATTTTTTAAATTTTGCAACAAAAAATCTTTTTTGTTTTTTTTTAGCTCAAATTTATTAAAAAAAGGATGAATGTTTTTATTCAATAATTGATACATAATAATTCCAACAGACCAAATGTCAATTTCATTCGTTAATAATTTTTTATTGTTGAATAGAATTTCAGGTGCCATGTATAAAAACGTTCCGCAATATTCATTTTCTTTGTTGTTGAATGAACTCAAACCGAAATCAATTAATTTCAAAGTTGAAATGTCTTCTTCATTTTCAAACATAATATTTTCAGGTTTAATGTCGCTGTGAATGATTTTTAGTTTATGAAGATAATTAATTGCGTTTAATAAATAAAAAATTATTTTTTTTGTTGTGTTTTCATTTAAATTTTCTTTGTTTTTTTTCATGTAGGTTTTTAATGTTCCGCCTTTAATGTATTCCATTATTATGTAAATTTCTGAGGAAGTTTCATAAAAATCGTATAATTTTACAATATTGTTGTGATTGGTTTTTTTTAGTACTGAAACTTCTTTTTTTAATTGATTTATTGCTTCTTGAGCATCGTTTAATTTACTGATGATTTTTACTGCGACTTGTTTGTTTGTTTTTAAATCTAGTGATTTTATTACTGTTCCAAATGAACCTTTTGCTAATGTTGAAATGTATTTGTATTGAGAATTGAAAATGTTTTGATTTATTTGGTAAATTTCGTCTAATGTAATTTCCATTAATTTATTAATTTTATAATATTTTTATTATAAAATTTTTTTTAATGAAAATTTTTTTAAAATTTAATTTAAATTAATAATAATTTTTATATTAAATTAATAATTTTTTATGAACAAAACAAAAAAAAATTATTAAAATTATTTATAAACTAAAATCAATAATTTATTTAATAAAAAATCTTTTTATTTTTTGTTTTTTTGAATGTTTCTAAAAAATTTTTGAATAATTTTCGCTGAAAAAATAATTTGTTTTAATTTTATATTTTTTTTAAAAATTATAAAAAATGAATGTAAAATTAAAATATTTTTTTGTTCTTTTTTATTAAATAAATTTAATAATTTTTTCTTTTTATTATTATTTTGATAAGAAATTAATTTTTTTTTATAATAAAAATTAATTAAATTTCCATTTTTATTTATTTTATTTTTAATAATAAAATTTGTCCATTTTTTTAAATATTTATTTAATAATAATTTATTTTTTCTATTTTTTCTTTTTAAAATATTATTTAAAATTTCATTTTTTCTTAAAAATTTTCTATTTAATTTAAGAAAATTAAAAATGAAAATTTTAATATTTTTATTTAAAATTTTTGTTATATTTTTTATTAAAAAAAAATATTTTATTTTATTTATTGATAATTTTAATGTTAAAATTCTCCATAGAAAAAAATATTTTAAAATAAAATTTGAATTTTTTATTGAATTTTTATTTATTAAATTATTTAAAATAAATTTTTTCATTAAAATTTTATTTTCGTTGATTTTACTTTGTAAAAAATAAAAATTTTTCCATTTGTTAAAATAATTAAATAAAATTTTATTATATTTTTTGAATAAAAATGATTTTAAATATAAATTTTTTATTTTATTGTTCATAATTTTTTTATAAAATAAAATATTTTTTAAATGAATGAAAATGTTTTTTTTAATGTTTTTTTTAATAATTTTTATAATTTTTGAAATAAAATTATTTTTTATGATTTTTTTTTTCAAATTTTTTATAAAATGTTTAAAAACAAAATTTTTAATTAAAATTTTTATAAAATTCATTTGTAATAAATTTTTATGTTTGAAATAATTTTTTTTTATTTTCCAATTTTTAAATTTTTTTCCTACTTTTTTATTAAAATAAATTTTTTGTATTTCTTTCATTAAAGGTTTTAATAAAAAGTAAATTAAAAATAAATTTGCTTTTCTTATTAATTTCATTATAAAAATATTAAAATAAATTTTTTTTAAAAAAAATAAAATTTTAATTGATAAATTAATGTAATTTTTTCTTTTTAAATTTAATTTTTTCCATTTTTCAATAAAATTTAAAAAATTTTTGATTTTTTTTCTTTTTAAAAAATTATTATTTCTATATTTAATTAAATAAAATAATTTTGGATGATAAAAATTTGAAATTTTTAATAAATATTTTTCATTTTTAATTAAAATTCTATTTTTAATAAATTTTTGTAAAATTAAAATTTTATTTTTTAAATTTTGAATTTCATAAAATAAATTAAAAATTTTTTTATTTTTATATTTTTTTGCAAATTGTTTTAATTTTATATAAAATTTTCTTTTTAATTTTTTGTTTTTTAATTTGATAAATTTTCTATAATTTTTTTGAATAATTTTAATATTTTTATTCATTTTTATAATTTTTTCTTCTTTAAAATTAAATTTTTTAATATTTTTAAAATATTGTTCTATTCTTTTTAAATTATAATAAAAAATAACAACATGAATGAAATTTTTAATATAATTTTCAATTTGAAAATTTTTATATTCATCTTGAATAATTTTATTTAAAATAAAACTATTTTTTCTTTTTAAACATTTTTTCCACCATTTTTGAATGAAAATAATTTCTGGAATAAAAATATTATATTTTTTTATTATTCTAATATTATAAGAATATTCTAATCTTCTTACTAAAATTGCAGCTGATTTTGCTTGATTATAATCATGTTCAGCAAATGGATTTTTTTTTGGGCCAATTCTTTTAGGCAAAGGTGTAAGATTTTCATAATAAATTTTATATTCATTTGTTTCTTTATTATTTTTTTTATTTTTTGATAAAAAATTTTCTTCGTAACTTTCATTTAATTTTTTTTCTTCGTAAATTTTGTTTATTGAAATTGTGTTGTTTTTTATGTTGCAATTAATTTGATCTAAATAAGAATTTTTAATATTAAGAGTTAAATTATTTTTATTTTTAATTGTTTTTTTTAAAGGTGAATTTTGTTTTTTTATGGATGTTTTTTTTAAATGAGAAGGAGCAAAAAAATTTTTGAAATTGAAATTATTTTTTCTTTCATTTTCTATTAATTTATTAAAACTTTTGTTTGATTTTTTTAAATTAAATTTATTGTTTAATTCTTTTGAAAATTCTTCATTAAATTTTAGATTATTTTCTTTTTTTGAATTATTTTGTTCATTAAATATAAATGATTTACAGTTATTATAATCAATAGTAAGAATATTATCATTATTTAAATTAGTAAAATTTTGATTATTTAAATAAATTCCATAATCTTCTTCAGGTTCATATCTTTTAAAACTGTTATTAAAATTATTTCTTGTGTTTGATTCTGTTTTAATTTTACTTAAAGAAAAATTTGTGCTATTGTTTTTTTGCATTTTTATAATATTTAAATTAATATTTAAATAAATATTTTAATTTAATAAATTTTATATAATAATTTATTATTATAAAGAAAATCAAAAAATTATTTTAAATATAAAATTAAAATAATAATATTATTAATATAAATAATAAAAAATGAAAAATTTTCAAAATGATTTGAAAGAAATGAAAAATGATTATTGTTTTCCGAAATACACAAACGAGGAAATAAAAGAAGCATTTGATATATTCGATATAAACAAAAACGAATATATAGGTGTAGAAGAATTAAAAGAAATATTCAGCATTTTAAATGAAAATGTTAGTGATGAAGAATTAGATGAGATGATTTCATTAGCAGATAAAGAAGGAGATGGTCAAGTAAATTGGTTTAATTTTTATGAATTTATTACAGGTAATTTCGCTGTTGATAATGAAATTAAATATATGAAAAGAATTGAACAAGAAAAAAATGAAGAGAAAAATAATATTAAAAATTATGGGAAAAATTATAAATTTTTGGGTGAAGGAGAAGTTGATAATATAACTGATATTAATTTTAGTAAAAATATAAATTCTAAATTAGGAACTACAAATTTAATTAAAATTAATAAAGATGATGTTAAAAATAAAGAATTTAATAAAAAAATTAATAAAAATGATGAAGATGATGAAGATTTTTTTTCTAGTGAAGATGATGATGAAAAAAAATATGGATTAAATTATGATAATTTTATTAAAAATATGTTAGAAAAAAAAAACAAAAATAATAAAATTGTTATTGAAGATTTTGAAGATGATGAAAAAAATAAACCAAAAAAAATTGTGTTAGAAAATGTACAAAAAAAATATAGTATGCATACTAATTCAAAAGGTTCTGATAGTTTAATAATGATAAATGATGAAGAAGAAGAAAAAAAAGAAAAAAAAATTAAAAAGAAGATGAAAAATAAAAAAAATAATAAAATTCCAATAAATAATAATGAATTTTCTAGAAGAGAAAGTAATTTTATTCAAAATAAAAATAATCAACTTATTAATTTAAATAACATTAATATTAAAAATAAAGATAGTAAAAATTTTGAAGAAAAAAATAAATTGAAAAATTTAAACGATAGTAGTAATTTAAATTTAATTTTAGATTCAGAAAAAAATAATAATGACATATTTAAAACTTTTAATGAAAAAAATAGTGAAAATAATTTAATTATAAATTCAAAAAATTCATCATTAAATAAAAAAAATTCAAAATCAAATAGTTTAAATAATTCAAATGATTCAAATTCAAAAGAGAAAAAAAATAGTTCTAATGAAAAATCAACACCAAAATTAATTTCATATGAAAGTACTTTAAATAATCAATTAAATACAGAAGATAATTTAATTTTAAATGATAATAAAATAAATAATAAAATGAATTTAATTGAAAATGAAAAAAATGAACAAAATTTTTTTAATGAAGAAAATAATAATAAAAATATTAATCCGATTTTAATTAATGTTTCAAAAAATGAAAATAAAAATGATTTAATTGAAAAAAGTTCTAATGAAACAAATAAAATAATAAATAAAAACGAAAATGAAAAAAAAATAAATGAAAATAATTCAAAAGAAATTGAAAAATATTTTGAAAATGAATCTTTAATTTCAGAAAAAAAATCTATTTTAAAAAATGATAATTTTAATTCAAATAAATTTGAGAAAAAAAATAAAAGTATAATTCATAATAAAAAAAATTTATCATCAATAAAAGTAGAAAAAAAAGAAATTAAAACAGAATTACATAAAAAAATAAATTTAAATTTATTTTCTAATGATATTAATAATAATATTAAAAATAAATTTATGTCAAAAGAATTAGAAAAAATAAATTCTTTAAAAGAAAATAGTAATGAAGAAAATGAAGAAGATGAAATTATACATAAAAAATCAGGAATAATTAAACATAGTAAAGCAATGAAACCAACCAAAAATTTTCTTCAAAAAATTACAAAAATAGAAAGTGAAGATTTAACTAATTTAGATTATAAAAAAATTGAAGAAGAAAATGATATTAAACAACAACAATATAAAAATAAAATTCAACCTTTTGAAAAAATGGATGTTAAAAATGAATTTATAAAAGTTGATTTATTTAATAATAATGTTTCAAAAAAACAATCAATTAAAAATTTAATTAAAAGTGAAAATATTAAAATTAAAGATATTTTAAATTTTAATAAAAAATTTGAAAATGATTTAAATGAAGAATTAACATTTAATAAATTCATTGAAAAATTTAGATTTCAAGATAATAATGAAAGTAATAATTTTTTTGAAAATTTTAAAAAAATTAGTAAAAAAAATGATGATGAAATTATTATTATTAAAAATATTTTAATTTTATTAAATAATCATGTTGATAATAATTTATTAAATAAAGATAAATTTAATTATGAATTTAAAATTTTAGATAAAAATAAATCAAATTATATTACAAAATTAGATTTAATAAATTTAATTGAATTAAATTTTTTAACTAGTAATTCAAAAGAAATAAATAAAAAATTTAATTTAATATTAAATGAACTAAAAAATATGGGTTATGTTGATGAAGAAGTTTTTGATTATGATATTTTATTTGAATTATTTAATAAAAAACCAAATTTATTTTTTCCTTCAAAATAAAAACAATATTTATTTTATATAATATAAATAATATAAATAGATTATAAATAAATTAAAATTTTTATAAATAATAAATTTAAATTGTAAATGGATAAAAATATAAAAAATAATTTAAATGTTATTAAATCACATAATTTATTTAGTAAAAATTTTTTGAAAAACAGTGTTTTAATTTCAGCTTCTTTAAATTATATTCCTGAGGAATTACCTAAATTAGATGAAACAAAATATTCTTTAAATGAAGGTTCTTTTATTAATGAAGGAATTAAAATAGAAAAATATTTATTTTCAGGGAATAGAAGCAAATTTTATTTAGCTTTTATAAAAGAAATAAATTCTTATATTTTAATTAAAAGTTTTCAAATTGATTTAGATGATGCGAATATAGAAAATATTATTGAAAATTTATTGAATGATATTAATAAAATTCAAGGATTTTCAGATAATAATATTTTATGTTATTTTGATGTTGATATTGATTATTCTAAAAGTAATGGAAGAATTTTAATGGATTATTTTCCTAATTCAATAAGTTTAGAAAATTATTTTCATAATTACAATAGATTAAATTCAAAAACAAAAGGATTTACATTTAATGTGATTAAAAATATTTTAAAAAAAATATTAAGTGGATTAATGTATTTACATAAAAATGATATTATTCATAAAAATCTAAATTTAAAAAATATTTTAATTAGTAATGATAATAATTATGAAATTAAAATAATAAATTATTCGTTAAATACATACAATCATGATCTTCAAAAATATCCTTATTATAGTAGTCCAGAAATTTTATTTAGTAAAAAATATACATATGAAACAGATATTTGGAGTTTAGGTTGTATTTTATTTGAATTAATGTGTGGATATAAACCTTATAATGATTTAGACCCATTTAACACAATTTGTACTTTAGCTCAGTATATAAATCCTATAGAAGAAGCTAATGATGATATTAAAGATTTATTTTATGATAGAAAAAATAGAAATGTTTTAGATTTTTTACATAAATGTTTTAGAATAAATGAAGGAACAAGACCTACAACTGAAGAACTTATTAATCATAAAATGTTTAATTAATATATTTTGTGAATTTATTTATAATTTATAAATAATTGTTATTAAATTAAAATAATTATTTTCTCATATTAATAAAAAGCTTTAATTAAATAAAAATAAATATATATAAAAAATATTTAAACAAAATTCTGATTTTATATTTATTTTTTTTCATTATTATTCATTCCTTTTATTTTAATTATTTTTCTAGGAATAAAATAATTTTTTCCATTATAATTTATATTTATTCTTTTAGTATCATAAACTTTTTGAAGTTGTTTTTTTTCAATATCATTTAAATTATTTAAAATATTATTAATAATTTCTTTAGTTTCATTAAAATTATTTAATTTATTATTTATAATATTTTTAAAAATAATAAACTCATCTATTTCATTTAAATCGAAATTAGCTTGATTTATAAAATTAAATAAATTTTCATTATCTTCATCATTTTCATTATCATCATTTTCTTCATCACTATCATTATTTTCATTAATAAATTTAATTTTATTATCACTAGTAATCTTTTTTAAATATTTAGATTCGTTTTCAATTTGACATGATAATAAATTAAATATAATTAAGAATATATCCTTAAAATAAACAATAATATTTTTCAAAATATCATTATTATTTAATAATCCACATAATCCTAAAATAATAAATTTATATAATTTTGTCGAATAAAAAGTTGTTTTATCTAATAATTTTGTAAAATTTATAATATTGGAATATTTTCTGTTATTTTTATGTAATATATTATTTATTAAATATTTAATTTAAATATTTAATATTTAATATTTAATATAATAATTTTTTATTTTATTGAAGCTTTCCTATCTTCTACAAGTATTATATGATATAAATGTGGAGTTTTAATTATATATGACATTTGACCTGGAGGAGTGGAAAAAGCTACTTCATCAAATTTATGTACCATTTTATCCTTTCCAAAATATCCTAATTTTCCTCCTTTCTTTTTTGAAGCATATTCTGAAAAATGTTGAGCCAATTTTCCAAATTTACTTGCTGGTGGGTCCATTCCATATTTATTAAATAATTCAGTTAAAAGTAATTGCTTCATTTGATAGAAATCACGAAGGAAGTTGGAATAAAGGAGTGAAAATTTATTATTAAGATACTGAAATTATATCTAAACCTTTATGTATTACAACGAAAAATTTAGTTAGTAATAAAAATTATAAGTTTAATAAAGATGGAACAAAATAGCTTATTTAACAATGAAAATTCCTATTTTATAAAGTGAAAATTTACATTTTGAAATTTATAATAATTAAAATAATTAAATTGGTGTATAGGATAACAAATTAGATTTAACAATAAATAGTTTAAATTGGATTATAGAATTGAAATATATATTAATGCAACAAAATTAGGATTAAATAAAAGATTTTAATTGAAAATAAATAATAGAATATTTATAATTATAGTAATATTCAATCAATAAGAAAATAAAAAATATTTCAAAACAAGATAATAAATAATTTATAAAAAAATTTCTAAATAAAAAAGAAGAATATAATAAAATTAATCATACTATTTTTTAAAGGTGTTTTTTAATAAAAAAATGTATTTATTTTAAAATAATATCTATTTAATCTTTAGTGCATCTATAATATGTTGTAAAAAAAGCCCAGTAATCAAAGCTGCAATGGCCAGTTTGACATTGATTATCACATTTGCAAGATTGTCCCTCCTCAAGTAGCATACATTTATTATTACTACCACATTTATTTGAAAAACAGTGTTCATTTCTAAAGCAATCTTCTTGATAATTTTTTTTTTTGTTTTCGTACTTGCTACAATCTCTAGCTTCTCCCATATTTGTTTTTAAAAATGCTCTGATTCCATTGAGAGATTTTTTGTTTTCATTCTTCTTTTTCAAATTAAGACTTATAACACTTAATATTAAACAAAAAAATATAAAAGTAAATTTTAACTTCATTTGTTTTTTTATAAAAAATAAAATATAATAGATATATATATATATAAAAAATAATAATTTATAATAATTAATAATTTTTTTATTTAAATATTTTTAATTCACTTTATAATTAATTTTTCTCATAATGTTCCTTTTTCATCTATTTTTATTATTATTTTGCAAGATAGGGT
>JAEEGK010031541.1_pt1 | contig 10440 bp, 5 predicted proteins | sample 8958771 | NCBI WGS metagenome assembly JAEEGK01 (sample SAMN16246547, study PRJNA631951) | gut metagenome | biome: gut microbiome; feature: rumen; material: SC-attached | host: Bos | place: Iran: Karaj | collected 2018-10 | reverse complement strand
GAATACCCAGAGGCGATACTTGGTAAGGCGGTGAACGAGCGCTATCAGGGTAAGCTGCCGCTGCTGGTGAAGTTTATCGATGCGAAGCAGGATCTGAGTATCCAGGTGCATCCGAATGACGAGATGGCGCAGCGTGAGCACGGTAAGATGGGTAAGAGTGAGATGTGGTATGTGATCAGGGCTGACGAAGGGGCTCATCTGTACGCTGGGTTTAAGACGGAGATTTCGCCTGAGGAGTATGAGCGGCGGGTGGCTGACGGCAGCATCGTGGAGGTACTGGCCGACCATAGCGTAAAGGCAGGGGATGTGTTCTATCTGCCTGCAGGACGGGTGCATGCCATCTGCGGGGGGATCCTGTTGGCTGAGGTGCAACAGTCGTCGGATGTGACCTATCGTATCTATGACTATAACCGTCCAGGCATGGACGGGAAGCCTCGTGAGCTACATACAGAACTGGCTGCCCGGGCGCTGGACTATCATGTGGAAGAGAACTATCGTACGGACTATATCGACAGTACCAACAGGGCGACCCAGATCATTGACACCCCTTATTTTGATGTACGCGTGATGGAGATCTCGAAGCCTTTCCATCGTGACTTGCGGAAGTATGACAGCTTTATCATCTCCATGTGTATTGAGGGCAGCTGTAAGATCAGTGTGCGGAGTACGGGGTATGAGATTCTGTTGCGGCAAGGCCATAGTACGCTGATCCCTGCGGCGATCGCAGACTATGACGTGGTACCTCTGGCAGGGACGACCAGGCTGCTGGATGCGTTTATTGACAATCAGGACAACGGGATGAAAGGTATCATCTCGAAGTTCTTCCATTTCTCGAAGGGGTAGTGATAGTTTAGGGTTTTCCCTATGATGTTTTGGGGAAATTCCGCTGGCAGATTGACGGGGAATGCTTACCTTTGCACCGTCGAACAATCAAAAATGTGAAGGTTATGAAGAAGGTATTATTGTTTTCGGTTGGTATCATGCTACTTCTGAGCAGCTGTGGCACATATGCTGGATCTGGAGCCTACGTGGGAGGGTCGTTCGGTTCTGTCATCGGCTCTGCCATCGGTGGCATCACCGGCGGTCCGAGGGGCAGTGATATTGGTTCCCTGATTGGGATGGCCGGGGGCGCTGTCGTGGGGGCTGCTGTGGGATCTGCAGCAGACAGGGCTGAGCAAGCGCGTTATGAAGAGTATCGTGCCCAGCGGCATGCGGACGCACGGGCAGCTCGTCAGCGGTATGCGGAATCCAGGGCAAAACGTAGTCAGGGGGTGAATCATCGGAATGATCGCGTGGAGGACAGTCGGTCTACCCGTTCCGTTCAATCCACAGAATCGAGTGAATCCAGTGAGTCGGGCTTCGACAAGACCAACAGCGGTGATGACCGTCTCTACGGCCTTGATGAGAACTTCAGCACGAAAGAATAATGATATGAAGTAAAAAAAGGAACCAGCCAGAGGATACTCTATGGCTGGTTCTTTTTTTTGTATTGGTCTCTCAGTTCCATCCAGATGGGTTTGGTGTCGGAGCCTTCGTTGGTGCCGATATCGAATTCTGGCAGATCGATGATATCCTCGGGCTTGAAGGGGACAATCGTGGGATTGTAGTGCTCTACAGTGACCGGTGCGATGCCCTGGGCAAGGATGCCGAGCTCACGGGCTGCGCGTACTGAGAGGTCGATAATGCGCCCCTTGACGTATGGTCCCCGGTCCGTCACACGGACAATGACCTCCTTGCCGTTGGCAGGGTTGGTCACCTTCAGCAAGGTGCCGAAGGGATAGGTGCGGTGGGCACAGGTGAGACTGTCATGATGGAGGCGCTCACCACTGGCCGTCTGGCGTCCTGTGAGTTTCTTGGCATAATACGAGGCTTTTCCGCTCTGGACTTGAGCCAGAGCGGAAAAACCTAAAAGAATGGCGATAAAAACGATATGTCGTTTATAAATCATACAACGCCCTGGGCCAACATTGCTTTGGCGACCTTCATGAAGCCGGCGACATTGGCACCCTTCACGTAGTTGACGTAGCCGCTGGGCTCCTGGCCATATTTCACACACTGGGCATGGATGCCCGTCATGATCTGATGCAGACGCTGGTCGACCTCCTCGGCTGTCCACGACATGCGCATGGAGTTCTGTGTCATCTCCAGACCGCTGGTGGCCACACCACCGGCATTGACGGCCTTGCCAGGGGCAAAGAGCTGACCTGCGGCAATGAACTTATTGACGGCTTCGGCCGTACAGCCCATGTTGGACACCTCGGCCACACAGAGTGGCTTATTGGCCAGGATCATATCGGCATCGTCGGCATTGAGCTCATTCTGTGTAGCACAGGGCAGGTAGATGTCTGCCTTCTGTTCCCACGGCTTCTTGTTGGCGAAGAAGGTGGCTCCCTCGAACTCCTCCTCGTAGGGCTGGCACACGTCGTTGCCTGAGGCACGCAGTTCGAGCATATACTCGATCTTTTCGGCATCGAGACCTGCGGGGTCATAGATATAACCGTCGGGACCAGAGATGGTGATGACCTTCGCACCCAGTTCGGTGGCCTTCTTGGCGGCACCCCAGGCCACATTACCGAAGCCTGACAGGGCAACGGTCTTACCCTTGATGTCAAGACCGTGGGTCTCCATCATGTGACGGACGAAATAGAGGGCTCCGAAGCCTGTGGCCTCAGGGCGCAGGATGCTGCCGCCCCATTCCATGCCCTTGCCTGTGAGTGTGGCACCATGGAACTGGCTGGTCAAGCGCTTGTACTGTCCGAAGAGATAGCCAATCTCACGGGCTCCCACACCGATATCGCCGGCAGGTACGTCCATGTCGGGACCAATGACCTTGTACAGTTCTGTCATGAACGACTGACAGAACTTCATCACCTCGTTGTCGCTCTTGCCTCGGATGGAGAAATCAGAACCACCCTTACCGCCACCCATGGGCAGTGTGGTCAGCGCGTTCTTGAAGGTCTGCTCGAAACCGAGGAACTTCAGGATAGAGAGGTTTACCGACGAGTGGAACCTCAGGCCGCCCTTGTAGGGGCCAATGGCGCTATTGAACTGCACACGATAGCCAATGTTCACCTGTACCTCACCCTTGTCATCGAGCCAGGGTACACGGAAGGTGATGATACGTTCGGGCTCAATGATGCGCTCGATGATCTTGGCCTTCTCAAATTCCGGATGCTGGTTGTAAACGTCCTTGATCGACTCCAGCACCTCTCTTACTGCCTGTAAGAACTCTTGCTCACCCGGATGCTTCCGTTCCAGAGCTTGCATAATCTTCTCCACTTCCATAGTAATGATGTTTTGTTTTAAGTTTACAATATGTTATGTTTGATGGTGCAAATATAAAAAATTATTCGATACCTTCCAAGGAAAGTACCGAATATTTTTCATATATAGTTACATTTTGTTAAAACTGGCGGCTTTTCAGATCTTTGCCAGTGCCTGTTTGATGTCATCCAGGATATCTTCCACGTCCTCGATACCTACACTCAGACGAATCAGGTCGGGGGCTACACCAGCCTCACGGAGCTGCTCATCGGAGAGCTGGCGGTGGGTATGGGAGGCGGGATGCAGCACGCAGGTACGGGCATCGGCCACGTGGGTCACGATGTTGATCATCTCCAAGGAGTCCATCCACTTGATGGCGGTCTCACGGTCACCCTTCAGGCCGAAGGCAATCACACCGCAGGAACCGTTGGGCAGGTACTTCTGTCCGAGGGCATAGTGGGCATCGTCCTTCAGGCCGCAGTAGTGTACCCAGGCCACTTTCTCGTTGTCGTGCAGGAACTCGGCCACCTGCTGGGCATTCTTGCAGTGCTGGGCCATGCGCAGGTGGAGTGTCTGCAGTCCCATGTTCAGCAGGAACGAGTTCTGGGGACCGGGGATAGAACCGAGGTCGCGCATGAGCTGGGCCACGAGTTTCGTGGTGAAGCCCATCTTGCCGAAGGCCTTCACGTAGGTCAGACCATGGTATGACTCATCGGGGGTGCAGAGACCCGGGAACTTCTCGGCGTTGGCGAGCCAGTCGAAGTTGCCACTGTCGACCACACAACCGCCCACCTGAGTAGCCAGACCGTCCATATATTTCGTGGTGGAGTGGGTGACGATGTCAGCGCCCCACTCGAAGGGACGGCAGTTGACAGGGGTGGCAAAGGTATTATCGACAATCAGGGGGACCCCATTCTTATGGGCTATCTTGGCGAAGCGCTCAATGTCGAACACCGCGCAGCCAGGGTTAGAGATTGTCTCGCCGAACACCGCCTTGGTGTTAGGACGGAAGGCGGCCTGGATCTCTTCGTCGGAGGCTTCCTGTGAGATAAACGTGCAGTCGATGCCGAGTTTCTTGAGCGTCACACCAAAGAGGTTGTAGGTGCCGCCATAGATCTCGTTCGAGGTGATGAAGTGGTCGCCTGCCTGACAGATGTTGAAGATCGCGTAGAAGTTGGCAGCCTGACCAGAGGAGGTCAGCACGGCACCTACGCCCCCTTCAAGGGCAGCAATCTTCGCAGCCACTGCATCGTTGGTGGGGTTCTGCAGACGGGTGTAGAAATAGCCCTCCTTCTCGAGGTCAAACAACTTTGCCATCTCGTCAGAGTCGTCGTACTTGAAAGTCGTCGACTGGATGATGGGCAACTCTATCGGTTCTCCGTTCTTGGCCTTGTAGCCTGCATGCACGCAGAGCGTACCTTGTTTCAGTTTCTTGTTCATATATTTCTTCAGATGATAAATTTACTCCGTGAATGTGAAGACCAGGTCCTCAAGGGTGCAGAGGGATCTGTCCTTGATGTCTGACTTGAAGACGAGGAAAATGGCATGCTTGCCGGCGAGGTCCTTTTCCTTCGCCTCGTCGGAGATGCCTCCTGCCACTTCCCAGACGTTCTTCTTCATGTTGGTGGTGAGTTTCATCTCACCGATTTTCTTGCCGCCCTGCGACTCCCAAGGACGGTCCATCCAGATCTCGATGGTGCCCTCAAGGCCTTCGGGGATAAGGTGCAAGACGAGCATCAGACAATTCGGATTCTTCAGACGCTCGGCATCGAAATTGAAGTACTTGTAGCCCACGATGCTGCCGTCGGTATTGTTGACGACACGGTTGGTGTTGTTCTTCAGGTCGTAGGGCTCGTCGAAGTTCGTGTCTGTACCATAGCTGGCCTCTACGTATGAGCCGTAGAACGTATTGTTTGGCCAGTTGTGTTCTGCAGGCTTCGGTCCTGTCAGCCAACAGGCGATACCTGCGGAGTGACGCTCGAAGGGGTCGAGGCCATTGAGGGCAAAGCCCTGACTGTTGTACTCACCTTCCGAGATTTCAACTTTGCCGCCTTTGCCTTCTTCTACTTTCACCTCGATGGGAGCCACCATAGCCTGACGGGCATACTCGTCGGTACCCGTCTGACGGTGGTAGAATACGTACCACTGACCATTGATCTCGCAGATGGAACCATGGGTGTTGCCATCGGGCACAGCCGAGGCAATCACATTGCCCTGTTCGTCCTTCTCACGGGCACGACCATCGATGATGGTGCCGCCGTAGGTCCAGGGGCCTAAGGGACTGTCGCCGTAGCAGTAGGCGAGGGTATAGTTGGAGGTGGGCAGTCCGAACTCGCCATCCTTCGTGAAGCGGCTGTAGATGAACACATACTTGTCCTTGATCTTTCGGATGGAGGAGGCCTCGAAGAAGCTGAAGATGCCTGGTTCGTTACGTCCAGAGATCATACCATCGACGATCTGTGTGCCAGGCTTGACGGTACACATGGTGGCAGGATCGATCTCTGCGGCATAGGAGTGCTCAAAGCCCCAGTAGCCATACACACGACCATCGTCATCGACGAAGACGGCAGGGTCGAAGCCATAGATGCCATCCACCTTCACGGGGTCGTCGGCATTCCAGTTGCACACCTCAAAAGGACCATCAGGACGGTCGCTCTTGGCAATCAGGCCATTGCGGAAGCCCGTCTGGTCGTTGGGGAAGAGGTAATAGGTCTTCTTGCCCGTGCTGTCGGTCACCAGCGTCACGTCAGGCGCATAGAGCACATCTGCCGTACTGGCAGAGTCGAAGGGCTCACCCTTGGCGTTCTTATCGACCACGAGGATGATACCATCGTAGCGCCACTGGCTCAGATCCTCCACAGGAGCCGACCACACCACCTGATCGCGACCACAGTAGGCGGTAATCAGGTTGTCGTGCGAACCATAGATATATACGCGTTGCTTGCCGGGGTTGTCGGGATCGTCGAACACGTATGGCTCTCCGTCGGGGATATGTTCCCAGAGAGGCAGATAGGGGTTGCCGACGGTCAACATCTCACTCTTGGCTGTCTGAACCTGCTGGCTGCAGGCAATCATCAGGGTGCAGCATGCTGCACCGACGATCATGCTCAGGGGCTTTGTTTTCATTTCAAATCTTCTGTTTGGTTTATAACTGGCTGCAAAATTACGAAAATAATTTGGAACTGAAAATAATTCGGGTTTTATTTTGTATTTCGGCCGCTTATTCGTATCTTTGCCAGCAAATAGCAGAAGATAAGGAATGGAAGAGGTTACCAAGATACCACAGGAGTGGAATAAATTCTATTTGAAGGATGTGTCGTTCGTGAATCTGATGACGCGACGCATCTTCAACGTGCTGATCGTCGCCAACCCCTACGATGCCTTCATGCTCGAGGACGACGGACGCATAGACGAGAAGATCTTCGACGAGTATATGGAACTGGGTATGCGCTACCCGCCGACGTTCACGCAGGTGTCGACCACCGACGAGGCCAATGAGGTGCTGAAGACCACCGACATCGACCTGGTGATCTGTATGCCTGGTAATGCTGACAATGATGCGTTTACTGTGGCACGAGAGGTGAAGGCAGCTCATCCGAATATCCCCTGTGTGGTGCTGACACCCTTCTCACATGGTATCACGAAACGCATCGAGAATGAGGACATGACCGTGTTCGACTACGTGTTCTGCTGGTTGGGTAATACCAACCTCATCATGTCGATCATCAAACTGTTGGAGGACAAGATGAACATCGAACACGACATTCGCGAGGCTGGCGTGCAGATGATCCTGCTTGTGGAGGACAATATCCGCTTCTACTCCTCGGTGCTGCCTAATCTCTACAACTATATCCTCGCACAGTCGAAGCGCTTCTCCACAGAGGCCCTGAACCCTCACGCTGCTGCCCAGCGTAAGAGAGGGCGTCCGAAGGTGGTGCTTGCCACGAACTATGAGGAGGCCATGCAGATCTATGAGAAGTACCACGACAATACGCTTGGGGTGATCAGCGATACCCGCTTCCCCATGAAGATCGTGCCTGGGAGGCTCAGTCATGTGGAGGAGGGTGATCCGGAGGCTGGTTTGAAACTGCTCCGTGAGATCAGAAAGCGTGACGAATATGTCCCGCTGATCCTCGACTCGAAGGAAACCGCCAATCGCGAGAAAGCGAAGGCAGAGGGCTTCCATTTCATCGACAAGAACTCGACGAAGATGAATGTTGACCTGCACCATCTGATGGAGGAGCACATGGGCTTCGGCGATTTCATCTTCCGCGATCCTAAGACAAAGGAGGAGATATTCCGTGTGTCGTCATTGAAGGAACTACAGGACAATATCTTCAAGATCCCCCGCGACTCGATGCTCTACCATGTGTCGCGTAACCACATGAGCCGATGGCTCTGTGCACGTGCCATCTTCCCTGTGTCGGCCTTCCTGAAGCATGTCACGTGGCACAAACTCCAGGATGTCGATGCCCACCGACAGATCATCTTCGAGGCGATTGTGCAGTACCGAAGGATGAAGAATATCGGTGTGGTGGCTGTCTTCGATCGTCTGAAGTTTGACCGTTACTCCCATTTTGCCCGTATCGGTGAAGGCTCTTTAGGCGGTAAAGGGCGTGGTCTGGCTTTCCTCGACAATATCATCAAGCGTCATCCGGAGCTCAACGACTGTGAGCAAGCTCAGGTGATGATCCCGAAGACGGTGGTGCTCTGTACCGACTTCTTCGACGAGTTCATGGAGAAAAACAATCTCTATCCGATTGCCCTCAGTGATGCGTCCAACGAGGAGATCCTGCAGCACTTCATGAAGGCACAGTTGCCTGATTCGCTCATCGCCGACTTCTTCACCTTCTTCGAGGCTGTGAAGTCGCCTATCGCCGTCAGATCATCGTCACTATTGGAAGACAGCCACTACCAGCCCTTTGCAGGTATCTACTCCACCTATATGATTCCCTATCTCGACGACAAGTACGAGATGCTGCGGATGCTGGCCTGTGCCATCAAGGGTGTCTATGCCTCGGTGTACTATAAGGACTCGAAGGCCTATATGCTCGCCACGCAGAACGTGATCGACCAGGAGAAGATGGCGGTCATTCTGCAGGAGGTCGTGGGCCGTCAGTACGGCGACCTCTACTATCCCAGTTTCTCGGGTGTGCTCCGTTCGCTGAACTATTATCCCATCGGCGACGAAAAGGCAGAGGAGGGTATCGCCTCGCTGGCCCTCGGACTGGGTAAGTATATCGTTGACGGTGGACAGACGCTCCGCGTGTCGCCCTATCATCCGACGCAGGTGCTCCAGACGTCTGAGATGGAGACGGCACTGCGGGATACCCAGACCCGTTTCTATGCCCTCGATATGAGTCATGTGGGTGATGACTTCCAGGTGGATGACGGTTTTAATATCAAGAAACTGCGTGTGAAACAGGCCGACCAGGACGGCTCGCTCAACTATATTGCCTCTACCTATGATCCTGTGGATCAGGTTATCCGCGACGGCATCTACGAAGGCGGTCGCAAAGTGATTACCTTCTGTGGGGTGCTTCAGCAGGGCATTTTCCCACTGCCGGAGTTGTTGCAGATGGTACAGAAGTACGGCTCTGAAGCCATGAAACGGCCTGTGGAGATTGAGTTCGCCTGCAACCTGAATGCTGATCGTTCGGGAGAGCTCTACCTGTTGCAGATACGTCCTATCGTTGACAGTAAGCAGGTGCTCGACGAGGATCTGCAGAAGATTCCAGACGAGCGCTGTCTGCTTCGCTCTGACAACTCGCTGGGACATGGTATCTCGGAGGATGTCTACGATGTGGTCTACGTGAAGGCTGACGAGAATTTCTCTGCTGCCAACAATCCCACCATCGCCTCTGAGATTGAACGCATCAACCAGCGTTTCCTCGATGGCAAGTATCCTGCTCCTGATGGAAGTGAGGGTGGGGGATCCTACGTGCTGGTAGGTCCCGGTCGTTGGGGCAGTAGTGACTATTGGCTGGGTATCCCGGTGAAGTGGCCCCATATCTCTGCAGCGCGAGTTATCGTGGAGGCAGGGTTAAAGAACTATCATGTCGACCCTTCGCAGGGCACACACTTCTTCCAGAACCTCACCTCCTTTGGGGTAGGTTATTTCACCATCAACACCTATACCGGCGACGGCCTCTTCCAGCAGGAGATCCTCGACCAGATGCCCGCTGTCGAGGAGACTGAGCATGTGCGCCATGTTCGTTTCTCCAAACCAATGAAGATCATGATGGACGGCAAGCGCCAGCTGGGGGTCGTCCTCTTACCCGAATAGACTGCTATGCAACAGTATCCGCTCTTCCAGAACAAGAAAATCCTCTATGTCCATGGCTTCGGCTCGTCAGGACAGTCAGGTACGGTGACTCGTATTCGAGAGGTGCTGCCACAGGCCACGGTCATTGCACCAGACCTGCCCATACACCCAGAGGAAGCGATGGCTCTTTTGCATAAGGTATGCGAACAAGAACATCCCGACCTCATCATCGGCACCTCCATGGGGGGCATGTATGCCGAGATGCTCTATGGCTATGACCGTATCCTTGTGAACCCTGCCCTGCAGATGGGCGACACGATGAAGGAGCACGGTATGATAGGTGCACAGCATTTCTCCAATCCGCGTCAGGATGGGGTGCAGGACTTTATGGTGACGAAGGCACTGGTGAAGGAATACAAGGAGATGACGGAGCAATGTTTCTCTGGCATGACGGCTGACGAGCAGAAACGTGTGTGGGGACTTTTTGGGGATGAGGATACAACAGTGAATACGTTCGATCTGTTCCATGAGCATTACCCCACCGCCATTCGTTTCCATGGTGAGCATCGTATGAACGACGTGTCGTTTATGCACTCCGTGGTGCCTGTCATACGATGGATTGATGACCGTCAGGAGGGGCGTGAACGTCCGATGGTCTATATCGACGTGCGTGCCCTCTGCGACCAGCGGGGAATGCCTCGGAGCTCTGCACAGAAGACTGTGCGTCAGTTGCTGGAGCATTACCAGTTGTTTTTTGTCGCTGCAGCCCCTGCCGATGCCCAGTACTATGCCCAGACTGTGGAATGGCTCTATGAATATATCAACGTGCCGGCCTGGGGACATACCATCTTTACAAATCAGAAACAGTTGCTCTATGGAGACTTCCTGGTTGATGTGGATAAGACTGACGG
>JAEEGK010031539.1_pt1 | contig 10442 bp, 8 predicted proteins | sample 8958771 | NCBI WGS metagenome assembly JAEEGK01 (sample SAMN16246547, study PRJNA631951) | gut metagenome | biome: gut microbiome; feature: rumen; material: SC-attached | host: Bos | place: Iran: Karaj | collected 2018-10 | reverse complement strand
TCATCTTGAACACCACAGCAAAATTGCCACTTGACATAACAGGCTGTCCGTCACCATTCAGCACAGGCCTGAGATGATTCAATTGATTGAGATTATCCTCAGCCGCTTTAATGGCTTCAATGTATTCTGATATTAGGGGATAGTTCATTGTGCTTGACTTTACTATGAAAGATATCTAATATTTTGATTTTCAAATCTCTCATATCATATTGATATTGAGACATGAAATAATCAAAAGATTGATTTTGCAAAATTATGTTATTTTGTGTAATAGAATTGATATACAAATCAAAAAAATATTGAAATCCCTTTTCCTTAAATAGTTTTGAGTATTTAAATAATGTGATAAAAGACATAACAATAAGATACTTATTGTTCTCAGAATTAATATCAAGTTCTGCAATAGAAGATTGATACCAATCATTTGAAATGATATTAAATCCCATTTTAACATATTTATAATCAGACAAAACCAATACAGGATATATGGGAATATCTTTTCTTACTGATATCCATTTAAATTTGCCTTTTCGAACAGATTCCATGTGACCAGTTAATTGTGTAATACCAATTCTTTTGAACTTTTTCTTATTGGGTTTCTTAAATAGCTTTTCACGATATTCTTGAATGATCTTTTCGTAATCGTGTGTCTCTATCACCTCTCCGTTTATTCTAATGTCTTTACATTCAAAAAGTAATAATGAATCGCCTTCTTTGACTATATAATCTGGAGGCCCTAATTCAATTTCTTTATTCGAATAAATATCTTTACATTTAGTCTCACATATGCCTATGTGAAATTTCTTATTAATGCATCTCTCCATATATGCGTCAAACATAATTCTTTCGCAGAATATATCAGTAAACAACTTGGTTATATCTATTTTGGATTCTATGGATTGGTTATATGATTTGAATTCAAAATATAAACTATTGAATATTCTATCTATAGTAAATTCGATGTTATAAATAAAGAAATCCCCATTTTTTAGAGTTACAATAGGCTTATCCCTAAATACTCTATAATCAGAATTGGAAGCTCTGTTATCTTTCTCTGTCGCAGAGTAGTTTATAATTTCATTATAAGGCAAAGATATTGAAGTTAACACTTCTTTATTTATCAAATGATCGATGTCTATATTTAAATCTTTGTCTATTCTTCCAGCTTTATACTGACCTGCTGCTATTATCCCAAATAATGTTGTTATATAGTCTTCCCAATTTGTTATGTTATGTTGGATGAGGAATAGCTTATAAAGATGGCTAAATTTTTCCTCGGAAAGCATTTTGAAAAAATTAATGGCCAACTCCATTTGAAATGCAATTCTGTCTCGTACATCTTGTCCTTTTTCATTCCTAATAACTGGATTGATGATAGATGACATAAAACACATCGTTGCGAGAGAATTCTTTTCTATATGTTTGTATCTAACGATCTGCTCATTAATGATTAACATCAGTTTAAAGAAAAGCATTTCTACCTGTTCTTCATTAATATTCAGTATTACATCTGAATTTCCAGCTGGAGAAAATGCAAATGCATATCTCATAATTTCCATCTGCGTTAATTCCGAGTATAAAATAAATTCTTGTTGTGGATTATTTTTTCTTAGTTGAACCAACCTTTTAAAAACTAAGCTGCGGTTATTAATACTCTTTGAGGAAAAGAAAATTTTTAATTGGTCTAATAACGCAATCCCGTGTATATTGTCTAGCATCCCAACAAAGTTGAAAAGCATTTCTCTGGGTATTAATGTTACCAAATTTTCAATATTCACATTGTCTGCATCATCTCCAAAAAAAACATGATATTCTAATAATTGCTGAATTCTAAAAGATGTAGTTATATGATTCGACATTGCAACATGACTATAATTCAGTTTTGTACACCGTAACTTTGATCTATTCCTTCTTGTTTTTTTTAAGGCCACACGCATAAAATATTGTTGGTGTTTTTTTGCTTCCACTTCTTTGATTTATGTGAATTTCTCATGAATGAATTCTTTCTATCTTATTATCTTCAATCTTGAGAATAGTGTCAAGTAACAGACTTAATATTTTCCAAGCATTCAATCACCATTTAATAGGGTATGGAAATACTTTTATTGCTACTGCTTTGTCATCTTCAAAATGTTTTAATGTAAGGGAATGGTTCATAATCTTTTATCTTATTTGTAAACGAATGTATAAATATACATTTCGAAGGAAACATACACATCAGTTTTTCTTGAAAACTATTGTTCTCGAAGTAAGTGCTTGTATTCAGGTAATAATTTTTGGAATTTTTCTTTTGAGCCTTTAGGAATGACAATGGATTGCAGATTGCGACAACCAGCAAATGCAAGATCGCCAATTTTTGTAACAGAATCGGGAATAACAATGGACTGTAGTCCTATACAATCATAGAATGTTAATTCACCAATTTTAGTAACAGAATTAGGGATGACAATGGACTGTAAATTATAGCAGTTAGAAAATGCTTTGTCTCCAATTTCTGTGACAGAATTTGGAATGACAATAGATTGTAGTCTTCTACAATTATGGAATGTTAATTTACCAATTTTAGTAACAGAATTAGAGATGACAATAGATTGTAGAATGAAACAACCACAAAATGCGACATCTCCAATTTGCGTCACGGAATTTGGAATGACAATAGATTGTAGACTTTTACAATCATGGAATGCATGTTTACCAATTTGAGTAACAGAAGTATGGATGACAATGGACTGCAGACTGCGACAACCAGCAAATGCAAGATCGCCAATTTTTGTAACAGAATCGGGAATGACAATGGACTGCAGTTCTATACAATCAAGGAATGCTCCATTACCAATTTGAGTAACAGAATTAGGGATGATAATGGACTGCAGATTGCGACAACCACCAAAGACAAAATCACCAATTTTTGTGACAGAATCGGGAATGACAATGGACTGTAGTCCTATACAATCACGGAATGCTCTATTACCAATTTGAGTAACAGAACTAGGGATGACAATAGACTGCAAACTGACACAACTAAAAAATGTACCTGCTCCAATTTGATTAACCGCACTGGGGATGACAATGGACTGTAATCTTTCACAACCATGAAATGCAAGATCTCCAATTTGCGTCACAGAATCGGGAATGGCAATTGACTGTAGACTACTACAACCACTAAATGCACCTACTCCAATTTGTGTAACAGAATTAGGAATAATAATGGACTGTAAATTATTACAGCAAAAAAATACATGATTACCAATTTTTGAGACAGAATTGTGGATGATAATGGACTGCAGACAGACACAACCACGGAACGCTTCATCACCAATTTGTGAAACAGTTTCAGGAATGACAATGGACTGTAGTCTATTACAGCCATAAAATGCGCCATCTCCAATTTGCGTGACAGAATTGGGAATGACAACGGACTGTATATTATTACAGCAAAAAAAACATGATTACTAATTTGCGTCACAGAATCAGGAAAGACAAAAGACTGTAGTCTTTCACAACTACAAAATGCAAGATCTCCAATTTGCGTCACAGAATCGGGAATGGCAATAGACAGTAGATGATTACAACCACGAAATGCACCTGCTCCAATTTGCGTCACAGAATCAGGAATAGCAATGGTTTGTATATTACTACAACCACCAAACGCACCAATACAAATAACAATAGTTCTCTTTAAAATGCTATAATTATCAACATTAGCCCCTTTCAATAGTCTCTTCTTGTCTGCACTATAATATGCACCATACTCGTCTATCCACGCATTAGCCAAATCTTCATCGGTTACTTCTGTCGAATAATTGTATTCTATAAGTTGCACAGGTTGTCTTATGGCTGTCTCCATTATTGCCGATATGGAATTCCCTTGCTGTTTAGAATCTCTCCAAACCATCAAGAATAGAGCATACAACATGTCCAATTCAGGAGATTGAGAAGGAAAATGTTCCTTGACAAAAAGACAATTTCCCAAATCCCGGTAATCCGCTTCAGAAAACAACAACCGGTCTTTGGCTCCATATTTTTCTAAGAGTTCCGGTTTAAGAGCTATAGCTTTTAACGAGAGGGCTATTGAAACAATCGGGAAATCATCAATGTGTTTGTCAAAATCCTGTTCTGTGCGTTGAGGGTGTCGGAAATCGGGGCTGCCTAACTCCCGGGCACATTGACCCTCCATTGCAGGCACATACATCCCGTCGTAATCTACCAAAACCACAGTTCCATCATCTCTTACAATGATGTTGTCAGGTTTCAGGTCACCATGTGCAAAGGGCTGTTCCAACAACCATGCAGCCAACAACTTGAAATTCCATGTGAGAAGTTCAAGTTCATACGGGAGGCCTATATGGTCCCTCACATACTTATCCAACGGTACACCCTCTACCCAATCCATCAGCAGCACAGGGAATTCAATGTCTTTTGTGGCTTTTGAGTCTACAAACAACTCGTGCTCGTAATATTTAATTGGGGTAAGGAATGTGCTGCTCACATTTTCCAGTTCCTTTGTTATTTGTTTATACGCCTCAGCTCGTCCTTCTTGTTCCTTCAAAAAACATTTTACAGCATGATACTTTCCTGATTGTCCATCCTTCATCTTGAACACCACGGCAAAATTGCCACTCGACATTACAGGCTCTCCATTATTGTCCAACACTGGACGAAGATAATTCAATTGATTAAGATTGTCCTCTGCGGATTTGATTGATTCGATGTATTCGGAAATTAGGGGATAGTTCATAAATTACACTGCATTAATCCTGCAAAGATACATTTTTTTTCATTATAAAAAATAAATAGATATTTCACAAGGCTTGTGAAAAGTGAGGTTGAAAATCATACTATTATTGCTATCTTTAGCCTTCACATCGCCTTCCACCCGAGGATAAGATTTGCGAGATTCAGATAGCCGCAGATAAGACGTTGACTCAACGCCTTTATTATGTCTGTCGCCCGCCTGAAAGCCAATGGGGGTTCAGTCGTTTGACAAGGCAAAGATAAAGAAAAATTTGATTAAGAGAAACTAAAGGAGAAAAAAGTTTTTCTGGTGGCATATTTTCGATTGTTGTTTTTACAGCCAGCATTAGGAAGGATTTATCTCTGCATTGTGTTTGTTAATATCCTCCGACACTCCAGAAATAGTTTTGTTAAATTCAAGGGTATTAAAACCATGTTGTTGACTATCAATAAAATTTAAATTATCAACACAAAGAAAATAATTATTATTTACTTGTATATTTGCTATAAAATAACAATTATAAATAATAAAAATATGACAAACATTATTGAAGTTGAGAACAAAATCATCAGTTTGAGGGATCAGCAGGTGATACTGGATGCCGATGTGGCGTAATTGTATGGGGTTCAGACGAAAGAAATTAATCAAGCAGTAAAAAATAATCCTGAAAAATTTCCCGAAGGATATATTTTTCAGCTTGATTATCAGGAGCTTAATCTTTTAAGGTCAAAATTTTTGACCTTAAAGAATAGTGGTCGTGGACAACACTCAAAATATCCTCCCAAAGCTTTCACCGAAAGTATGTGTTTTTACTTACCTCACAAGAAAAAATAGAGGTGGTCGAAAATTTCGACCACCTCTAAAAACTCCGATTTTCTCCTTCAAATCCCAAAGCTTTCACCGAAAAGGGGCTATACATGTTGGCCACAATTTTGAAGAGTCCGAAGGCGGTGGAGACAACTATAGCTATAGTAGAGGCATACGCAAAGCTGAAAGAGCTGTCGAGGGTGATTGTAGAGATTCCCCAACAAGAGGACAATGAACAAGTACAGAAGACATTGTTGCAAAGAGGCGGCCAATTGGTGGAAGGGATTATGTCGGACATGCTGCCCAAACAAAGCAGCGAGACTTCCTTTGAGCTGAATCTGGCGATGTTCAAGTTCAAGCATTCGGTGAAGCGAGAGAATGATGAGGAGGTCAAACAATTGAAAGCGAAATTGGCAGAATTGGAGAAGAAAATGGGGCGATGAAACATACTTTTGTTTCCACTTGCCTCACTTTCGCGGCATGCAAGAGATTTGCTTCGGTGCACACGATACTTGCGCCGCGAACAACAATGGGGTAACGGCAACAGCAACAGACATGGAATTCCTGACGGGATTCGGTGGTGGTGTGCATATATCTATTGATATTAATCTCCCTAAAGGGAGAATTAAGGAATGTCTATACAATTTCGCTACGTGCGCAGAGGATGCCGACATGCGGTGCGGACGCGGTGTGAAATAGTGATCAGGTTTTAGGGGTAAGGGGTCAGTAATTAGGTGGAAGGTAGAAAAAAATTGAATTCATCGGGCCATGGGGATGCGTGCGGAGGCCATGCCGACGGTTGGGGGGAGCATGCTTGTGCGGCCGCACTTACCGTCGGCTTGATCTTTCTGTTACTTTTCGATCAAGCGAAAAGTAACAGAAAAAAAGCTTTTTCGAAGATGGAGGTGCCGGTAGAAAGATTAGGGGTAGCATCAGATACTGATATGTAATCCCTGAGGGGTTCAAAGTAAAAGCCATGATAATCCAAACAAAGAATAATTACAAAGAAGATGGATAAGGGAGAAATCATATTATACCAGCCTGACAATTCGATACAATTGGAGGTGCGAATGGAAGAGGATACCGTGTGGCTGACACAGGCGCAAATGGCATTGTTGTTTGATACAACAAAGCAAAATATTAGCCTTCATGTAAATAATATTTTTAAGGAAGGAGAATTAAAGAAAGAGTCAGTTGTCAAGTTTTTCTTGACAACTGCAAAAGACGGTAAAAAATATCGTATGTGGTACTACAATCTCGATGTTATCATTTCAGTAGGTTATCGTGTAAAGAGTGTACGTGGAACAGAATTCAGAATATGGGCGAACTCGGTGTTGAAAGATTATCTCTTGAAAAAATTCACCATGAATCAACGAATATCTCAAATTGAGAACCAGTTAGCGTTGCATGAAAAAGTGTTGACAGACCATTCAGAGAAAATTGATTTCTTTGTCCGCACCTCCTTGCCACCTGTGGAAGGAATTTTTTATGATGGCCAAGTTTTTGATGCTTACACTTTTGCCACAGATCTGATAAAATCTGCCAAAAGCAGAGTTATCCTGATTGACAATTACATAGACGAATCAGTGTTGCTGATGCTGTCGAAGCGGGAAGAGGGTGTCAGCGCGGAAATCATCACGCGGCGCGTAACGGGAACCCTGAGACTCGACCTCGAACGTCACCAGCAGCAGTATTCTCCCATTGCCATGCGGGAGAGTCCGAATTTCCACGACCGCTTCCTGATAATAGACGACACGGTCTATCACCTCGGTGCCTCGCTGAAAGACCTCGGAAAGAAACTATTTGCGTTTTCGAGAATGGAAATGCCAGTGAATCAGTTGGGAGTAGTGAAGTAAATACATTTGCTAATTAACTAATTATCACATTTGCCAATTTATTTGGCATATCGTACATTAAAAACCATTTGCTAATTTGCTAATTAACTAAGGTAACTATATACATTTTTACACAAATTTATTTGGTTATGTGTAAAATTATTCGTATCTTTGCAGCGTAAAACAGATACGAACATGAACGTAACTAATTTTAATTCAGTTGTTGAGCTATTAGACACATTCAAGGACGAAGAAAGCTGTATAAAGCACCTTGAATGGTTGCGCTGGGACGGCAATGTCACAAGTCCTTTCGACCCCACTTCTGTTGTATATAAATGCAAGAACCACCGCTATCGTTGTAAGAATACTGGGAAATATTTCAATGTAAAGACTAACACATTGTTTGACAATACAAAAATACCGCTTCGAAAGTGGTTCGTGGCAATTTATCTCGTCACATCTCACAAGAAAGGCATTTCTTCGCTTCAATTGAGCAAAGATATTGATGTGACACAAAAAACGGCATGGTTTATGCTTCATCGCATCAGGAAGTGTTTTTGCATTGAGAATGACAATGAGTTAAACAATACTGTTGAATTGGATGAAACTTATGTTGGTGGCAAGAACAAAAACAGACATGCTGACAAGAAAGTTGAACATTCGCAAGGTAGAAGTTCACAGGACAAGACCCCAGTATTTGGAATGGTTGAGCGTCAAGGAAAGCTTAATGCAAAAGTTGTCAAAGAAACCTCGTGTGAGACACTTACATCGGAGGTGGTTAAGTATGTGAAAGATGCCATTATATATACAGATGAATGGAGAGGATACAGCTCAATTAAGAAACTTTTCCAACACGAGATTGTTCGACACAAAGAGTATGAGTATGTTCGAAAGAATGTATATACAAATACTATTGAGGGTTTTTGGTCGTTATTAAAAAGAGGTGTGATAGGAATATACCATTACATTTCAAAAATGCACATGCAGAAGTATGTTGACGAGTTTGTATATAGGTACAACACTCGCAACTATACTGAATGCAGCAGATTCAATTTCTTATTGCAAAACACTGAACATAGATTAACTTATAAACAATTGATATATGGACAACCAAATTAGAAACAGAGGCGAACTTAACTTAGCTGGTATAATAATCCCATGCTATGTACTTGAAGATGGTACAAGAGTTCTTTCAGGTAGAAAGATGCAGGAAGCATTAAAAATGGTTGATGAGGGTGGAGAAAAATCTTCTGGGCACAGAATGGCTGTTTTTTTAAGTAGAAAAAACATTAGTCCGTTCATTTCCAAATACTTATCAGTGGGCACATTTTCTCCAATAGAATGTTATGATGGGAAACAAAAAATCATGGGGTATCGAGCGGAGGCATTAGCGGATATTTGCGATGTGTTCTTGGAAGCCAGAAAAGAGGTTGCATTAACTTCTCGCCAACAAAAAATCGCAGACCAATGCGAAATACTAATGAGAGCATTTGCACGTGTTGGTATTATCGCTCTTGTCGATGAAGCTACAGGATATCAAAATGAACGTGAACATCTCGAACTACAGAAAATACTTAGCGCATACATTTCTGATGAAATTTTGAAATGGCAACTTACTTTTACAGATGATTTTTATAGAGAAATTTATCGTCTATGGGGTTTACCATTTATACCTAAATATATCAGAAACAAACCATCATTTATAGGAAAACTTACCACAAAATATATATACGAGGAACTTCCCAAAGGTGTTGTAGATAAAATAAAGGAAAAAACTGGCAAAACAGAACATGGAAACTGGAAATACAAATGGCATCAGTCTCTTACACCAGAAATTGGAAGAGAACATTTGAAACGTCAGATAATAGAGGTAACAACACTTATGTCAATCTCTAAATCTAAGGAACAATTTAACGATTTGTTTCAGCAAAAATATCACAAAATTGTCCAACTTGAATTAGAGTTTAACGAAGAAATACCAGAAAAAGAAAAGACTGAATTTGACAAGTCATTACAAAAAGCACTGAACTACAACCCAAATGAAGAAAAAGAGCCGTCTAAATAACGGCTCTTATTTTAATGATATAAATGCTTATTTTTGTGTTTTTACCCTATTATATGCGTTAGTTGAACCTGTCATATCAAAAATAAATTCCTTCCAGTCAGTTACATATTCGCCATCATCATATCGTTGGTATTCTATCTTCAATTTTAATGCTGTAGCCATCTTAAAATCATAAAGAAACTGGCCTCTCATCAAACTTAGCATATTGTCTAAGTCAACATCTTCAGGTGACAATATCATTATGTGATTTTTTATAGAACAACCTGTAGTGGCATATTCTTTCACCTTATCTCCAACTTTCATGAATACTTTCACTTTTGTGAAATATGTTTTGAAGCTTATTTCGTCTGTTAATAACGTTAATCCAACATTTGGATCAGAAAAGTACAATCCGAGATATGCGTTACCATCTTTAGCTTTTACCATTGAGCTAACGCTTTTTTCAAATCCATCATCTGTTACTTTTACTTCCCATTGGGCAAATACACTAACATGTATTACAAACACCAAAAACACTAAAAATAAACGTTTCATAATAAACCCCTAATACGTATCGGGTGCAACCTTTTTTAGTCCACCAGCACCAAAAAGGGACTTTTAACAACGAAAGAAGCGTGGTGCTGTATGTCTATCGCTGATGATGGTCGTAGGAATACCAATAAAAATGAATAGATAACAGTCCACGCTTATGACGCGAACCATTATACCGACCATTTTTATTGCTGTGAAAGTTTCCTACGTTCTCATCAGCAGTCGAGCATAACGCTTCGTTTTTTTTCAATAAATAATGGCTTACGTTTATTCGTAAACCAGAAAGCAAAAGTACAATTTTTTTTGAAACTACGGATAGTTTTTCACTTAACAATAATAAAATGAATTTATCTTGCTGTAATACAGCAACTTACAAAGTTTGTGTAAAATGGTATATAGTTACCTTAACTAATTTGCTAATTATTCTTGTATGGCTTCACCGATATTTTTACATCACTACCCCGCCCTA
>JAEEGK010031538.1_pt1 | contig 10442 bp, 4 predicted proteins | sample 8958771 | NCBI WGS metagenome assembly JAEEGK01 (sample SAMN16246547, study PRJNA631951) | gut metagenome | biome: gut microbiome; feature: rumen; material: SC-attached | host: Bos | place: Iran: Karaj | collected 2018-10 | reverse complement strand
GCGCCGAAGGGAAGGGTCTTGGCCTCTTCCAGCAGGGCCAGCCGCTGGAAGCCCTTGCCGGCGTCTTCGTATTCGCGGAGTTTCTTCAGGGGCTCCAGGAGGGCGCTCAGGACGCACTTCTGCGTGGCGCGGGTGCCAATGACATAGGCGCCGATGCGGTTGATGGCGGCGTCAAAGTAGTCCAGGCCGATATGGCTGCGGCCCAGGGCATCGGCCCTTACAATCTCCTTGAAGAGGTCCAGGGTCTGGTCGTTCATAATGGTCACGTGGTCGGAGTCCCAGCGGATGGGGCGGGAGACGTGCAGCATCAGTTCGGGAACGAAGAGCAGCAGGGATGCCACCATATCGGCCACATTTTCCGTCATCTCATAGTGGCCGGTGTCCAGGGTGTACATCAGTTTGCGGGTGGCGCAGTAGCCGGCCACAAAGTCGTGGGAACCCACGGTATAGCTTTCCAGGCCGATGCCGAAGAGCTTGGCCTCCAGGCAGGTCTTCATCCCCGGGAGGTTCTCCTTCAGAATCTCGTCCAGGGACTCGGCGAAGATCTCGCGGTAACGCTTGCGCTCCACCGTCTGGTCCTTGGAACCGTCGTGCACCCAGATGTTCATGATGCAAGGGTCGTTCTGGGCCTTGCCCATGGCGTCGGCTATGCGGCGACAGCGCTTGGTATGTTCAATCCAGAAGTCACGGATGCCCTTGTCGGGGTTGGCCAGCGAGAGGTCTCCGCTCTTGGGATGGCCAAAGGACGTGGAGTTGAAATCCAGTTTGAGGTTGTTCTCCCTGGCCCACTGGATCCAGCTTTCGAAGTAGCGCACGTCCACCTGGTCGCGGTCTACGAACTTGCCGCCGAAGTCTCCGTAGATTTCGTGGAGGTTGAGGCGGTGGTTGCCGGCGATGAGGCTCTTGGCAAACTGGATATCGGCCCTTACTTCTTCTATATTACGGGCGCGTCCGGGGTAGTTGCCGGTGGTCTGGATGCCGCCGGACAGGCCGTCCGCACTCTCGAAACCAATTACGTCGTCCGTCTGCCAGCAGTGCAGGGAGATGGGCGTCTTTTCCAGGGTTTCAACAGCCTTGTCGGTATCTACGCCAATAGCGGCGTAACGCTCCTTGGCCAGTTCGTAAGCTTTGAGAATCTGTGCTTCTTTCATTTTATGACGGGTTATAAGTTTTTACTTGGAAGGTTTGGGCAATCATCCGGCGCATTTCCCAGCGGTCCCGGACCAGGCCGGCGGCCTTGGCTTGCATCATCACGTTGCCTATGGCGGTGGCTTCGGTGGGGCCGGCCACTACGGGCAGGCCAATCGCATCGGCGGTCCACTGGTTCAGCAGTTCGTTGGCCGATCCGCCGCCTATGATGTGCAGTTTTTCAATCCGGTAGGGGGCAAAGTTCTGCAGGCTCTTGAGAACTTCTGCATACTTGTCGGCCAGGGAATGGTAGATGCAGGAAACGATTTGGGCATCATTGGCAGGGCCGATGACGGAGGTGATGGCTTCCACCATATTGCCCGGGTTGGCAAAGCGAGGGTCGTCAGGGTCGATGCGGCCGGGGAAGGAGGCTTCGGCCCGGGCCATATCCATCAGCTGGGCATAGGAATAGTCCTTGCCGGCGGCCTTCCAGACCTTGCGGCTTTGCTCCAGCAGCCACATTCCGGTAATGTTCTTGAGGAAGCGGGTAGTTTCCTCGATGCCGCCCTCGTTGGTGAAGTTCTCGCGGGCCGATTCTTCATTGATGATGGGGGAGGGGGCTTCGATGCCCATCAGGCTCCAGGTTCCGCTGGAGAGGTAGGCGAAGTGCTCGTCGGCGGCCGGAACGGCGGCGATGGCCGATGCCGTGTCGTGCCCGGCGACGGCTATGACGGGGATGCCTTCAAAGGTGCCTATCTGCACCCCCGGCTGGACGATGGGAAGGAGCACATCGGCCCGGATGCCCAGTTTCTTCAGAAGTTCTTTGTTGAACTGCCGGGTATTCTGGTCCATCATTCCGGAGGTGGAGGCAATGGTGTACTCGCATACTTTCTTGCCCGTAAGCATATAGGAGAGCAGGTCCGGGACAAAGAGAATCTCCTTGGCGTACCGCAGCGGGGCAAAGCCTTCCTGCGTCTGGGCATAGAGCTGGAAGATGGAGTTGAAATTCATAATCTGGATGCCCGTGGCGGCATACAGCTGCTCCCTGGGAACGGTCCGGTAGACCTTTTCCGGAATGCCTTCCGTGTAAGGGTCCCGGTACGCCCTGGGATTGCCCAGCAGGGAACCGTCTTCGGCCACAAAGCCAAAGTCCACGCCCCAGGTATCTATGCCTATGGAGTCAATGGTCACGCCCTCCTGCCTCAGCTGGTCCAGGCACTTCCGAAAGTGCTCGTAGATGGCTACGACATCCCAGTAGTACTTGCCCTGCAGCTCTATGAGGCCGCTGGGAAAACGGTAGACTTCCTTCATCTCGAAGGAGCCCTGGGAGAAGGTGGCCAGCACGGCGCGTCCCGATGTGGCGCCGCAGTCGAAAGCCAGGAAAGAGGGAGTGTGGGTCATAGTTGGTGTGTGGTTATACTACAAAGATAGCAGACAATTTTGTTAGAAAGAAGGGTTTTGTGGAAGAATTGACATTTATCGTTATCTTTGTATCAGACTGCTAGCCCTATGAAAAAGATAACACTGACTCTGATCCTGGCCGCCTGTACGGGCCTGGCCGCTTTTTCCCAAGACCTTGTCGGTTTTGCCAATCCTCCCCGGGAGGCCTACCCTCGTGTGTGGTGGCACTGGATGGACGGGAACATCAGCAACGACGGTATCCGGAAGGATTTGGAATGGATGCACCGCTCGGGCATCGCCGGTTTCCATCAGTTCGATGCCGGCGGTTCCGTGATGCAGGGCCATTCTCCCATCGTGAAGCGGCGCCCCTATCTGAGCGACGCCTGGAAGGAGAGTTTCTCCTATGCCATCCGTCTGGCCGATTCGCTGGGGATGGAGGTGGGCGTGGCTTCGGCCCCCGGCTGGAGTTCCACCGGCGGTCCCTGGGTACAGCCGGCCGATGCTATGAAAAAACTCACCTGGCGCACCTTCGAGTGCACCGGTACCGGCCGTCCGATGCAGTTCCGGCTGCCGGAACCCTACCGCACCATTGGCAAGTTCCTCAATGCCGATGCCGGTATCTATGCCCCGGTGTTTGAGAAGATAGACCCTTGGTATGAGGACATAGCCGTAGTGGCGGTCCGTCTGCCGGACGCGGAAAAGAGTCTGGCCCAGCTGGGAGCCGTGGTTTCTTCCAGCGGGGGAGCGTTTACTATTGAGCAGCTTTCCAACGGAGACATCGCTGACGGCAAGGAACTGGCCATTAACCCTTCCGGGACACACGCCTGGCTCCAGTACAGTTTTCCCCAGCCCGTGACCGTCCGTTCGATGACCCTGGCGGGCGGGCAGGAACAGGGAATCTTCGACGCCACGCGTCACTGGGACAACAGCCTCCAGTGCAGCCAGGACGGGAAGGAATGGAAGGAGGTCTGCCGGATTCCTTCCTCCTTTATGCCACGGGTAACCATTTCCCTCCCCGAGACCACGGCCCGTTACTTCCGGATTCTGGTGGTGAACCCCCAGCCGGACTACAGCCTGGCCGATTATGGAGTCCCCGTCGTTATGCCCACGGGTACCAAGATCCACGAGTGGGTGCTTCATACGGTATATAAGGTGAATCACGCCGAGGAGAAGGCGGGTTTTGCCACCCCCATTGATTTGGGGACTTATGCCACCCCGGCCTCCGACGCCCCCATCCAGGAAGTGCGGGATTTGACCGCTCTGGTAGGGGAGGATGGTAGTTTCAGTTGGGAAGTTCCCGCCGGCCGCTGGCGCATCTACCGCTTTGGCGCCTCCCTCACCGGCAAGCAGAACCATCCCGCTCCGGAAGAGGCCACCGGCCTGGAAGTGGACAAACTGGACCCCGATGCCTGGTCCCGTTACTTCCACACTTATTTAGATATGTATAAGGAAGCCTCCGGGGGCCTGCTGGGCCAGCGGGGCATCCAATACCTGATGATAGACAGTTACGAGGCCGACTATATGACCTGGACCCCCAGGATGGAAGCGGCCTTCCGCCAGGCCCGGGGGTATGAATTGCGGACGTGGCTGCCGGCCCTGGCCGGTGAAATCCTGGGCAGCACCAAGCAGACCGAGGGCTTCCTCTTTGACTGGAGGGAAACCCTGGGAGAACTCTTTGCCGCCAATTACGACCGCGTGAACCAGCTGGCGGCCGAGTACGGGATGAAGGGCCGCTATACGGAAAGCCACGAGAACGGGCGCACCTTCGTGGGAGACGGAATGGATCCCAAGCGCAGCGCTACCGTGCCCATGGCCGCCATCTGGACGGAGGATTCCGGTCCGTTCGTCTCTTATCAGGCCGATATCCGGGAATCGGCCTCCGTGGCCCATATCTACGGACAGAACATTGTGTCCGGAGAGAGTTTTACCACCAACGGTCTGCTGGGCAATGCCTATGGCTGGTACCCCGGCAACCTGAAGAAGGTGGCGGATGTGGCTATGCTCAGCGGACTCAACCGCTTCTTCATCCACGAAAGCGCCCACCAGCCTTCCGATGCGCACAAGCCCGGCCTGGGCCTGCTCTTCTTCGGCCAGTGGTTCAACCGCCACGATACCTGGGCCCCTTACGCCAAATACTGGATGGATTACCTGGCCCGCAGTTGCTATATGCTGCAGGCCGGCCGCAATGTGGCCGATGTCCTGTGGTACTACGGGGAGGACACCAACATAACGGCCCTTTATGCCAAGGCCCTGCCGGATGTGCCGGACGGTTATTCCTATGACTTCGCCAGCCCGCACGCCCTGCTGCACCGTATATCGGCCCGGGATTATCCGGTGATTGTACTGGGAGAGCACACGCAGAATATGAGCCTGGAGATTCTGGCCAAGTTGCACCAGTTGGTTTCCGAGGGCGTTTTCCTCATTGGCAAGGAGCCCGTGAGTATGGCGGGCCTCGGCGGCGATGCCCCTGAGTTCATCCGCCTGGTGGCGGACATCTGGCATACCCGCCGTCCCAACGTGTTTACCGGCAGCGTGGCGGAAGGGCTGCAGCGCTCCGGCATTGCCCCGGACTTCCAGACCTCCGTTCCCGGCGTCCGTTTCGTGCACCGGAAAGACGGTAACCGGAATATCTACTGGGTCCGCAACTTCAGCGACGCCGCCGTGGATACGGAACTGACCCTCCGGGATGCAGAGGGCCCGTGGAGGATTCTCAATCCCGAAACCGGCAGCGGCCTGAACCGCGCCCTTAATGGGCATACCCTTCACCTGGAGCCCAACCAGGCCCTGTTTGTAGTGGCCACTCCGGATGCACTGCCCCTTCCGGAAGAAAAGCCCCTTCAGAGTGTGGCGACTCTTCGCCTGGACGGCGCCTGGAGCGTGTCCTTTGACGGCCCCGGAGCCCCGGACGGCGTACAGAAGTGGAACAGGCTCACCTCCTGGACCGAATCTTCGGATCCGGCCCTGAAGTACTTCTCCGGCATCGCTACCTATAAGAATACTTTTACCATAAAGAAGAAGAACCTGCCGGCTACCCTGCAGATAGACCTGGGCCAGGTGGGCCAGATGGCCGATGTCTTCATTAACGGAGAGCACGTGGCCTTCCTGTGGAAAGCCCCGTACAAGGTGGAGTGGAACGGTCCGCTGCGCCCCGGCAAGAACACCATCGAAATCAAAGTGGTGAACCTGTGGGTGAACCGCCTCATCGGGGACGCCCAGCCGGACGCAAAGAAGCAGGCCTTCACGCTGGTAACTTTCTACCAGGCCGATTCGGACCTGCTTCCTTCCGGGCTTATGGGCCCTGTCGCTATTGGGCTGTGTAAATAAGCTTTTTGGTTTCAGGATCTCTGCGGAACTGCTTGAAGTAGTCCCACATAATGCGGGCGGTGGGCTGGAAGTTCCAGTGCCCGTAGTTGACCACGGCTACTATCTTGATGAGCGGAACGTTGCCCTTGTACAGCTGACCGGTCTCAATGACAATGCCGTCTCCCTTGTTGGTGACGATGGTCTCGCGGTCCTGCATCTTCTGGGCAAACACGGGATCCACGGAGAAATCCAACTCGTCCACTACCTCCATACCGTTCATCTGCTCATAGGTGTTCCAGGCGTTGAGGTAGTTGTTGTCTTTCCAGTTGTCGGGCTTGATGTACGGGACCACGTTGTCCTTGGTGCCCAGCACGGAACAGTAAGGCATTTCCACGGCGCCGCGCTTCTGGGTGGCTTCGTCCCAAAGGATGTCCTTGGTGGTGTAGGCCCTGAAGGGACCGCCGAAGATGCCGCCGGAGTGGCCGCCCACGGCTGCGAAAACGTGTGATTTCTTGATGCCCAGGGCGGTGGCGGTAATGGAACCGGCGCTCAGGCCCTCTGCATATACGCGGGAAGGATCCAGTTGCGGGTACTTGGCAAAGAGCTGGTACAGCACGGATTCAATGCCGTCGTGGCCCATGGCCTGGTAGTTGGGGCTGCCCTGCCATTCCATTTCCACTACAAAGAAACGGTCCTGGGCGGCCACCTGGATGAAGCCGGAGGTTTCGGCCTGCGTACGGGGGTCGTTGGTGTTGCCGTGCAGGAGCACCATCACGGGAACGCTCCTCGCCGGGGCTCCTTCCAGAAGTTCCTCCGGCCAGTACTCGTACCACAGCTGTTTGGTGTCCTTTCCGGTGGGCTGCTCCACGATGATGCGCTTGATGCCCAGGGACTCGCAGTCCAGGTAGGGCTCCAGTTCATAGGAACCGTACTCTCCCAGCTTGGCCCCCTCGTAGTGCGTATGGTTGTAATTGTTATAGCGGTAGCAGCGGCCCAGCACCTGCTTCCAGGCATCGGCAAAGATTTCTTTCAAAGGGGCCGATGCGGGGTTCACCACCACCTTCATCAGGGGTTCGTCGGGATGGACGGCGGCCAGATAGGGCCTGGCCGCTTTGGCGGCACCCTTGCCGGCCACATAGGCGGGAACGCCGGCCGGATCTACGCTCTTGCCGGGTTTGCCGCCAATGGTGAGGATGCCGGAAACCTGGCCGCCGGCCTTGGGCGCCAGCACCAGGTTCACAAAGGTGGCCCCGTTGCCTATGCCCACAATCTTGAGGTTGCCGGGACCGCGGAAGCGGTTGAACAGCTGGGCAAAGGCTTCGAAATCGGCCTCGGCGGCGTACTTTTCACCGGTGGGGTTTACCACCAGGGCCGTGCCGTAGTTATCGTCCAGCAGCTGCTGGAGATCCAGCGAGGCTACCAGCGCTTCTGCATCGGCCTTATCCAACCTGGTGTCCGGATAAATGAAGAACGTAGGGGTGAAATTGTAGGAGCGGCCTTCCGCTCTGGTGGGACCGCCATACGCAATGGAGAAAGAGGCCCGCTGGGTAAATACCACGTTTTCGGGCTCGGGCAGGCCAGGCTGGGCCCCAGCGGAAAGGGACAGCAGCAGGCAGGCTAGAAGGAGGGTGATTTTTTTCATTTCAGCGTTTTTGGTTCTGTCCAAAGGTACAAAATAAAAATGGAGATTTGTACGCGTTTTTACAAAGTTTTGTAGTCTTTTGACGCAGGGCTTGAGACACTTATCTAATTTTGTGTCAGAAATCAAGCCGATGGCTGATGCATTATTAAGAAAATTTGTTATTTTTGCAACGAGTGTATTAATAGTTCCAAGAAGAAAAAGTCTGTAGCCCTATGAAACAGAAGAAAAGCCTCCTCATCATCGTGGTATCGGTTGTTGCCGTATGCCTGCTCGGTGTCATTGCCTCTCAGGTGTTCGATTGGCCCGTCAATACGGATCAAACCAGTGGCAATGTAGCCAAATCCTCCCGCTTTTCCCGCAAGACTGCCCAGGAAGCAGCCAGCAACATGCAGGAACTCCTCCTTAGCGACGAAGGGTACAAAAACGGATTGGTCGCCGCTTACCTGGTTATGAAGACCCGTGCCCAGCAGTTCGGTGCCCTGGCAGATATGTCGGAAGAAGTGGCCGGCGGCATCCCCGAGTTCGCGTCCGTACTTAAAGATATGAAGGCTGTCCGTCCCATGGTAGAGAATGTATGCGCATCTATGGACAAGGCCGGTGAAGACCTCAATGCCGCCCTGGGTGGAGAAACCCCCAAGGATCTGGCCCAGAATACCACCAACGCTGCTCTGGCTTATACTACCCTCCAGAAGCAGAACAGCCTGGCCACCCGTTTCATCGATACGGCCGATGCCTATCTGGCCAAGGCCGAAGCAGACAGCCGCCTCAAGTTTGTCCGCGACCAGTGGGTAGAATACCAGCAGCTTACCGCTGCCCTGGAAAATGATGAAAAGGCCGCTGAAGAACTGGAAGCGAAGGGTCACCTCCTGTCGGCCGATCAGACGCTCGCCGCCGCCCAGACCTTTAACGCAGTGCAGCAGATGTCCATCGCAAATAGCGCAGTAGTATCTGGCTATTTTGGAAAAACCCCCCCGAGAGTTATGGCTTCTGAAAGCGCCGATTACTTCCAGTCTTTCGTCAATGAGACTGTCCAGAGCGCTACCGGTGTAGGTAACATCCAGAATGCCGTGACCAACGAGACTGTCCAGAGCGCTACCGGTGTAGGTAACATCCAGAACGCCATCACCAACGAGACCGTCCAGAGCGCTACCGGTGTAGGTAACATCCAGAATGCCATTACCACTGAGGTGGTTTGCAATTCTGTTGCGCAAGGTCTTCCTAACCTGCAGAATGCTGTCGTGACCAGCATCATTAGCATGAGCACCAACTCGGGCGTTGTCGCCAACACCATCGTCAACACCATTCAGGCTGCCGCTACCGGAGAGGTGGTTTCCAACGCTATTCAGTTATAATAGTCAGGGACTTTTGCTATGACAAAGGTTCTTGGCAAACGAATAGGTTTACTGATACTGGTCCTGGTTCTGCCGCTTGCCGCACAAGCGCAGAACCAGACCTATTTTCAGTATAAGACCGATGAAGCCCGGCTGGTTTTCTTTGACAAGAACCTGTCCCGCTACATTCCCCATATGGTCCGTATGTTCCAGAATGGCAAAGCTCTCCACGAGCAAATCTGGACTACGGACTCTGTTTATGTTTCCGAGGCGCCGCTTCTGCTTCTGACCGACTGGGAAGACGACGGTAACGGCGGTGTAACGCCCCTGCCGCGTAACCTGATACAGATTGGCATGGCCCCTCTCAACATGTCCTATTACGTAAATCCGTCCGGAGAGCGTTACCGTCAGCTTTTCTGTCACGAGTACACGCATGTTGTGATGACGGACAAGTATAATCGCAAGGATCTGGGCTGGCGCAAGTTTTTCGGGACCAAGGTAGGGACAGACAACTCGCAGCCCATTTCGGCCCTCTGGAGTTATATGACCGTGCCCCGCTGGTATGCCCCCCGCTGGTACCACGAGGGCATTGCCTGTTTTATGGAGACCTGGCTGGGCGGTGGTGTGGGCCGTGCCCTGGGCGGCTATGACGAGATGTATTTCCGCAGCATCATTGCCGGAAACGAACCCCTGTTCTCTGTCGTGGGCCTGGAAACGGAAGGCTCCACCATGGACTTCCAGGTGGGCGCCAACGCGTACCTTTACGGAACCCGCTTTGTCAACTATATGGTGGCCCAGTACGGCTACGAGAACCTTATCCGTTTTTACAACCGTACGGCAGACAGCAAAACCTTCTTCGGCAACCAGTTCAAGCACATCTACGGACGTCCGCTCCGGCAGGTGTGGAACGAGTGGAAGGAGGAAGAGAAGAAGCACCAGGAAGAAAACCTGGCCGTCATCCGTCAGTTCCCGCTTACGGAAACCACTCCGCTTACCAAGGACCCGCTGGGATCGGTTTCTCCCTTTGTGTATGACCCCTCTACCGGCAAGGCCTACGCCGCCATGAACGCCCCCGGAGACTTTGCCCACATTACGGAGATTGACCTGAATACCGGCAAACAGCGCTCGGTGGTGCCCATTCACGGCATCCAGCTTTACAATCCGGCCTTTGTGGCCCTGGACCGCAACCACCAGCGCCTGATCTTTACCTTTAACAATTCCAAGATGCGCGGTCTGGAAGTGTACGACCTCCAGAAAAGGAAGGTGGTCAAGAAGCGCACCTTCCAGCGCGTCAACAACATTGTGTACGATAACGCCACAGACCGCCTGTACGGTCTGTTCTCCAACGGCGGAACCCAGTCCATCATCCGGTACGACAGTAACCTTGAAAATCCGGAGATCATTTATGCCTTCCCCTTTGGCGTGAGCGTGTTTGATATGGACGTGAGCCATGACGGCAAGTGGATTTCCATGACCCGGCAGGGAGACAACGGAGAGCATACGCTGATGCTCTTCAACACCGAAGAACTGGCCAATGCCAAGTTCGAGCCCCGTGAACTGGTTACCTGGGAAGACAGCAACCTGGGGCAGTTCCGCTTCTCCCTGGACGATGAATATCTTCTGGGCAGCTCCTACTA
>JAEEGK010031537.1_pt1 | contig 10442 bp, 5 predicted proteins | sample 8958771 | NCBI WGS metagenome assembly JAEEGK01 (sample SAMN16246547, study PRJNA631951) | gut metagenome | biome: gut microbiome; feature: rumen; material: SC-attached | host: Bos | place: Iran: Karaj | collected 2018-10 | reverse complement strand
TCACAGTGACCGCACCCGGATTCTACGGGCCGCAGTGCCGCAAGCTGCGCCTTCCTTTAGCACAGGGCGACTTTGTGCAGCGGCTGCTGAACCGCTCGTTCCAAGGCATCCCCTACACCAACCTTGAGATGGAGACGGCAGGCATCTACGGAATGGGGCGCGCACTTGGACATAAGACATTGAGCCTGAACGTGGGCGTGGCCAACCGCGCCACCGGCGAGTTCAGCAAGGGCCATAACGATGCGCTGATGCAGCTTTTTGAGGAGGTTGTTTCACGCTTTTGAACAGAATCAGATACCATAATAACAAATAACATAAGACATGAAAAGATTTGCAGTCATACTGAACGGATGCGGTTCTATGGACGGCTCCGAAATCCACGAAAGCGTCAGCCTACTCTATGCCATTGACCGCCAAGGGGCACAATACCAAATATTTGCACCGGACATTGACCAATACGAAGTGGTGAACCATCTTACCGGACAAGCGATTCCGGAGCGGCGGAACTGCCTGGTGGAATCAGCCCGCATCGCCCGGGGCAAAGTGGCCCCACTCTCCGAATTGCATGTGGAAGATTTTGACGCATTGGTGTTTCCGGGAGGTTCTGGAAGTGCCAAGAACATTTTCACATACGCCCGCGACGGGGAAAAATTCACGGTGGATGAGGAAATTGCAGCCATCATCCGGCAATTCCATGCCGCCGGGAAACCGATTGGTGCCATGTGCATCGCCCCGCTGATGGTGGCCCGTGTGATCGAAGGGGCGACCGTCACCATGGGGAAAGACCCGCACACATCAGCCCTGGTGGAGCAATTCGGAGGGTACGCCCTGCCGACCAGCCACGGCGAGGTGGCGCACGACCGCCGCAACCGGCTCTTTTCCGTCCCCTGCTACATGCTCCCGTCCCAGATTTCGGACATCTTCAAGGATGCGGACTGCATGATACAATCCATGCTGCATAACATGTAAGACCTGAACAAACACCTTCTTTTTGAATTATGCGTAAAATCCTGATTGACGCGCACACGCATTCGGTGGCCTCCGGGCACGCCTACAGTTCCATACAGGAGATGGCACAGGCCGCAGCCGAAAAAGGGCTGCAGGTACTGGGCATCACAGAGCACGGTCCAAGCATTCCTGGCACCTGCCCTCTGATTTATTTCAAGAACATGTTTGTCGTGCCGCGCATGATGTACGGGGTACGGCTGCTGATGGGCTGCGAAATCAACATTCTGGACAACAACGGCACCCTTGACCTGAATGACGAATACATCGGATATCTTGACATTGCCATCGCCGGAATCCATGTAAACTGCTGGAAAGGCGGCACCCGCGAAGAGAACACGGAAGGTATGCTGAAGGTGATCCGCAACCCGCGCATACACATGATATGCCATCCGGGGGACGACACGGCGGAACTCGATTTCGAACCGATAGTCATTGCGGCCAAAGAGACACATACACTACTGGAAATCAACAACCATTCCCTCGCACCGGAACGAAAGCGCACAGCTGCGCGTGACCACAACCTCACACTGCTGCGGCTCTGCAAAAAGCACGGCACCCCCATCATGCTGGGAAGCGACGCGCATGTTTCATTCCAAATTGCAGACTATGAAAGGCTCTGGCCGCTGTTAGCGGAAACGGACTTCCCGGATGAGCTGGTCATGAACTACCGGCCCGAACGCTTTTTCAGCTACCTGAACATTCCCGAAAACATAGGCGATACAGGCTTGCCCACATCGGCTCCACACATGTAGCCGTGTCAGGCAGATTCTAACGCCGGCTGTTTTCCACAAACACAAGGTAATACCAGTCGGCAGGATCACCCATGCCCACACTTGGAGTGTAAAGATACACCGCCACCTTTTTGGCAGTACGGCCGTAATACCACTGGAAAGCCTCCATGGGGGTAATGGTCTGCCAAATCCGCTTCAGCTCATACTCGTCCGTCACTGTATAATGGGAGCCACCGTCAAAGAACGAAAAACGGCTTTGTCCCGGATAGATAATATCCATCATGTTGCTACGACATGTAACAAAATCTTTAGGATATTCCATCTTGCCGCAGCCTGCCCATACAATTGAACCGTTGAAAAGCAGGTTGCCGGAATCTTTCCGTCCGTAATAGAGTTTGATATAGCCGAAATCACACGGATCCTTGTATTCCGTACAGAATGGGATGGTGTCCGCATCTGACAAGGCATCAGCAATTTTAACTGTAGAATATCCCATAAACTTGAATGTCATATAATCAACCTTCATAACCAGAATGTCATTCTCCTTCCCGACAATGTGATCCACCATCGGGAGCTCAGGCTCCTTACGCAATGCCAGACGGTTGGAGACCTGAACTTCCAAACCCTTAACATATTGCCTCCAACAAAAAGTAAAATGATACTCAAAACCATTGTTTTCCACAAGCTGCGCATACATCGATAATTCGTTCTGGAATTGCAGCCTGTCCACATCAGCCATGAATGAATCAAAATCCTCGTAGCTCTTCTTGACGTTGTCAGCAGACGAGCTGAAACCAACCCGAACCATATTCTTCAGATTCGTTACCGCCCTGAATTCCGCCAACCATCGTTTGAAGACAGATTTCATCGTGTCGAAGTTCTGGACATTCACATATAGCGAACCTTCGTATATCACATTGGTGTCATTATAATCATAACCGATAGTCCATACCGAAAATTCTTTATTGTAACCGTTTTCCTGTTTCAGGAAACGGCCTTCCCTGTTCGGTTTCGGAACCAATCCCCAGCTCCCGGCACTTTCCTTGAAATAACGGTAGCTTTTTCCGACGGAATATTTCACCAAAGCAAATTCATTGTCCGTAGGAACCTTATTCCCAACCGGTTCATCTTTCTGGCACCCGACCAAAGCACCTGACAGCACCAACACTGACAAAGCAACTGCAAAAAACGAATGTTTCATGATACCATGTTATTATGATTAATACATTGAAAACGTTTGGGCATGCCCAAATATTACAGGGCATCAAAAATAAACCAACACTTTTGTCCTATCCACATTATTACGGAATACAGGATTGCGTATGGCTTTGTCCTCAATCAAATCCACCTCCCTTTTAAGCAACTCGCTCAAAGCATTTTGAAAAGAGAAAAAATTGTCTGCATAAAACTCAAGTGGCAGCGACTTGAACGAAACCAAAAAATCTATGTCGCTCTCGCTGTTGAACCGTTCTGTCAGCACAGAACCGAACACCGACAACGCCGAAACCCCATGCGATTTGCACAACTGTGCAATCGCTTCCCTGTTAGAATCAATTATAAACATATTTGAATAACGCGGAACAACCCGTAATATTGTACAAATGTGAAAAAAAAGTGGCAACCTCGTTTCATATTGATATTTTTGTTACTTTTGCACCCGATTTCAAAACGAAATCACGAAGCGTTATGCTTTTCTTGTGAATAGAAACGTGAGAAACTTCTAATTGATAGCAAGAAAGTGTAATAGGCTCGCGGTTTGGCGTGGGCTGATTGCGACTTTTTCTATCAAAGGTAATTCTCACGACCTCTATTCAAAGAAGTAGTGTATCAGTACCACGCTTCTTTTTTGGTCAAATCACGCTCCTGCGGTACTGAAGGGCAAAAAGGTTGCACCCGACACGGAAACAGGGTAAAACAAATGACTATAAAAAATTTTCTTTCAGCATCTATCTTCTCTTTTGTTTTGACAGGATGTACAGTAAATGCAAAACTAATTGGAGAAATCAACATGATTTCAAATAGAAATATAGATCATAATACTGAATATCAACTATTGTCAAGATATCAAGGTGCTAACCGAAATCAAATGATGTCATCAAGATGTGTCAATATACAGGATGCCATTAATCAGACGGTAAAAGAAGTTCCTGGAGGAGAATATCTTATGAATGCAAAAATCTATTTGGTAAACAACATGTATTACGTTGTAGAAGGAGATGTGTGGGGCATACCTGTAACAGGTGTTACATTTTCAGGATACTACAAAATAGGTGATATGGTTTCATGGAAAGCAGGATTAAACATTTTTAAAGAAGGGAAAATTGTTGCAATTGGTAACAATCATAAATACTACGTTATTGAAGACGAAAAAGGGTTAAAGTACAATGTAAAAAGAGAAAACATTCTTCAAACGCAAGAATAAACTATACAACACTTTGATTCATCTTTATCATACCGCTATCCCCGTCCGCATCACATCATCGTAGAGCGGAGAGGGGCGCTCCATGAAAGAATCCGTGATATTGTAAAAAAGTAAAAAAAAAAAGTGAACCATCCGTGGATGGTTCACTAGAAAAAACCAGGCGACGACCTACTCTCCCACACGGGTGCAGTACCATCGGCGCGGGCGGGCTTAACTTCTCTGTTCGGAATGGGAAGAGGTGGGGCCCCGCCGCTGTTGCCACCTGATAAGCGGACAACATATTTCGAGGATGAGGCAAGAGCACAGGCGCAAGGCACAAACAGCACAGCGAAGCCTTCGGGTGATTAGTACCGCTCGGCTTTGGCGTTCCCGCCTTTACACCTGCGGCCTATCGACGTCGTCGTCTCCGACGGCCCTCAGAGGAGATCTCATCTTGGGGAGGGTTTCGCACTTAGATGCCTTCAGCGCTTATCCCGGCCGGACATAGCTACCCTGCGGTGCGGCTGGCGCCACAACAGGTGCACTAGCGGTCCGTCCAACCCGGTCCTCTCGTACTAGGGTCAGGACCCCTCAAATCTCCAACGCCCACAACAGATAGGGACCGAACTGTCTCGCGACGTTCTGAACCCAGCTCGCGTGCCACTTTAATCGGCGAACAGCCGAACCCTTGGGACCTTCTCCAGCCCCGGGATGTGACGAGCCGACATCGAGGTGCCAAACCACTCCGTCGATATGAGCTCTTGGGAGTGATCAGCCTGTTATCCCCGGAGTACCTTTTATCCTTTGAGCGACGGCCCTTCCATGCGGAACCGCCGGATCACTATATCCTGGTTTCCCACCTGTTCGACCTGTTTGTCTCGCAGTCAAGCGCCCTTCTGCTATTGCACTCACCGCACGGTTGCCAACCGGGCTGAGGGCACCTTTGAAAGCCTCCGTTACTCTTTTGGAGGCGACCACCCCAGTCAAACTACCCGCCAAGCACTGTCCCCCCAACCGGGGGTTAGGACTCAGACAGACAAAGGCCGGTATTTCAACGTCGGCTCCGCGGACGCTGGCGCGCCCGCCTCGCGGCCTCCCGGCTATCCTACACATCGTCTGCCCGAACCCAATACTAAGCTGTAGTGAAGGTTCACGGGGTCTTTCCGTCCCGTTGCGGGTAAGCGGCATCTTCACCGCTGCTACAATTTCACCGAGCTCATGGCCGAGACAGTGTCCAGATCGTTACACCATTCGTGCAGGTCGGAACTTACCCGACAAGGAATTTCGCTACCTTAGGACCGTTATAGTTACGGCCGCCGTTTACCGGGGCTTCAGTTCGACGCTTCACCTCGCGGCTGACGTCTCCCCTTAACCTTCCGGCACCGGGCAGGTGTCAGGCCTTATACAGCACCTTTCGGTTTCGCAAAGCCATGTGTTTTTGTTAAACAGTCGCCTGGACCGCTTCCCTGCGCCCTCCGTCTCCGGTAGGGTCCCCTTCTCCCTAAGTTACGGGGTTGTTTTGCCTAGTTCCTTAGCCATGAATCACTCGAGCACCTTTGGATATTCTCCTCGACCACCTGTGTCGGTTTGCGGTACGGGCGGACAGGCCCTGGCCTTAGCAGCTTTTCTCGGGAGCATGGTTGCCGCGGCTGTCCCCTCCGCCGAGGCGTCGGGGTACTCTCGGGTCTCGGCACCCGGGGCGTGCTTCACTGCCCCGCGTATACCTACGCCCTTCAACGCGCCATTCCGTCGGCGCGCGCGCGTTTCACTTCTCCGTCCCTGCATCGAAAGCCTGTCCGGTACCGGAATCTTGACCGGTTGCCCATCAGCTGCGCCCTTCGGCTACGCCTTAGGCCCCGACTTACCCTGACCCGATTATCGTTGGCCAGGAAACCTTGGTCTTCCGGTGTGCGGGTTTCCCACCCGCATTCTCGTTACTTATGCCTACATCTGCTTTTCCGCCACGTCCAGCACGCCTCGCGGCGCACCTTCGCCCGCGGCGGAATGCTCCCCTACCGATATCTCTATCCCACGGCTTCGGCAGCGTGCTTCATGCCCGTTTATTATCCACGCCCTGCCGCTCGACTAGTGAGCTGTTACGCACTCTTTAAATGAATGGCTGCTTCCAAGCCAACATCCTAGCTGTCGCTGCAGCAAGACCTCGTTTTCACAACTTAACACGCATTCCGGGACCTTAGCCGGTGGTCCGGGTTCTTTCCCTCTCGGACGCGGACGTTAGCACCCGCGCCCTCACTCCCGCAGACCGTGTGACAGCATTCGGAGTTTGGCCGGATTTGGCAGGCGGTGAAACCCCCGCATCCAATCAGTATCTCTACCTCTGTCGCACTGCTGCAAGGCTGCCCCTAAAGGCATTTCGGGGAGTACGAGCTATCTCTCAGTTTGATTGGCCTTTCACTCCTACACACACCTCATCCGGAGGCTTTTCAACGCCCGTCGGTTCGGCCCTCCAGCGGGTGTTACCCCGCCTTCAGCCTGGACATGTGTAGATCACTAAGTTTCGCGTCTGCTCCCCCTGACTCGACGCCCTATTCAGACTCGCTTTCGCTTCGGCTCCGCGCCTCAGGCGCTTAGCCTCGCCGGGGAGACGCAACTCGTAGGCTCATTATGCAAAAGGCACGCCGTCGCCCCTTTCAGGGCTCCGACCGCTTGTGGACGCACGGTTTCAGGTTCTCATTTCACTCCCCTGCCCGGGGTTCTTTTCACCTTTCCCTCACGGTACTCGTTCGCTATCGGTCTCTCGGTAGTGTTCAGCCTTGCCGGATGGTGCCGGCAGATTCACACGGGATTCCTCCGGTCCCGCGCTACTCAGGATGCCCGCAGGCCTCGTCCGCATTCCGGGTACGGGGCTCTCACCCCCTTCGGCCCGCCTTCCCAGGACGGTTCCCCTATGCGGCCTTCGGCCCTGATGCGGGTCCTACAACCCCGCAGGCGCCTCGACGCCGGCGGTTTGGGCCCCTCCCCGTTCGCTCACCACTACTTGGGGAATCACTGTTGTTTTCTCCTCCTCCGGGTACTTAGATGTTTCAGTTCCCCGGGTTCGCCTCCCTTCCGGGATAGCCCTTGCGGGCTGGGTTGCCCCATTCGGACATCCGCGGATCGCAGGCCATCTGCGCCTCCCCGCGGCTTTTCGCAGCTTATCACGTCCTTCTTCGCCTCCGAGAGCCAAGGCATCCCCCGTACGCCCTTAGTAACTTCCTTTCTGTGCTCTTCTCGTTCGTACTTCTTGCTCTTGTACTCTTGCTTCATCCTCTCCATCATGTCATAGAACCTCGGGCCACATCGGGCCCAGCAGCGGACTCCGGCCTTCCAGGCCGCGCCCCCGTGGAGATTGCCGGATTCGAACCGGCGACCCCCTGCTTGCAAAGCAGGTGCTCTAGCCAGCTGAGCCAAACCCCCGTGGGTAGTCCCGGGCGGACTTGAACCGCCGACCCCCACATTATCAGTGTGGTGCTCTGACCAACTGAGCTACGGGACTCTCTCCCCGCACCTGACAAAGACCAGCAGCAGGCACCCCCTGTAACAGGCCCCTCCAGAAAGGAGGTATTCCAGCCACACCTTCCGGTACGGCTACCTTGTTACGACTTAGCCCCAGTCACCAAATTTACCCTAAGGCGCTCCTCTCGGCCACACCCTTCAGGCACCTCCGGCTCCCATGGCTTGACGGGCGGTGTGTACAAGGCCCGGGAACGTATTCACCGCGCCATGGCTGATGCGCGATTACTAGCGAATCCAACTTCACGGAGTCGGGTTGCAGACTCCGATCCGAACTGAGACCGCCTTTCGGGATCCGCGCCCCATCGCTGGGTGGCGCCCCTCTGTGGCGGCCATTGTAGCACGTGTGTAGCCCCGGACATAAGGGCCGTGCTGATTTGACGTCATCCCCGCCCTCCTCTCCGCTTGCGCGGGCAGTCCCGCCAGAGTCCCCGGCATGATCCGCTGGCAACTGGCAGTAGGGGTTGCGCTCGTTATAGGACTTAACCTGACACCTCACGGCACGAGCTGACGACAACCATGCAGCACCTTCACGCCTGCCCTAAGGCGACGGCGTCTCCGCCGTCTTCAGGCGCAATTCAAGCCCGGGTAAGGTTCCTCGCGTATCATCGAATTAAACCACATGCTCCTCCGCTTGTGCGGGCCCCCGTCAATTCCTTTGAGTTTCAACCTTGCGATCGTACTCCCCAGGTGGATGACTTATCGCTTTCGCTTGGCCGCCGAGGGTCGCCCCCCGGCAACGAGTCATCATCGTTTACGGCGTGGACTACCAGGGTATCTAATCCTGTTTGATCCCCACGCTTTCGTGCTTGAGCGTCTATCTCCGGTTCGCGACCTGTCTTCACGATCGGCGTTCTGTGTCATATCTATGCATTTCACCGCTACACGACACATTCCGGCCGCGCCCCCGGCATACCAGTCCGGCAGTATCAACGGCACTTCACACGTTGGGCGTGTGGATTTCACCGCTGACTTACCGGTCCGCCTGCGCACCCTTTAAACCCAATAAATCCGGATAACGCTCGCATCCTCCGTATTACCGCGGCTGCTGGCACGGAGTTAGCCGATGCTTATTCGCCCGGTACCTTCCCTCGCGCCACTCGTGACGCGCACTATCCCCGGGCAAAAGCGGTTTACGACCCGTAGGGCCTTCCTCCCGCACGCGGCATGGCTGGTTCAGGATTACTCCCATTGACCAATATTCCTTACTGCTGCCTCCCGTAGGAGTCTGGACCGTGTCTCAGTTCCAGTGTGGGGGGCCTGTCCTCTCAGAACCCCTACCCATCGCGGACTTGGTGGGCCGTCACCCCGCCAACCATCTAATGGGACGCGTGCCCATCCCGCACCGAGTCGCCTCTTTAACCGCACCAGGATGCCCCAGCGCGGTGTCATGGGATATTAGCGCCAGTTTCCCGGCGTTTTGTCCCTGTGCGGGGCAGGTTGCACACGTGTTACGCACCCGTACGCCACTCGCCATCACCGTATTGCTACGGCATGCTGCCGTCCGACTTGCATGTATTAGGCCTGCCGCCAGCGTTCATCCTGAGCCAGGATCAAACTCTCCATTGTACGTTTCTCTCTTATTTTCTTTTGTCTGTCCTGGACCTGTCTTAAGATCTCTCAAATAAAATCTTCGGGATGTCTGCTGCTTATCTCCATCCTGTTCAAAGAACTCTCCCGGAACACGGGGCTGCGCCCCTCCGTTTCGGGAATGCAAAAGTACTACCTTTTGAAATACAAAAAACACTTTTATGGAAATATTTTTTGAAGAAAGTTTATTTTATGTAATACAACTAATTACAGCAGGATCAAAAACATCTGCAAGGCAATATCCGGCTACAATTGCATGGGAAAGGCTCCAAAACGAAGGGACGTTTGGAAGGTTTTGACGGAAAAATTTGCATTTTTCACTTACAGTTTTACATATTTCAGCCCGCACAGATAGCCCAGCTTGTACAGGTTGAAAAGCGTCATGTTAGGGTGTTTGCCGTTAAGATTCCACAGAATCGGATTTTTCAAGACAAAGAAGAGGCCGTAAAACAGGAAATCGACATGACATTTAATTAATATATTATAATAGCGCAAAAGACGGATATCCTTGACCAGAGCATCCCTGTCCTCATATTGCTCCATCAAAATCTTCAGATTCTCAACACCTTGACGTGTCTTTTCCAGATAAACCCTGTTAGTGTCGATGCCTACATGATACAAGGGATTGTCAATATGGGTGATGGTGATGTTTTTTTTGCGGAGTTCAAAACCGAAAAGTGTGTCCTCATGACCATAATTCCGCAACAGCTCATTGAACCGTATTTCGGAAAACAATTCCTTCTGGATTAAGAAATTGAATGTGGAGAACTGTGCATTAGGGTGCTTGTTGCGCTCTGCGGCGGAACGGATTTCGCAACGTGTCCCGTAAGTCCAGCGCAGCAGGCAATCCCTCGCCGGAGGGTTCGGACGGTAGCTTGTACCTCCGCAAACGACCACCCTCTCCCCGTTGCAATATGGCAGATAGCGGTGTATGTATTTGTCATCCACAACCTCCGAATCGCAGTCGATAAAAAGGCAATAGTCATACCGCGCCTGTGCCGCCAGAAAATTGCGCGCCACCGAACGTCCGGCCTTGGAAGGCAGCCTGAAAACCTTCACATGGGGGATGGTCTCCAATTCGTCTATTTTGGGTTGGTAAACCGCATCCGACTGGTCGTCGAAAAGCAAAATTTCAAAAAGGATACCGGCCTCAACCGACTGCCGGTAAAGCGACTTGACCAATCCGACAGCGTCGTGGT
>JAEEGK010031533.1_pt1 | contig 10443 bp, 5 predicted proteins | sample 8958771 | NCBI WGS metagenome assembly JAEEGK01 (sample SAMN16246547, study PRJNA631951) | gut metagenome | biome: gut microbiome; feature: rumen; material: SC-attached | host: Bos | place: Iran: Karaj | collected 2018-10 | reverse complement strand
AAAAACAAAAAAAAACATAATATAATAAATTATAATAAATTATCATTTAAAATAAAAAAAAAAATGCCTCAAATAAATGTAAAAGGAATATCAACTTTAATAGGAGTATTTTTCCTTCATTCAATAATAGGAACAATTCACACATTCCCATCATTATCAAAATATTTTTTTTCATATTTAATAGAATTAAACAAAGAAACATTTACACATACAACAATAGAAATATCATTATATTTATTAAATTTAACCCATCATCTCTCATTTCCAGTAGGAGTTTACTTAGTAAAACATATAAATTCTTCAATAATAATAGGAATATCACTTTTATTGAAATTAGGAATGCATACAATTTATATTTTTTTCCCAGATTTCAATTTAGTAATGATAGCATTATTTATTGAAAGTATAGCATGTGGTTTATCATATATACCAGGATTAATTTGTGTATGGAAATATTTTCCTAATTATAAAGGATTTGTTACTGGAATTGCAATGTCTGGTTTTGGTGTTGTGAGAATGATGTATAAATATATTAGTATTTTTTTAATTAATCCAACTGATATTCCTCCTTTACCAATGAGAGATAGATATCCTAAAGAAATTAATGAAAATTTTAAATTATTTTTAAAGAAAAGTGTTATTTTTTTTTCTATTATTAGTGTTTTATGTATTTTTTTAATTCATCCTTTTGAAGTTCAAAAAGAAGAAGAAAAATTTAAATTAATTTTATTAAAAAAAACCAAAAGTATTCAAAAATTAAGTAAAGCTGTTAATAAAAGAAAAATACATAGTTATAGTTCATCTAATTTACAAAATATTGTAAGTGATGAAGATAATATAGTAACTTTTTTATCAAGTTATATTAAAGATGAATCAGATTCTTCATCTGATAATGAAAAAAAAACTGGTATAAAAAATAAAAAAAATGAATCAATTCGTTCTTTAATTACATCACAACCTTTTTTACAATTAACTTTTATTTTCTTTTTCTCAATGATGTTTTGTTCAATTGAATTATTTATAATTAAAAAATTAGGAAAAATGCATCGTCATTCAGAAGAAACAATATCAAATGGTACTTTATTATGGAAAATAGTAAATGCATCTTGTTTTCCTCTTTGGGGTTATTTAATTGATAAATTTAGATTTAAAAATTTATTTATAGGAATTTTAATATTAGAAATTGGAATTAGTTCATGTTGTTACTTTATTTGTAGTTATAAATGGGGATATTTACTTTATACTTTTTTTGGTGCTATAATAAATTCTGCACATTTAACAATTTCTCCTGCTGTTTATGCTATTATTTTTGGGACTGATAGAGGTGCTTTTCTTTTTTCTATTTCTTCTAATTTATTTAATACTTATTATTTTTTGAGACCTTTTATTAATAATTTTGTTACTGTGAGAATTTATTATCTATTTTTTTATTTAATTATTACTTTTAGTGCTGTTTTATCTCTTATTATTTTATGCTTTTTTGTTGAGAAACCTTATATTGATAAAGAAACTAATAATTTACCTTATATGGAATTAGATGAATTTGATGCCACTGATACAGATGTTTAATTATAATATTTTTTTGAATATTATTTATTCTTTTTTATAAATTTAAACTTTTAATGTTGGTAATTTATACATATAATAATTTTTATTCTTTTTTTTATTTAAAGTTTGAACAATAATTTTTAAAAATAAAACAAATTTATTAAAATTATTTTTTTAATGTCTATAAATTATAAAATAGTGTTTTTTATATTGTTAATATCAAAAACTTATGAAAGTTATCAAAAATCTTTAGATTCATTTAAAGAATTATTACCATATAATTTTGAAATTTTTGAAGGAAAAGGTGAATTTTTTTTCAGATATATGGTAAAAAAATTAGGAGGTGAGATAGCAATTGAAATACCAGAAGCACCTAAATTAAAAGGTGAAATTTTTATTTATACAACTCATTCCAAAATTTTAAAACAATATGATGATTGGGAAAATTATATGTTTAAATTTAAATTATCATCAAATCAAATTTATCCAATTAAAAGAAATGATAATAGATTATCATATAATAACCTATTTATTATTATTAGAATATATAATGAAATTGATATTCCAATTAGAATTAGAGTTTATAGTGAATTAGAAATTTATAATTTGAAATTAAATGAAATTTATAAATTAGAGCATTTTCTTTCATCAAATAAATTATCTTTTTTGATTGAAACAACCATAGGAAATTTATATGAAATTAATATAAGAGGCAATCCAGATAATAAACATAGAATAATAATATATGAAAATGGAAATAAAAATAATGTTATTTATAATATAACAAATATTAATCCAAAATTATTATTATCTCCTTTAAATGATACGGATTATATTTTAGAAATTGAAAATTATTATTATAAACATGATACTATTAAATTTATTTCTTATTCTTTATTTCATGAATCAATACCTTTAAATTTTGATGTTAAGAAATTGAATTTTTTTAATGATGAACAATACTTTTTTTATATTAATGTTACTGATTTTAGTTTGGATGAATTTACAATTTCAATTTCAGCAGATAAAAAAGAAATTCTTAATTTAATTACTTCTTTTAATGGGAAATTTTATATTCCTCGAAATTTACCAATCACAGAAATAAATGAATTTTATCCAATTAATAATGAACAAAATGAATTTGTTCAATATACATTTAATACAAGTGATAAATACTATAAACAATTAATTTTTAAAAAACAAAATATAACTAAAAATGAAATTATATATATTTTACTTTATATTAATGTTAAATCAAGTCCATCAATATTTCACCCAGAAAATTTCTCTCTTTTTCTAACTAAATCATCAGAAAGGATAAAATTAAAAAGGAAAAATTTTTTAATATTAAATCCAAAATATATGATTGATATTCCCTATTATTTTACTTTAGTAATTCCTACAAATCAAAATATTACATTATTTATTTATACTAATGAAACTAATTATTTAGATATTACTTATGGTAATTTAATAGCTTCAAATGGTAAAATAAATTTAAAAAAAGAGAAAAAGAAGGAAATCTATATATTAAATAGTCAAAGATTTCAAAATTTAAAAAAAGATAAATATATTAGGTTAACATTAACTCTGATTTCAAAAAATAAAAACCCAGAAATATATATTGATTCAACAAAAGATAAAATTTTTTTATTAGAAGAAGAAAGACCAAAAGGTTCTCATGAAATTATTATGAATAATTGTATTAATCCTTTTTATATTATTCAAAAATTTAGTATTTATTCAAATATTCCAAATAAAAAAGTATTATTTCAAACAATATCTGGAAATCATGATATTAGATATAAAAATACATTTATAAGTGAGGATAATGGAAAAATTTTACCAGATGAAACAAATAAAATAAAATCCAATATTATTTCTCTTGAACAAAATTTTGAAATTTTATATATTAATTGTGAAGTTCCTGGTATATTAAATATTCATTTTTTAGAAAATAATAAAAAAGATATTAATGTTAATGGAGAAACTTTTATTTATTTAAACTCAAATTTAAAATCTTCATTAATATTTCCTTTAATAAAAGAAAAAAGATTATCTGGAAATCTTTATATTCAACAATTGACTTTTGAAGGAAAAATTTCAATTGAATTCGATAATAAAAATTTAGGGGAAATTTCATCAAATGAAACAAAGACTTATGATATAGAAAATTATCCTATTTTATGTTCCCCTATTTTAAATTTAGTTGCATCTAATAATTCAGTTGTTAGTATTATATTTAATTTAAATAAAAATGATTATTATGAAATTAATGAATTTGGAAAATTTTTTGATTTATCTTATTATAATTTATTAATAAATATAAAAAAAGATATTAACTTTCAAAATTTTGAAATAAATTTAAAAAATATAGAAAATGATTTTACATATAAATTAATTACTTTATATTCACCTTTACATAAAAAATATATTCCTCTTCCAGAAAATACTCCATTAAATCATTTTATAAGAGTAAATAATTTACAAAATAATAAATGGAATTATAAAATCTCAGCTCCATATGATAAATTAAATTCAAATTCTGATTATTATATTGTTATATCATTTGACAAAAAAAATAAAATGCCAAATTATAAAATAAAAATAGAATATAATGAGAAATTAGATTATCCAATAATTGAAAAAAATAAAATATATACCCAATATGAAAGTGGTAAAAATACAATTTCAGGAGGAAATTTAAAAGAATATTTAATTGTAATCATTCATAAATGTGGTAATATATTACCAAGAATAGGATTAAATTATTATTATGATAATTTATATTCTTTTAATTCAAAAGAAATATATAATATGATTTTAATGAAAAATTTTTATACTCAAATACAAATTGAAGTCAATTTTAATTTAAAAGGAAAATATGAAGGAGTTGAAATATCTTATAATTATATTAAAGATTATGATATGATTCAAAATTTAAATATTGAATTTTATAATAAAATGAATTTAAATGTAACTTTTGATAGAAATTATAAAAGATTTAATTGGGATCATTTACAAGGAGCTGATCATTATTTAATTTATATTTTACCACATACAGATGATAATAAAATATTTATTAAAAATGATTGTTATTTATTAAATCAAAAAAGTGAACAAATTGATATTACATATTATGAATTTTATAAAACTGGAAAATATATTATTAATGTTGTTGCTGTATTTGAAGAGCCAATTAATTTTAGAGTTGTTTATAATCCAATCGAATTAAATATTAAAATGAGAGGAAGTAGAATTATTTTATATTGTTTTTTATTTACTATTTTCTGTATTTTAATTTATATCATTTATCAATATGGGATAATTAATTCTTTTTATGAACCCATAGATGATAATGATTAAAATATTTTATTATTTAAAAACAATCTTTTTTACAAAACAAAAAAATTATATATTTTTTATATCATTTCAATAAAATTATTATTCATTTATTTATTTTTAAATTATAATAATGTTCCAAAATATGGATTATAATAGATTATCTTTAAATAATGCATTAATAAAAGGAGATTTTGTTAGAGCATCTGAAAAAGTTGAAGATGAATTATTAATATTACAAAATAATATAAATGATTTAAGGGAATATTCATTTAGAATAGGTTCAAAAAAAGATAATAAAGAAAAATCTCAAAAAGCAAATGAACTTATAGAAAATACAGGAAAGATTTTAACAGATATTTACAATTATATAAAAGATATAAGAGAATTTCAATATATAACAAGAGATGATAAAATGAAAAATATTAAAAAAGCAAAAGATTATGAATCAAGATGTAATACATTAAAAGTTCATTTTGAAGAATTAACAAATAAAATAAAACAACAAGGACAACAAATAATAGATTCATCTAGAAATTCATTAAAATTACAAGAATCATTTAATAATAATGAAAATAATTATAATCAAAATGAAGATAATAAAAAAGATGATTTAGAATTAAAATTTATAAATGGAAGAGAATATTTAGAAGGAATTGAAGATAAAGAAAAGCAAATAAATACAATAGTAAAAGTAACAAATCAAATAAATGAAATATCAAAAAAAACTGCAGATATTGTTATAAAAAGTGGTGAAAAAATAAATACTATTGAAGATAATATTAATTCAATGGATACTAATATTAAAAATGCAGTTGATCATATGAAAGAAGCTAAAAAAGCTAATGATTCAGCAGGTGGTTATTCAAATAAATTATTATATGCTATTGGAATTATTGTTCTTGCTATTATTTTTATTGCTATGATAATGCCAAATAATTAAATAAGATTAAATATAATTTATTGATATTTTAATAATATTTATTTAAATTATAAAATAAATAAGTATATATTTAATATTTCCTTTATTTAATTGTTTTTTTTTAATTATAGAAAATATTTTTTTTATTTTTTATTGTTTAATTTTTTATTTTCATTACATACATTAATTTACTATTATCATCTATATAATAAATATTCCCATTGGGATCCGAATCATAATCAATAAGATTGCAATTAATATCAACATAATAATCAATATTAAAACTATCATTTAAATCAATAAATTTTAAACATTTATCTTTTCCATAAGAAATCCCTTCATTATGTCCTTTAATATTAAATTTACATAATTTGATATCATTAATACTTCCATTATGTATTTTTTTTAATTTTGTTTTTTTTAAATTTGATGCCTTAACAGCAACAACTATTCCATTCATCATTGCACAAATTAATTCATTTTTACTTGGATTATAAATAATTTTATTTAAAAATGGTGGATTTGATAAATAATTACTTTCAATATCTTTATTAATATTATTTTCAAATGTTTTTTTTATTTGAATAGTTTTTAAAGTTTCTTTTTTATTATAATTATAAATTATACATTCACCATCAAAAGAATATAAAACAACTGATTTAGAACTGTTAATATATTCAATACCATATGCAGAAGATAAATTAAAATTATCATTTAATTTGTATTCATCATTTTCATCTTTTTTATAAAATAAAAAAACATCATCTTCCATATCCATATATATAATATTATTATCAGGTGTAATATAAAAATCATTTATTTCCCCATCTTCATATTCACCTACTATACTTTGTTTTACTTTATCTTTTGATATTATTCTTTTTGTATAATCATTATTTACTTCATCACATGAATATATTGAATTTTCTGAAGAAAAAAATAACTTTTTTAAATTCTGAGAATATTGAATATTATTTATTTCATTTTTATTTTCTGGACAAATTAATTTTATTAAAGGCTTTTGTTCACGTATATCAAATATTAATATTCTTCCTTTATTATCGCCACATGCTACTATGTTATAATCATCAATTGAACAAATACAAGTTAATAATGAAAAAGAATTATATTCTTTAATTATTATATCATTTTTATCCATTTTTTAATTTGAACAAATAAAAAATAAAAATTAATTTAATTTTGAATTGATTTTAAAAAATTAAAAAATAAAAATAAATATTATGCTAAAAAAGAATTATTCACTAAAAATTTGAATGAATTAATATTTTTTATTGATCTATCCTTTTATCTCAAATTCTATTTCACTTATTGAAGACATATAATCTTGTTTTTCTATTAATAATACTTTTTGAACTAATATAAAGTAAGTAATAGAGACAATTAAATTAATAGATGAAAATATGATTAAGATTATAAATAAGTAAATAAGATTAGTAAATTTAATCAAAGTATAAATAGAATATATAAAAAGTGCACTTTGAAAAATTATAAAAACAATATTTGCATATTGAAGTCTTCTTTTTAATCCACCACAATATATATGAAGAGTAATGAAAATATTAAGTATAAATAAAAATATTGAATTACAAATTAAATAACTTCCAGTAAATGCACAATAAGATTGTAAATTAAGTAAACCATCATTTTTAAAAGTTTTATCCCAAAATTTATCAGGATTAATTATATAATGTCTTGTAACATAAACTGAATTTAAAAATACTATTCCTAATATTATTTTTATTATTATAATAAAAAAATAATATAAAACAAAATTCCTAGCACTATATCTTCTAGTTAATCTAAGATATTCATTTTTTTTCAAAGATATAAAAGATGAATTATTGTTTTGCATTATTATTTACTAAAAAAAAGAATAATTTAAATTAAATAAAACAAATAAAAAATAAAAAAATTATTTTTAACCTATTTTAAATTTCACTATTTAAAAAAATTAATTTCATAAAAAATATTATTAAACATTTTCATATCATTAAAAAATATTTTCAAAATAATATATCAATTATAAAAATAATAACAAAATAAAATATCTATTTATAAATAAGTTTACATAAATTCCATTTTCCTCCATTTTATCACACCAAAAAATTTCCTCCTTTCAAAAAAAATAAAAAACACAAAAGCAAAAAAAAACAAAAACAAAAAAAAAATAAAAAAAAACTAAATTAAAAAACTTTATAAAACTATTCAGCAGCCCATCTAACTCTTTTTCCTTCATTCCAAAAACCTTTTTTCCACATATTTTCCTTAGGATTAAAAATTTCCCCATCACCATGTTTTTTTCCATTTTTCCACATTCCTTTATAAATTTTACCAGAAGGCCATTTTAATTCACCAAAACCATTTTTTTCATCTTTAACATAATGTCCAATATAAACTTTTCCATCAGCCCAATGAAATTCTCCTTCACCATCCATCATATTATTTTTCCAATCACCTTCATATCTTTTTTTATCAAACCAAAAATATTTTCCTTTACCATGAATTTGATTATGACAAAAGTCACCAATATAATAAGAACCATCATTTAATTTTAATTTCCCTTTTCCCCATTTTTCACCATTTCTATAATCACCTTCATATTCAGTTTTATCAGGCCAAATTTCTTTACCTTGACCTTCTTGTCTATTATTTTTCCACATACCAAAATATGATGAACCTTCCTTATGAATATATGAACCATAACCTTCTGCATTATCATTTATAAAATCACCTTCATAATAATCACCTATTGGATTTATTAATTTACCTTTACCATTTATTTTATCATTTTTCCATTGACCTATATATATTGTATTATCATTCCATAATTGAATCCCACGACCGTGACGTTCTTTCATTTTTGCATTCCATTCACCGGAATATTCACCTAAGTTTGGGAAAGATAAATGAATTAACGATACTTCTATTTTGTCTTTTAATGGAGGATATTTTTGAAATAATGTGTTTAATTGGTTTTGGGTTATTTTTGATTTTTCTATTACTATAACTGAATTTTTTTTGGTTACTTGATTTGTTAAATCTCGAGATTGAGATTTTAAACGATATATGTGACCACGGTATGTACTTTGAATTTTTATTATTTGATTTGTAAAGGAGGAATCTAAGTTTTTTGATTCTATTAAAATGTCTTTTTGGGATAATTTGGAATTCATACATGTTGCACAGTTTGTACCCATTGTTTTTATTTAATCATGTTATTTGAAATTTAATTTATTTTAGGTTATTATTTTTTTTTTTTTATTTTTTTTATTTATTTTATTTTAGGAGTTGATTTTAGTTTTTTAAATCAATTTTTTTTATAGGTTTTTTTATATGTTTTATTATGTTTTTTATAAAAAAGATTGTTATAATACTATTTTTAAATTTGTTTTTTTTTATTTTTTTTTTTTTGGTAAAAATTATTGTTATATCTGAAAAAATTTATTTTATTTTAAGATTTAGATTTTAGATTTAATAATTGGGATTTTATTTGTTTTTCTCTAACTAAATATTTATGCTCAATTTCCATTAATTTTTTATTCTTTTTATTTTCAAATTCTTCATTTTTAAATGTATTTTTGGATTTGAAAACATTAGTTTCATTTGCAAATTTTTTCAATAATTTATTTTTTTCATTTTTATATTTTTTCTCTTTTTCTTTTTTCCATTTTTCATTATTTTTATTATTCAATTCTTCAATTTGATTTTGTATAAATTGGGCATCTTTGAATTTTTTTTGTTTTACTAATGTTTCTTTTTTTTTTTCTAAATCTAAAACTTCTGGTGGAGTTACAATATTTAATTTAGAAAAATTTTCTTCAAATTCTTTTTCAAAATCATCTAATTCTTTTTCTTGTTTTTCTTTTAATGCTAAATCATCTTTTTTTATTGATTCAGTAATTTCATCTTTCTCTTTTTGACATTCTTTTTCAAATTTATCCATTTCTTTTTTTTTTTTTCTTTCTAACTTTCTTAATTCTTTTGTTTTCTCTTTTTCAGCATTTTTTATATTTTTTGCTTTTTTAATCATTTCTAATTCATTAATTTTATTTTTATTTTCTTCTAAACGATTCGACATCGTGCTGAAATTATTATCATAAATTGTTTGATTATGTTCACTTTGTTGAATTTGGGTCTCAATTTGATATTTATATTTCTCGATTAATTCGTTATTTTGCGCATTTTCATTTTTTAACTTTTCCATTTTTGTTGTAATATCGTTTAAAGTCTTTTCAAGATTGGATAATTGATTATCTTTTAATTTTAAGGAATTTTCCATCATTTCGAATTTTTTATTTTGTTCATTTATTTGTTTTGTGTAATTCATTATTATTTTATCTTTGTTATATATTTGAAGTTTGTAATTATTTAATGCATTGGAACAATTCGATGTTTGTAAATATTCGTTGCATACTACGCATTTATTGCAATCCATATATTCACCACATATGTTACATATTTGGCGGGATTCATCGGGGTATTTCTGGGATATATTTTGATATTGATTTTGCTCTTGATTATAAGAAAGTTCTGTTTGAGGTATATAGGATGGTGTTTGCATTTTTAATTTTAAATTTTTAATTAAATAAGAATAATTTCTGCTTATTATT
>JAEEGK010031531.1_pt1 | contig 10444 bp, 7 predicted proteins | sample 8958771 | NCBI WGS metagenome assembly JAEEGK01 (sample SAMN16246547, study PRJNA631951) | gut metagenome | biome: gut microbiome; feature: rumen; material: SC-attached | host: Bos | place: Iran: Karaj | collected 2018-10 | reverse complement strand
ACATATATTCGTTATTCGGAGGCTGCTAAGAATGCCGCTTATCCATTTTTGATAAAGTGTCCTGATTCATATGAGGTGGCAGAAAAAAGAATAATGTTTTGTGGACAAGAAACACAAGGATGGTACACAAAAGGATATAATGACCCTGATGTAGATTATCACGACTTGCGTGGATGCTATAATGCTTTCGTAAATGGAATCAATAATGCGGTCGTAAATAAGGAGCAAGGGAAAAATTCACCGTATTGGAATTTTCAGAAAAGGAATGCGTTTCCTAAAATTGCATTTATAAGGAACAACATCGTTAAGATTGGAAAGAGGAGAGCCCCAGGATGTGATGATAGAGTAAACGATTTGACATTAAAGTATTTCCCGGTAATCACTAAGGAAATTGAAATATTGGAGCCAGACCTTATTATCTTTTTTACTGGACCGAAATACGATAGTCGAATAGAAAAAGTTCTTGGCTCATTCTCAGAGGAACATATTGATGAACGATTTGAGTGCTGGGATCGGCTTGAATTTAAAAACTCGAATATACCTTCAGCTATCAGATTAAATCATACAGGATGGCTTGTGCGTAATCGTTTATATAACTCAATGGTAGAGGCCGTTTGCTCATATATAAAACATTTCTATGCGTAATTTGACAAGATTATCTTGCCGTCTTACGGCACTATGGTAATGATAGTGGCTATTCAATCCATAAGAAATATATGATACAATTTGCCGAAGAATATTTAGACTATCCATGGTGCAAGTGCCGCTTGCACAATTTTAGGAGGTGCCGGCTTTGCAAACAATTCGACAATGTCAACGATGCAAAACGACAACAGAGATAAAGTCCCGAAGGGACGACCCGAATACACCCCGATATGCAATGTCGGGTTTTCATATTAACGATAATACAATAATCCCCTGCCAAAGATATTCTTGACAGGGGATTATATCTTATCAAATCCTCTCCCTCAGCATCCCCATAGCCTTAGCCAACCCATCAGCATTACGCCCGCCAGCCACGCAGAGGGTCTTCTGTCCGCCGCCACCGCCTTGGATTTCCTTGGCCACCTCGCGGATGAGCTTGGTGGCATCCAAACCTTTGGTATCAGCGAACGACTCTGGTAACAACAGGCAGAGTGAAGGCTTGCCGTCCACGACAGAGCCGAGGATGGCGATGGTGCTCTCGTTCATCTGCTTGAGTAGCAGGGCGATATTGCGCAGCTGGTCGCCAGCGCAGTGCAGGGTCTCCATGATGAGTTTGTAGCCTTTGTGGTCAAGGGCTTTCTCGTGAAGTCTTTCGGCCATGGCTTGGGCTTTCTCCTGCATCAGGTGCTCCACCTCCTTCTTCAAGGCGGAGTTCTGTTCGCTGAGTGAGGTCACGCCTTTTACGAGGTCGGGAGTTTTGATGGTCTCGCGGATATGTCCAATCAAATCCAGTTGCTCGTCAAGGTATTGTTCCACAGCTTCGCCGGTGATGGCTTCGATACGGCGGATGCCTGCGGCAATGGCACCCTCACTCACAATCTTGAACATGCCGATGTTGCCTGTGGCTGAAGTGTGGCAGCCACCGCAAAGCTCCATGGAATAGTTCTTGTCGAAGACCACGACGCGTACCTTGTCGCCGTATTTCTCGCCGAACAAAGCCGTGGCTCCCATGGCCTTAGCTTCGTCAATCGGGATTTCAGCGTAGGTCACATTCGGGATGTTCTCGCGAATCTTCTGGTTGACGATTTTCTCCACTTGACGGATTTCTTCAGGCGTCATCTTGGAGAAGTGGCTGAAGTCGAAGCGCATACGCTGGTCATCGACCAAGGAACCCTTTTGTTCGACATGTGAGCCCAAAACTTGTCTCAAAGCGGCGTGCATCAGGTGGGTCGCGCTGTGGTTGTTGGCGATGCGCTGACGGCGTGCTGTGTCGATGGCGGCAGTGAAAGCCACCTCGGGATTTTGCGGCAGTTGTTCAGTAATATGGATAACCAGATTGTTTTCTTTTATGGTGTTCACAATCTTGATGGTCTCGTTTTCAGAGGTCAGTGTGCCGGTGTCGCCTACTTCACCGCCCATCTCGGCATAGAACGGGGTCTTGTCAAGGACGATTTCAAAGTGGGTCTTTTTCTTGGCCACCACCTCGCGGAAACGCAGGATGTGGCTCTCGCAATTCATGTCGGTGTAGCCGACAAACTCAGTAGGTTGTTCGCTCTCGTTCACCACCACCCAGTCGCCATTGGCTTTCTCGGCGGCCTTGCGGGAACGGTTCTTCTGCTCTTCAAGGTTGGCCTTAAAGCCTTCCATGTCCACGTTGATGTCCTTCTCAGCAGCCATCAGTTGGGTGAGGTCGATGGGGAAGCCGAAGGTGTCGAACAGTTCGAAGGCGAAATTGCCGTCGATGTCTTGTTTGGGATGTTGTTCCACATAGCTTTCGAAACGCTTGATGCCTTGGGCTAAAGTACGCAGGAATGCGGCTTCCTCTTCGCGGATGACCTTTCCGACCAGCTCCTGTTGTGCCTTGATTTCCGGGAAGTTGTATTCCATTTGTTGCACGAGGATGGGCAACAGATTGCAGACGAATGGCTCCTCAAAGCCCAAGAAGGTGAAACCATAGCGCACGGCGCGGCGCAACACACGGCGGATGACGTAACCAGCTCCGTTGTTGGAAGGCAGTTGTCCGTCGGCGATGGCGAAACTCACAGCACGCAGGTGGTCGGTGATGACGCGCATAGCCACATCGGTCTTTTCGGCCTTGCCGTATTCGATGCCCGACATCTTGGCGATGGCTTGGATGATGGGCTGGAACACATCGGTGTCGTAGTTCGAGGTTTTGCCTTGCAGCACGCGCACCAAACGCTCGAAGCCCATGCCGGTGTCGACATGTTTAGCAGGGAGTTCCACCAAATGGCCGTCGGCCATGCGGTTGTATTGCATGAACACAAGGTTCCAGATTTCAATTACTTGCGGGTCGTCCATGTTAACCAAGTCGCGGCCAGGGATTTGCTTGCGGGCTTCGTCGTCGCGCAGGTCGATGTGGATTTCGGAGCAGGGACCGCAGGGACCGGTTTCGCCCATTTCCCAGAAGTTGTCCTTCTTGTTGCCGTAGATGATGCGGTCTTCGCTGACGTGTTCCTTCCAATAGCCAAAGGCTTCCATATCAGCGGGTTGTCCATCCTTTTCATCGCCGCCAAAAACGGTCACATAGAGTCTGTCCTTGTCGATTTTCACCACCTCAGTGAGGTATTCCCAACCGTAGGCGATGGCTTCTTTCTTGAAGTAGTCGCCGAATGACCAGTTGCCGAGCATCTCAAACATGGTGTGGTGGTAGGTGTCGTGGCCTACTTCCTCCAAATCGTTGTGCTTGCCCGACACGCGCAGGCATTTCTGCGAGTCGGCGGCGCGTTTCCATTTCGCGGGCTGGTTGCCCAAAAAGATGTCCTTGAATTGGTTCATGCCGGCGTTGGTGAACATCAAGGTCGGGTCGTTCTTGACGACGATGGGTGCCGATGGCACAATGGCGTGCTCCTTCGAACGGAAGAAGTCCAAGAAGCTATTTCTAATCTCGTAAGCGTTCATTTATAGTGAGTTATGTGGTTTGAACTGAAAAAAACGTTTAAAAAACCCTGCAAAGTTACGCTAATTATTCTATTTTTGCGCAATAGTTTTTGATTTGGAGCGTTAATTATTGCTCTATGGCATGGGATTATGGCAAAACAAAAGCGATACATATTCAACCAGTTGACCCAGGATTTTGAGGTTCTTGACACGTCAAAATCGAAGAAGGTGCTTCGTGTTTTGCTGATTTCGCTGGCTATGTTGGGTGTCGCTTTCCTGTTCGCCATGTTGCTGTTCACTTTTTTCAAGTCGCCGACGGAAAAGGCTCAGGCACGAGAGTTGGAATACCTGAAATTGAGGTACGAAATCTTGAACGACCGTCTGGATGAGATGGAGTTGCTGATGACCGACATGGAGCAGCGCGACAACAACCTGTATCGGATGATGTTTGAGGCCGACCCCATTCCGAGCTCGGTGCGGCGTTCGGGCTTTTCCGATGCCGACCGTTATGCCGATTTGTATGGCTACATGAACTCTGGATTGGTGGTGAGCACGGCTCGAAAGTTGGATGTCATTGCAAGTCAGCTGTATCACCAATCGGTTTCGTATGACACGCTGTTTTGGATGGCACGCAACAAGTCGGACATGTTGGCTCACATTCCCGCCATTTTCCCCTTGAAAGAGACCGAAATCAAGTATGTTTCCTCGTATTTCGGCTACCGTCCCGACCCGATTTACAAAATCTCTAAGTTCCACAGTGGCATGGACTTTTCGTCCACTATGGGCACCGAGGTGTATGCTACGGGCGACGGCGTGGTGTTTGATGTGGAGCGCAACAATTGGGGCTACGGCAATATGGTGATCCTCGACCATGGTTATGGCTACAAAACCCGTTACGCGCATTTGAAGAAATCGGCCGTTCGCAAGGGACAGAAGGTGAAACGCGGCCAACTGATTGGCTATATCGGCAATTCGGGCAAGACGACGGGCGTGCATTTGCATTACGAGGTGCTGAAGAACGACGTGCAAGTGGATCCCATCAATTTCTTGTATCAGGACTTAACACCTGATGAATACAACCAAATTTTGGAGCAATCCACCTTACCCACACAAACAATGGATTAGTCATGGGAGAGAGCAACACCACAGGGAAATACTATTATAGCATCGGCGAAGTGGCCGCGATGTTCAATGTCAACACCTCGATGATCCGTTACTGGGAAAAGGAATTCGATGTGTTGCGTCCGCGCAAGAATAAAAAAGGTAATCGCCTTTTCACTGAGCGGGACGTGCGTTATGTGCATGTTATCTACCAGTTGCTCAAAGTGAAAGGTTACACTTTGGCTGGTGCCAAATTGGCTCTCAAGGAACGCTTCAGCGATTATGAGGAGCGCATCATCATGCTGGAAACGCTCGACAAAGCCCGCAATTTCCTCTTGGATTTGGATAAGTCTTTGGCGGAGAAGCAGAAAAAGTGATTAGTCCTCCTCCAGCAAATTCCGGGCCTTCAGATAAACCCTCCATTTTTCCAGAACCTGCTCCATGTCGTCGGGCAGCTCCGAGGTGAACATCATCTGTTCGCCTGTGGTGGGATGCACGAAGCCCAATTCTTTGGCGTGCAAGGCATGGCGTGGCATTATCTTGAAGCAATTGTCGATGAACTGCTTGTATTTTGAGAAAGTGGTGCCTTTCAGGATGACATCGCCTCCGTACAAGGCATCGTTGAACAGAGGATGCCCGATGAATTGTGAATGGGCGCGAATCTGGTGGGTGCGGCCTGTTTCCAAACGGTATTCGTTAAGGGTCACGTAACCAAAGCGTTCCAACACTTTCCAGTGGGTAATGGCTTCCTTGCCTTGTTCGCCGAAGGGATAGACGGTCATGCGTCGGCGGTTGCTTTGGCTGCGCCCGATGTTGCCCACAATGGTGCCTTCGTTTTCGTCGAAGTCGCCCCAAACTAAGGCGTAATAACGGCGGTGGATGGTGTGGTCGAAGAATTGTTTGGCGAGTGTGGCTTGTGCGGTCTCGTTCTTGGTAACGACCATCAGGCCTGTGGTGTCCTTGTCGATGCGGTGGACGAGATAGCCGATGTGGTTCTCAATATTTTGGTTCGTCTGTTCGAAATGATAGGCCAGGCCGTGCAGCAAAGTGCCAGTGAAGTTGCCGTGGGCGGGATGCACCACCAAGCCCGCCTGCTTGTTGATGACGATGAGGTCGTCGTCTTCGTAGACGATGTTCAGCGGGATGGGTTCCGGCTTGATGTCGGTTTCGCGGGGCGGATAGCTGAACACAATGGAAATCACGTCGTTGGGCTTCACCTTGTAGTTCGATTTCACGGGTTTGTCGTTCACCAAAATGTTGCCAGCCTTGGCCGCGTTCTGTATGCGGTTGCGCGAGATGCTATGGATGCGGCTGCTCAAAAAGGTGTCGATGCGCACCGTGTCCTGACCACCGTCGACGGTGATGCGCATGTGCTCAAACAATTCGCCGCCTTCTTCGGATAATTCTTTGTCCGAGTCTTCCAGGAGGTCGTCGGTTTCCTCAACGATATCATCTTCGTTTTCAATGAGTTCGTCGTCTAAAATATTGAGTTCGTCGTTCATTTGCGGATGATGAATTTTTGGTTGATGACTTGGCCTTCGTTGGTGATGACCTTGAGGAAATACAATCCGTCATGAAGCTGGTCGACAGGGATTTCCGGTTGGAATTCGCCTTGATGCACCGTTCGTCCCGTGAGGTCGTAGATGCTCACTTGTCCGCCACTGACGTTGCCTTCGATATGGAGCGTGTTGCAAACGGGATTCGGATAGAGTTGCAAGGTGGGTGCTTTGCTATTTTCTTGAACACCAATGAAATAAGAAGGACCAACCACGGGGCGAATCATCAGCGAGCCGTGTTTGCTGCTTGGCTGCCACGAGCCATTGACGTTGACATAGTTGTATTGACTGTTGTCGTTGGAAGTGTCTCTGCCAATGTTGATGAGGCTGCCGGTGCTTTGCTCGATGCCGATGTAGAACGTTCCGGCAAGGGCCACGGTCTGGTCGAATTTGTAGTAGCTGAAACGATAGATTTGATCCTGCCATTGCGGGCGTTGGTCGCTGAGGCGGTAGATTTCTGCGCCCGGCTTGCCGTTTTCGTCTTTCCAGACCACGATGTCGAAATAGTTGTTGTTGGCATCGTTTAGGGTGTGGTTGAACAGTAGCTGCACGCCTTGGATGGTGTCGTAGTCGTTGATGTCGAACCTGACGGCGAACTTGCCACCGGCATTGCTCACGCCATAGCCCAATTCGGGTATGCCATCGTCGTAGGCGTAGTAATTGTACATGCCCATGTGGTAGACCATGGAATCGACCAAAGGCGGATTGGCGGTGGAGTCGTAAATGTAGTGGCTGATTTGGTAGGAAACCGAATCGTACCACATGCTCAGCGCGAAGAGCTCACCCACGTATGGGCAGGCGGGCGACTCGCCGTATTCGGGGCATTGCAGGAAGCCGTAGGTTTGATAGGGGTGAACGGTGGTGGGCTCTACAGCGCGCGTATAGTCTTGGCCTCCACCGATTTGCTGCACCTTATAATAATATTGCGCCTCATGGTCGATGCTGTCGAGGTTGGCGATGTCGATACTCAAGTTCTCGCGAATGAAGGAGCTCGGGTTGACGCGGTACTGGCGGTAGGGGACGGATAGGTAACGGCTGAAAAACGACGGCTTTGGCCCAGAGAAAGTCAGCATGGGGTAGTCGGTGTCATACTGCGAACGGTTGATGTTCAGGTAGACGAAATCGATGTTCCAGTTGTCTTCGTTGCTACGTTCGGCAGGCAACGACGAGTTGACGATGCTGGCGTAGTTGTAGAAACGGAAATAGAAGTCGTCGCGGAAGTATTTCGTGTCAGTGATGGGAATCATCACCTGTTTGAAGTATTGGCCGCCGTTGTTGACCAAGAAACTGTCCAAGCATTGACCAGGAACGCTCCAGACGTGATACCAAGTAGTGTCGGTCACGGTGGTGAACACCGAGTCGCAGGGCACGGCGATGCTGCCTTGCGTGATAGGGGTCAGTGTGTCGGTGATGATGGTGTACAGTCCTGGTTGGCAGCCAATCGAAGCCCAAACCGTATCGCCTGGAAACAGCGTGTCGACCTGCATTTCGGCAAAGATGTCGGCGATGTCATAGTTCTGGTAATCAAGGAAAAGGAATTCCTGATGCTGGGTCGTGGTGCCGAACTGAAGCACGAGCGAATCCTGTGCCTCGGGAGGGTTGCCGTTGCCTTGGGGTTGGTAGTAGAAACTCAGATAAATCGAGTCGGCGGGGGAGAGGGCACGCGGCTCAGGCTCCATGATGGAATCGAGGCGGATGCGGACGGAGGTGAGATATTCCACCACAAACGGGTTGCTGATAGCGTAGTCGTAAACGCGGCCATTCGCATCCAACACGTCAAAAGTGGCGCCGTTGCGGTTGGGCGGACAGAGCGGGAAACCGTCGTTCACCAGCACGTTGTTGTCGGTCCATTTCGTCGAGTCGGGATAGGTGTTGGTGCGGCTGAAGTCGTCAAAGAAGGGCAGAAAACGCGCTTCGGCCACGTTTCTTCTGACGGGTGCCTTTTCCGTGCTATGGAAAGGGGTCGCTATCTCTTGTGCGACGGCAGGGATGGCCACGAAAGCCAATGCCGTCATCAAGGCTAAAGTCTTAAAACTCATCTTCATATTCTTCAGTTTCTTCGTTGTCAATAACTTCTATGATTTGCAAAAGGGAATCAAGTTCAATGTCTTGCGGGATGTTGGCTAATGAATCCTCATGCAGGAGCTCTTGCATTTCTTTCTTGAAATCCAAGGTGCGGCTCGAATGGTACCACACGTCCACATAGGTTCCTGCTTTGACGGCACCCGAGCTGATGCCGGGAGTCATGAGCCTGACGCACATGTACTTAAGACTGTCGTTGTCTTCGAAAACTTCCTTCCCGAGGTTCAAGCCGGCCAAGTTGAGCGCGCGTTTCGCTTCTTCGGCGGGCTTGCCGATGAGGTTGGGGATCTTCACTTTGGTCTTGTCGGCACCGATGCCCACTTGGAGCGTGATTTTGCTGCCTTTCACCAATTCCGTGTCCTTTTCGATGGGCTTGCCTTTGTAATATTGTTCGATGACATTGTTCTTGTAGGAATAGTCCACATAGTCCAAATGGTCGACGTCCAAGCCGCTGGATTCCAGGCGTCCGATGGCTTCGCGGAGCGAGATGCCTTTCAGGTTGGGCATGACGGTCTTTTCGGGGGTCACGGCCACGATGATGGCATACACATTCCTGCCTTTCTTGATTTTTGAGCCGGGCAAGGGGTCTTGCTGGTAGATGCTTCCGGGCTCTTGTCCCTTCGGATAAACGCTGTCGATGAGGATGAAATTGAAGTCTTGGGCGTATTCGTGCTTCACTTCCTCGAAATCCTGGCCTACAAAATCAGGCATGGAATAGGTTTCGTCGTGGCGAGTGTATTTGTCTAAGGATCTGAATGTTATCCATAGCAAAACCCCGCAAAGCATGAATATGATAAGCAGGTTGATGTAAAATTTCTTTTGTGTCAAAAAGTGCAGGCGTCCCATATTTTTGTATTTTAGCCGTGTTTTTACAACTCGGTTCCGAGTGCTTTTATTGTTTGAATTTAAACCGACAAAATTACAAAAAATATGAAAAACGTAGCAATTATTTGTGGTGGTGATTCCGGAGAGTTCGAAATCTCCATCAAAAGTGCTCAGGTGGTGAAAAACAACCTCGATCCGGAACTATATGATTCCAAGATTATTGTGGTTTCCAAGAAGGGGTGGTATTGCGTCTTGAGGGACGGCACGCACTTGGATGTCGACAAGAACGATTTTTCCATTTTGGTGCATGGCCACAAGATGAAATTCGACGTGGCCTTTAATGCGGTGCATGGCGAACCGGGCGAAAACGGGCCGCTTTCGGGTTATCTGGAACTGTTGGGCATTCCTTGCACCTCGTCGCCTTTGACCACTTGCGCGCTTACCTTCCACAAGGATTTCTGCAAACGATTGGTGGCTTCCTACGGTGTCAGGGTGGCGCCTTCGGTGCTGATTAACGAAGGTGAAAAATACGATGCCGACGAAATCATCAAGCAGTTGGGACTGCCTTTGTTTGTGAAGCCGACCTGCAACGGCTCCAGCGTGGGCGTGTCGAAGGTGAAGACGGCGGAGGAGCTTGTCCCGGCCATCTATATGGCGAGGGCGGCTGGCCGGCAGGTGATGTGCGAGAAGTTCGTCGACGGGCGCGAGTTCGGCTGCGGCGCTATGGAGTTTAAAGGCAAGATGATGGTCTTCCCGCTTACCGAGATTTGCAGCAAAAACGAGTTCTTCGACTACGAGGCCAAGTACACCGCCGGCAAGTGCGACGAGGTGACGCCTGCGCAAGTCGATGAGGCTATTGCAACCGAAATCAAGGGAACGACGGCAATGCTGTACGAGAAACTGGAATGCAAGGGTTTCGTCCGCATGGACTATATCGTCAGCGACGAGGGCGTGTTCTTCATCGAGGCGAACATCGTGCCGGGCATGTCGGAGGCCAGCATCATTCCTGCTCAGGCGCGATGCTTCGGCTTGAGCTTGCAGCAGCTCTTTGGAATGGCAATTGAGAATGTGTTATAAATGAAAAAAGGAGCCTCGGCTCCTTTTTTCATTTACACTTACACCGTGAGAATATCTTTGGACTTCAGTTCGGTGAGGTCGTCGATTTTCTTGATGTACTTGTCGGTGAGTTTCTGAATCTCTTCTTGCAAGAGTTTCGACTCGTCCTCCGAGATGGTGTCTTTCTCCAATTTCTTGGCTTCGTCGTTGGCGTTGCGGCGGATGCCACGGATGCCGACTTTGGCTTCCTCGGCGGCGTTCTTGGTGCGTTTCACCAGTTC
>JAEEGK010031527.1_pt1 | contig 10444 bp, 10 predicted proteins | sample 8958771 | NCBI WGS metagenome assembly JAEEGK01 (sample SAMN16246547, study PRJNA631951) | gut metagenome | biome: gut microbiome; feature: rumen; material: SC-attached | host: Bos | place: Iran: Karaj | collected 2018-10 | reverse complement strand
TGGAATTATTTAAAACAGTTAAAGCTCATACTAAAGCTCCATACGAAGGTTTAACAGTACATGAAATTAGTAATCCTGTTAAAGAACTTCATGAAGATAAATTAATTGAGGTTTTAAAGAAAATAGAAAGTTATGGTAAATTAGATGATATTAATGTAACAGGTTTAGATTTTCTAGCTGTTCTTGATTATAAATTTCCTAACTATTATTATTTATTAGAATTCTTTTATATACCTGAAGTTTTTTTACAAGAACATAGTTTTGAATACTTCATCATTAAATACAATATTCTTTGTTATTTCACCGATCTTGAAGATGTCAATTTAATTGATTTATTAGATGACTATCCAGGTTTTGATGAAATTATTAGACCATATATTGAATTATATAAAAAAATTGTTAATTTTAAAGAAAGTATACCTAATCATAGAAAAGCTCGTTATGGTATCCAATTAGAGATTATGACAGAAATAATGTGTTTAATCTATCAAAGTAGATATGGAGATGATTACAATCAATTATTTAATATTGTTGATGATTGGATTAATGATTGTGATGAGAAAATGTCTTTGAATGGTATAAATTCTTGGTTTTATCATCACGGAGAAGAACGAAGAAAGATCGTTGCAATGTTAGATAATTATATATATGATGGCCTAAAAGGTAAAAAAGTGATAGAATGATTGATATAGGAGTTTTTTATGGGTCTATCAGATGTTATAAAAAAGACTAAATTTAAAATTGATTTATCGAAATATAAATTAAATAATGATGAAAAAGAAGAAGTTTATAATTTATATAATTATGTTATTGAAATATTTTTAGATAAATATAATAAAGAATTAAAAGAAAATAAAGATATTAATAGACGTAGAGTAGATGACAGAATTATTGAAGATTTAGTTAGAATTGTACAATTAAATAAGAGTTTTATTATTAATGATATTGTTATGGAATATATCATTGTTAAAAAGAATTCACAAACAATATTACAATTCCTAAATAATTTTCATTTATTAGCACAATCATATAGTGAAAATGAACATTTCTTTTTCAACGTTTCAATGTTTATTCAGTATATAATGAATCGTTCATATGAAGACCAAAAATACTATGAAAGAATTAGTCATAATGAAAGTTTATCTAAAATATTAGTAGACTATCTTAATAGTATATCTAGTTTTAAAGAAGTAAATGATATGGAAGGTATTCTAGAATTATTTAATTACTTAGTAGGAATGATCTATTATCATGAATATATTAAAGAGTATCCTGATATTGTTATGGATATTGCCGTATATCTACTAAATCATTATGATGAAATAAAAGAAGAAATAAATAATGATAGTGCAGTTTCAGATACTAGTTTTGATGATAACTGTACAAGAATATTAGATAATTATATTAATAAAGGAGTGAAGAAATTAAGTTAGACATTTCGTCACTTTTTTGATATTATTTAGGTGGTGATTTTATGGAAAGATTACAAAAAGTTATTAGTGATAATGGTTATACTTCAAGACGTAAGGCTGAAGAACTTATCAAAGAAGGTAAAGTACTTGTAAATGGTATGGTGGCAACCATAGGTATGAAAGTTAATAATGATGATGAAATAATTATTGAAGGCAATATCTTATCAAAAGATATTGATTCTAAAGTTTATTATTTACTTAATAAACCAAGAGGAGTAGTTACTACCGCTAGTGATGAAAAAGGAAGAAAAACAGTTGTTGATATCATTGAAACAGAAAAAAGAATTTATCCAGTTGGAAGACTAGATTACGATACAACTGGAGCTTTATTACTTACTAATGATGGTGAATTAACTAATAAATTAACCCATCCATCTAATAACATTGATAAAGTATATATAGCAAAGATTAAAGGTATAATCACTGGAATTGATATTAATAAACTTAAAAATGGTGTTAAGATTGATAACTATAAAACTAGTAAATGCCGTGTTAAGTTAAAAAGTTATGACAAGAAAACACAAACTAGTATAGTTGAATTAACTATTCATGAAGGACATAATCATCAAGTTAAAAAAATGTTTGAAGCTGTTGGTTATGATGTTGTCAAATTAACAAGAACAAGATTTGCATTTTTAGATGTTAAATCATTAAAAAGCGGGGAATATCGTATGTTACTTCCTCATGAAGTAAAGAAATTATATAGTTTAGTAAAATAGACATTAGTCTATTTTTTTGTAAATATAAAAAATATTTCGTAAATTTAATTGTTATCATAAAAAAAATTTAATATAATTAAATTAAGATAGAGGAGGAAAAATAATGGCAGAATTAACAGGATTAAATCCCACTTTAGCTAAAGCACAAATTAGTGATTTCTATGATACAGGTTATGCAATCGGTGAGGATTTTGAAATGAATTGCGTAAGACCATTCTTAAGAGAGATGGGAACAGCATGGTATTCACCAAAGGCTGTAGAATTCTGGAGTGTTCATATGTTTGATATATTAGTATCTGTGCTAACATATTCAGATATGCTAAACAATGTTTGTGTTAAAGCAACAAACGCATATAATAAATTAGCTAGTAGCAATGGATTACCATCAATTACTGATACTAAATTTAGTGAGGAAAAAAATTCAAGAGAACTATGGAATGACGGATCATTAGGATTAACAGAATTAGGTATTTATTTCCAAGAAGCAGGTCCAGATGGTGCTGTTGGTATGGATGTTCCAAAAGTTAGAAGTTTAATTAGCACTTTAAAACAAGGAGCAAAAAAATTTGCAATGAATGTAGAACAACTACCTGTAACAATTGCATTCTATGATCCAGATGGTACATTACAAGAAACTTATAAAGGTTTAGTACGTGCTGGTGTTGCTGAAGTATTAAAAAGTATTATTTCAATGTCATCAGATATGGATGCTGCTATCCAAGAAGAAGAAAATGCTGTAGTAGCTGCAAAAGAAAGTGCTGCTTCAACAATGGCAGGATAATAAAAATAAGAAAGAATTATTCTTTCTTTTTTTTAAAGCATATAATAATATGTATATAGGGTTGCCTAAACATTCTAATTATTGTATACTCGAATTATAAAATGAGGAGGAAATATAATGGCAAATTTAACGGGATTTAGTCCAGATGCTGCGAGAAATCAAATTAATTTATTTTATAATACAGTTTGTGATTTAGCCAGAGAATTTAGTAATAATGGATCATATCCTTTTATGTGGGGTTTAGTTACGGCATGGTGCTCACCAAAGGCAAAAGAATTTTCATTAAAACATTTTAGCAAAATTGCCGGTATTGATACCAATGTGAAAAATATGGGAAGAAACATTGCAATAAACGCTAAACAAGCTTACAACTATATAGCAGAAAGTAATGGAGGAGCTAAATTACCAGAGGATTTTTTTCAAAATGGAACGCAGGCATCAACAGATAAAATTGATTGGTTTGGTACTTTAGATGAGGTAAGCGAAAATGGCGTTGTTGGTATGAATCATCAAAACGTTAAATTACTAGTAAATTTATTCAAAAATGCTGTTAATAAATTAATTACAGGTTTAAACGATTTACCACTTGATATTGCTTTTTATGATCCTGATGGAGAAATGAAAGCTGCATATAGGCAACAAATTACAGATATGGTAAGTATTATTACAGAAAAAACAAATGCACTTTATGCAGATATAGATGATGCACTTGAAACGGAAATTAATACAATTCTAATTGCAAAAGAAGAAGCTGCATCAACAATGGCTGGATAATAATAAATAAAGGAAGAATTATTCTTTCTTTTTTATTGATTAAAATATTTATTTAGTATATAATATGGGAAGTTGGAGGAAATATATGGAAAAGAATAAAAATAAACATGAATTTACAGTAGAAATAAAAGGTAAAGAATGGGAAGATGCTATTAAAAAAGCTTTTAATAAAAGAAATAAGAATGCTAAGATAGCTGGTTTCCGTCCTGGTAAAGCTCCTTATGATGTATTTGTTAAACATTATGGAGAAGCTAGTTTATATTTTGATGCTGCTGATGATTTGTTACAAACTGCATATACTAAGATGTTAGATAAAGAAAAAGTTATTCCAGTAGTTGAACCAAAAGCAGATATTAAAGATGTAAATAAAGATGGTATTACTTATGTATTTACTGTTATAACTAAACCTGAGGTAAATGTTAAAAAATATAAAAACTTAGGTGTTAAACAAGAAACTAGTAAAGTAAGTAAAGAAGAACTAGAAGAAGAAAAGAAAAGACTTCTTGAAAAATATAATGAACTAGTTATTAAAGAAGGTAAAGTAGCAAATGGTGATGTTGTTACTCTTGACTTTGAAGGATTTAAAGATGGTAAAGCCTTTGAAGGTGGTAAAGGAGAAAACTACAATCTTGAAATTGGATCTCATACATTTATTCCAGGATTTGAAGAACAAATCGTTGGTATGAAGAGTGAAGAAGAAAAAGATATTGAAGTTACATTCCCAGAAGACTATGGTGAAAAGAGTTTAGCAGGGGCTAAAGCAACATTTAAAGTTAAAGTACATGAAATTAAAGAGAAAGTAACTCCAGAGTTAGATAAAGATTTCTTTGATGATTTAGGTATTGAAGGTGTAGATTCTAAAGAAACTCTTGATAAACATTTAAAAGAAGTAATTAAAGAAAGAAAAGATCGTGAAAATGAAAATAAATTCGTAGATAGTTTACTTGATGAAATATCTAAGAATACAGAAGTTGATATTCCTGAAGAAATGATTGATGAAGAAGTTCATCATATGATTCATAATATGGAACATCAATTAGCTAGTCAAGGTATCTCAATGGATCTTTATATGCAATATACTAAGACAACACATGATGACTTACATAAACAATTTGAAAATGAAGCTAAAAAGAATGTTATCTATCGTTTAATCTTAGAAGAATTATTAAAGAAAGAAGCTATTGAAATAACTGATAAAGATGCAGAAAAAGAAGCTGAAGAAATGGCTAAGAAATATAATCTTAAAAAAGAAGATGTACTTAAACAAGTTGGTGGACTTGAAGGTATTAAGTATGATCTTGAAATGCAAAAGCTTCTTGATAAATTAAAAGAATATAATAAATAAAGTGGTTTTACCACTTTTTTATTATAGTTTAATATGTTATATTAATATTGGTGATAAGATGGAAGAGTTAAATAATACTAGAAAAACAATTGAAAAAGATATGACTAAATCAGTAATTAAATTACTTATTGTTTTAATAATAATGGCAATTATCTTTTGTGGGATATTATTTTATGTTAATACAAGATTAGGCTTAATAGGACTAGTATTTGCAATAATATTTATATCTCCTGTTATTATTAAATTACTAAGTATTAAAAGAAATAAAAATGTTAAATATCTAGATTCTAATGATAATAAATAAGACTTTATAAAAAAAGTCTTTTTTTAGTTTAAAAAATAAGAGTTTTAGTATATAATTATGTAATGAAATGTGGTGATTATATGGATGAGTTAACTAGAGAAGAAGTATTACATGTTGCTCATTTAGCAAGAATTGGACTAAATGAAGATGAAATACCTAAGTATCAAAAGTCATTAAAGAAAATGATTGATGAGATTGATAAGATTAAAACAATGACTGATTTTGATCAAGATATGATGATTTCTCCATCTATAAATAAAGTTCCATTAGAAACTAAAAAAGTAGAGGGAGTATGTAATACTGATATGCTTAATAATGTACCTAAAAAGAAAGGAAACTTCATTGAAGTTCCGGTGATGGTTAATGAGTAAGTATATTGATAAAAGTTTAATTGAAATACATAAAGCTTTACTAAATAGAGAGATTAAACCAGTTGATTTAGTTATGGAATGCTTTGACAGAATAGAGAGTAATAATTTAAATGCCTTTATTACTTTATGTAAGGAAGATGCTATTAATTATGCTAAGAGTCTAGAAAGTATGGAAGTTCCTGAAGATGATTTATTCTTTGGTATCCCAATTGCTATTAAAGATAATATTATGGTTAAAGATTATTTATGTACTTGTGCATCTAAGATTTTATCTAATTTTAAGAGTAATTATGATGCCGGAGTAATTGATTTAATACATAAACATCATATGGTTATTATAGGTAAGACTAATATGGATGAATTTGCGATGGGAAGTACTAGTGAAACTAGTTACTATGGTACACCAGTTAACCCTTGGAATAAAGAAAGAGTTCCAGGTGGATCTAGTGGTGGTTCTGCTGTTGCTGTTGCAGGAAGATTAGTTCCTTTTGCCTTAGGTAGTGATACTGGTGGATCAATAAGACAACCATCTAGTTTTAATGGTATTGTTGGTATGAAACCTACTTATGGTAGAGTATCAAGATATGGTCTTGTTGCTTTTGCTAGTAGTTTAGATCAAATTGGTCCAATGGCAAGAAATGTTAGAGAGAATGCTAATTTATTAAATATTATCTGTAATAAAGATGAAAGAGATATGACTAGTGTCGAAACTAATGAAGATTTCACAAGATTAATTGGTAAACCACTAGAAAACTTTAAAGTAGCAATACCTAATTATTTCTTATCTGACTTTGTGGATGTTGAAGTAAAGAATAATGTATTAGAAATAAAGAAATTACTAGAAGATAATAATGTCAAAGTTGATATGGTTGATATAAACCATATTGATATGGCAGTTATTTTATATCAAATTATTGCCATGGGTGAAGCAAGTAGTAACTTAGCGCGTTTTGATGGTATTAGATTTGGTTATAGTCACGAAAACCCAGAGAATCTTGAAGACTTGTATTTAAAAACAAGACAAGAAGGATTTGGTAATGAAGTTAAAAGAAGAATTATGGTTGGAAGCTATATCTTAAGTGGTGAGAACGCTAAAATCTATTATCAAAAAGCTATGCAAATTCGTGATGATTTACAAAAGAGCTTTAAAAAGATCTTTAGTGAATACAATCTAATTATTGGTCCAACAGCAGCACGTTGTGCTTATCCATTACGTGGTAATGAAGAAGAAGACCCATTAAAGTGCTTTATGGATGATATTTTAGTTATGCATGCAAATATGGGTGGTTTCCCATCATTATCAGTACCAGTTGGCTTTAATAGTGAGAAACTTCCAATAGGATTACAAATAATAGGTAATAACTTTGATGAAGCTACAATATATCAACTTGCTAGTTTCCTTGAAGATAAATTAAATTTAGATTTGGAAGGGGGAAAAGTTTGTGAGTGATTATAAGAAAACAATAGGTATTGAAGTACACTGTGAACTTAAAACAGCTAATAAGATATTTTCTCCTGAGAAATCAACTTATGGTAGTATGGCCAATACTAATATAAATGTTATTGACTTAGGTTATCCTGGAGCTCTTCCTGTACTTAATATGGATGTTGTTAAGATGGCTCTTAAAGCTTGTAAAGTATTAAATCTTAATGTTACAAGAAAGATGCACTTTGACCGTAAGAATTATTTTTATCCAGATAATTCAAAGAATTTCCAAATTACCCAAAATGATACACCGATTGGTAGAGAAGGGTATGTTGAAATAACAAAGTCTGATGGAACTAAAAAGAAAATATATATTGAAGAGATGCATATTGAGGAGGATACTTGTAAGAGTGTTCATGGTGAGAAATCAAGTTTATTAGACTTTAATCGTGCTGGAGTACCTCTTATCGAAATTGTTACTAAACCATGTATGGAATCTAGTGAAGAAGCCGTTCTTTATCTAGAAAAATTACGTGAATTACTTCTTTATGCTGAAGTTTCAGATTGTAAGATTGAAGAAGGATCAATGAGATGTGATACTAATGTATCAATATCTAAAACAGAAGAATTAGGTACAAAAGTAGAAACAAAGAATATTGGTTCTATTACAAATGTTGGTGTTGCCATTGAATATGAAGCTAAACGTCAAGAAGAGATTCTAGAATCTGGTGGTAAGATTGTTCCTGAAACAAGAAGATTTGATGATAAAACATTAACTACAATATCTATGCGTGTTAAAGAAGTAGGTAATGATTATCGTTACTTCCCAGAACCTGATATTCCATTCTTAGAATTAACTGATGAATATATTAATGAAAGTGTTAGTGATCTTACTCGTCTTCCTGATGAAAGAAGAGAATCATATAAGAATGCTGGTATTAATCCTATTAATATTGAAAAGATTATCGCTAATAAGAATATATCTGATTACTTAGAAAGATTCTTAGATACGAATTTAGTAATTGCATCCAACTTATTATTAGGTGATATTGCAAGTTACTTAAATAAACATGATGGTGATATTAATAAGACTCATTTAACTGACGATAAATTTAGAGATCTAGTTAGTCGTATTGATAAAAAAGAAATTAGTAATCATATCTTTAAAGAAATATTAAATGATTTAATGGAGAATGATTTATCTATTGATGAAATACTAGAATCTAAAGGATTAAATTTAGTAAGTGATGAGTCTGAGATTGAGAATACAATTAGTGAAATATTAAATAAATATAGTGATTTAGTTAATCAATATAAAAATGGTAATGAAAGAGCTTCTAAAGCAATAATGGGTATGATTATGAAAGAAACTCATGGTAGTTTATCTCCACAAATTGCTAATGAAGTAATGATGAAATTATTGAACAAATAAAAAAGATTTAAGTTTTTACTTAAATCTTTTAATTTACTACAACATTAATTGTTTTACTAACATTTTTATTCATATGGTTACGTACTTCAATTGTTGCGTTACCTTTTTTTCTACCTGTTATAATACCAACACCATTAACATCAACAATCGTTGTATCACTTGATATATAATCAAATCTTTGTCTCGTATTATTTGGTGGGGTAATATTAGATATTTCAATTAACATTTTTTGATTTAGTTTTAATTCAACATTACTAGGTACTGTAAAATCTTCCATTGGTATAGATACAGAAGTTGGAACGATATAAACATCAATTTTTTTATTTATTTCTTGTCCTCCTGCTGTAATTGTTGCTTTTAAATAACCATCATTATTAGTTTTATATCCTTTAGCTTGGACATAACCAAATTCATTAACTGTTACAATTGAAGTATCACTTGAAGTAAATTGTGTTTTCTTAGAATCATTTGTTAAGAATGTTATTTGTTCACCTTCATAAGGACGTAGAGCAATAGTTGTTGTTCCAACATTAATATAATATTTTTCAGTAGCAGATGACATTAATTTAACAATTCCAAAAACGATTAAACCAACGATTACTAAAGCACCTAATCCATAGATAAGAGACTTAGATGAAGATTGTTTAGGTGTTTCACTAAATGGTTCATTATAATCATAATTTTGAGTATATCTTGGAGTACTAACAGGTTTATTATAATTATTATTTACTACTGGTTGATTATTATCTTGTTTAGATTGAATATCAACATTCTCATATACAGTATTATCAGTTGCTCCATAATTACCATAGAAATTATCTTCTTGTGCTAAATCTTTAGAAGAAGTAACTTTCTTTTTACCTCTAAATAATTTTTTAAAGAAACCAGGTTTTTTAGTTTCATAAACAACAGGTTCATCATAATTATAATAGGCATTTTCAATATCAACTTCGGTATTGACAGCATTAATTTGTTGGTTTTCTTCATCTTTCTTTTTATTCTTTTTACTCATTTTATCACCTAGTATAAATATATCATTTACTTTATTTAAAATCAATTATTTGAATTTATAATAATATTATTATATGTAAATATTTATATTGTATACTTTCTTTACAAAGACTACTAATTATTATAAACTATTAATGAAATTAGGAGAGTATTATATGCCAGAATTACCAGAAGTAGAAACAGTAAGACGTGTATTAAAGAAAAGTATTATAGGTAAAACAATACGAAAAGTAGATATAAGATATAAAAATATTATTGAAACTAATTTAGATGATTTTAAAAAGAATATTATTAATCAAAAGTTTATTGATATAAAAAGATTAGGTAAATACTTAATATTTGAACTTAATGATTATTATTTAGTCAGCCATTTAAGAATGGAGGGTAAATACTTTTTAAAACCAGAAAGTGATGATATTTTAAAACATGAGCATATTATCTTTTATTTAGATGATATTACCTTACGTTATCATGATACAAGAAAGTTTGGAAGAATGTATTTAGTAGATAAAGATAAATTATATACTGATACACCATTATCGCATATTGGGAAAGAACCTAACGAATTAACAGTTGATTATTTAAAAGAAAAACTTAATCGCAATAAACCAATTAAGACTCTATTATTAGATCAAGATATAATAGCAGGTATTGGCAATATTTATGCAGATGAAATATGTTTTTTTAGTAAAATACATCCTAAAACATTAGGATCTAAATTAAATAAAAAAGATATTGAAAATATTATTAAATATACTAATGAAGTATTAAATAAATCGATTGAGAATGGTGGAACGACTATTAGAAGT
>JAEEGK010031525.1_pt1 | contig 10444 bp, 10 predicted proteins | sample 8958771 | NCBI WGS metagenome assembly JAEEGK01 (sample SAMN16246547, study PRJNA631951) | gut metagenome | biome: gut microbiome; feature: rumen; material: SC-attached | host: Bos | place: Iran: Karaj | collected 2018-10 | reverse complement strand
AATCGCAAACCTGATCGAGTTTTTCAAGAACTGCTTCATAGATATTTCCTGTCCCATAAGGTTTATCTGTTACATCTTCAAATCCACAGGTAAGACGTACAACATCTATGCCCATACTTTTAAAACATGCAAAATCTTCTTCGTCATACTTGTTCAGATCCGGAAGACTATTGTCTCTGTAAGTCTGAAACCATTCTAATAAGTTAACGCCTTTAGAAAACGGCGGAGAAATATTCACGTCTGAATAATCAGTTGTCGCGCAGGATGTAAGCAAGAACGACATCACAACAAAAATTGCGAGCAATACCATAATCAATCTGGATTTCATAAAAATCTCCTTTAAAACTTTCGTGGCAGCACTCGCATTCCGCAATGAGTGCGAATAACCGCCGAGCATCTATGTTAGTGATTTTCATTATCCAGCAATTTCCACAGAAAAAATACAGAGTTGAACTCACAATTTTTTTGGAAAATTTGCGCAAGGGATTGTAGGGGTGAGCGAAGCGAAAACTCGCCGTCAGGCGAGGTCGAAGGCGAAAGCCGTAGCCCCGAAAAGCCCGCCGGCGGGAAATCTCCGACAGGGGATTTCCCGCCGGGGCGCCCATTCGTCACTACGGTTTCGCAGGGGCTCAACCGAGACTCGCATCTTGTCATTCTATCACGGGCATGGATGCCCGAAGAAACTGGCGAGTTTTGCGTAGCAAAATCTCGATGAGGTAGTGAAACATGGACGTTTCACTACCGTCATACTACTTGAAAACCGCCCTCTTTTAGTGCTATGAATATAGCATGAAAACAACATTGATAAAGGACATTCTTGTGTCCGAACCGGATGGCCGCGAAGTTACAGTATGCGGCTGGGTGCGCACAAAGCGCGATTCCAAAAACTTAGTTTTTGTTCAGGTTAATGACGGTTCATGTTTTGCCGCCATTCAATTGACTTATGACCGCGAAAACGCAAACGCGAACAACGCAAATAACGGCAATAATGCCTCTAATAATAATTCCGCCAATTCTAATTCCAACGCAGCTGTTGCTGGCACGCCCGAAATGGAAGCCATGCTCGCCAAAGTGACGACAGGCGCATCCGTCCGCGCGACAGGAAAACTTATTCCGTCACCGGCATCAGGACAGGCTGTTGAAGTTACGCTTCAGACACTCGAAGTTCTGGGCATTTCTCCGCAGGACTACCCGCTCCAGAAAAAAGGATGCTCGGTAGAGTTTTTGCGCGAAAAGGCGCATCTCCGCGCCCGCACGAACATGTTCGGAGCCGTTGGCCGCATGAGAAGCGAAATGGCGTATGCAGTGCACACGTTCTTTCAGGAAAGAGGATTCTTCTACTTCAACGCACCGCTTATCACATGCAGTGACTGCGAGGGCGCGGGCGAAATGTTCCAGGTTACGACGCTCGACCTGAACCGCATCGCAGAGAACGGCATTAAAGCCGGCGCAAAAGGCATGGATCCGGCAAAAGCCGCCGAGCTTGTTGATTACAGCAAAGATTTCTTCGGAAAAAAGGCAAGCCTTACTGTTTCTGGCCAGCTTGAGGCAGAAACTTATGCGACAGCCCTTTCACGCGTATACACATTCGGACCGACATTCCGCGCCGAAAACTCCAACACACCGCGCCACCTTGCGGAGTTCTGGATGGTCGAGCCGGAAATGGCTTTCTTCGAGCTTGAGGACGACATGGACATTGCGGAAGAGTTCATCAAGTACCTTCTGAACCATGCGCTCACAAAGTGCGCCGAGGACATGAAGTTCTTCGATCAGCGCGTTCAGCCAGGCATTATCGAGACGCTCACGCACGTTAGGGATTCGGAGTTCGTCCGCATTTCTTACACGGATGCCGTTAAGAAGCTTGAGGAAAACAACGACAAGTTCGAGTTCAAGGCATACTGGGGCTGTGACCTTCAGACAGAGCACGAGCGCTACCTTACCGAGCAGATTTTCAAGAAGCCGGTCATGGTTTACGACTATCCTAAGGAAATAAAGGCTTTCTACATGAAGGCAAATCCGGACGGAAAGACAGTCCGCGCCGTTGACGTGCTTGTTCCTGGACTTGGCGAGATTATCGGCGGTTCAGAGCGCGAGGCAGACCTTGAGAAGCTTACAGCACGCATCGTTGAGCTTGGAATGAAGCCGGAAGATTACTGGTGGTACTTGGAGCTCCGTAAATACGGAACAGTTCCGCACGCAGGTTTCGGCTTGGGCTTCGAGCGGCTTCTGCGCTACGTGACGGGAATGGCAAACATCCGCGATGTAATTCCATATCCGCGCGCACCGGGACTCGCAGAATTCTAAGATTAAGATGGGCGTAACGGCACTAACGTGCCGTCGGGCTTGACGGTCGGCACGTTAGTGCCGACCTAGCGAGTTTGCTTCGCAAACTCGTAAGCAACCCATGGTTGCATCCAGCTCCGCTATCGCTTCGAACAAAAAAGGACTTTCACTCGAAAGTCCTTTTTTGTTTGCCCTACGGGCACTGCTACAATCCCTTACGCAAAAATTATTTATATTTCAAAATATAGCATAATATAATATAAATTGGATTGTTTTATGGAATTGATAAAAGGCAAAAAAATCGGTCCACGAGTTACGACTGTTATACCTTTAGATGATTTTATCCTAAAAATATTCTTTAACAATAATGAAATTCGTTTATTTGACGCAAAGAAGATATATAATTTACCTTGTTTCTTGCCGTTAAAACAGAAAGCTTTTTTTGATACAGTTCATGTTGAATACGGAAGTATTGCATGGATGAACGACATCGATTATTGTCCTGATACTTTATATGAAGAATCTATTCCTTTTGTTGAATAGATTCACCGACTTTTGAAAACCTTCACAATATTCTTTATTGAGTCAAGTTCATCTTTTTTAAGTTCAGATAACTCCGATGCCAATTTATATATTTCTACTGGAATCTGCTTCTTTGGTTCAATCTTATTATCTGATTTTACATCAAAACCTTCTACAAGAAAATCGATACTAACATCAAGTGCACGCGCTATTTTAAGGGCTTTATCCGCAGGCGGAATGGAACCATTTGTTTTTAAATAACTGCTTATCGTCCCGGAATTTATTCCTGTCAATGATGCTAAATCTGATGTGGTCATATCCTTACAATACATAGCTTCTTTCAAATTTTCCTTAAATCCCATAGTAAGATTCTATAAATATTTTACTAATTATATTTTAACACTAGCAATATTTGATATACTATGATACACTTAGTAATATGTTACTAACAATAGTAACTATAAGCAATTTATTCACAAGTGCAAGAGAGTTTATCTGTCAAACCAGCAGATTTTCTTTCAGCACAAAAAAATGAGGAGGATGTAAACATGGCAGTTGCATCATTAGTTTTAGGTATCATCTCGTTGGTGATCGCTGTTGCTGGAGGAGCCGCAGGCTTAGGCTGGATTGGCTCAATTTGTGGTATTATCGCTGTTATTTTAGGTGCAATTAGTAAAAAGGATCCTGCACAGAAAGGTAAAGCAACCGCAGGTTTAGTTTGTGGTATTATCGCTCTGTCATGGGGTATTATTGCCACTATCGCATGTATGGCATGTCTTGGAGCGACTGCATCTGCTTTAAACTGGTAAGTTTCTAAATGGGATTTTACCTTTTCAACACATTCATTCCCTACTATGGTTTTTGCATTTTAGTAGGGATTGGATGTGCTTCTTGCATCGGCTTTTTTCTTTGCAAATATTTAAAACTTGATGAAAACGATTTCATAATAATCTGTGCATATTTGATAGCATTCGGATTTTTCGGCGCAAAACTATTATATATTTTGGTTTCTATTAAAATCATAGATTTTAAATCTGCTTTCAGTTCAATACATAGTTTTAATAACTTCATATCATCAGGATTTGTCTTTTACGGTGGTCTTCTGGGCGGAATGGCAGCTTTTCCTTTCGTCAAAAAAGTTCACAAAATCAATTCTTCTGGTTATTTAAAATGCATAACACCATCACTCGGAATTGCACATGCTTTCGGTAGGATAGGTTGTTCACTTGCCGGATGCTGTTATGGCATTGAAACAAAAAGTCATTTTTATTTTTCATATCAAGAGAGCATAATTGCTCCCAACAACGTTAAACTGGTTCCTGTTCAAGGTATTGAATCATTTTTTCTGTTTATTTTGTCTTTTATATGCTTTTTTCTTGTTATAAAAAAATCAAAAATCGCAGTGCATTATTTATATCTTTTTGTATATTCCATACTTCGCTTTGTCCTTGAATTCTTCAGGGGAGATTCTGCACGCGGAATTTATGGATTTTTCTCAACATCGCAAATAATAAGCTTGCTCATAATACTTGGGGTTGTATTCATCACAATATACAACCACCATCGAAATATTCGCTTTCTTAAAAACAGAGAGTTTTGTCCGTAGAGCGTTGCAGGGTAATGTAGGAATACGGTTTTGCCCCACAACACCATCACGTAGTTCGACTATTCCTCACGCTATTCACAGACTTCCATCACGCGAATCGCGAACGTATCTGTCGCAATGCAAATCTCGCCGCGGGCAACAAGCTTTCCCGCCCGGATAATCTGCGAAGGCTCGCCTGCCCTCTGCTTCAAAATCAGATACGCTCCCTGATGCAAGCCCGCAATCTCTTCTTTCGTTAGAGACGCGCTTCCAAGCCGCACAGAGATATAATCCTTCTCATCGTACACAATTTCGTTAAGCTGTGTCGTCTCGGCAATCTCAATACCGAACTTGTCGTCTATTGCGACCGTTTTTCCAGTGTGAATAACGCGGTTTTCGTAAACAACATTCAGCCCCTCTGTCTCTTTTTTGTCCAGAATAAGAACCGTGCCTTTCTCAAGATTTACGTTCTCCGCTCGGAAACGTCCAAACTCAACAAAAATGTTTTCGGGCAGCTCGTGACTCTTGATGTTCGAAAGGCTCTGGAACTTTATCCTGTTCCCGACAAGCCCGTTTCCGTAGTCGCCAAAATATCCGCTCATCAGCATATCTTCAATAATTGCATCGCTGAACTGGATGTTTATAAATCCTTCAATTCCGCCTACCACACCTTTCATGGAGACAAGAAGCATCATCAGGTTTTCTTTTTGGCGTGAATTATTTCCGGTTGACGAGGCAGCCACATTTTCAATTGCACACTTTTTTGAAAGCTCAATTTTGCCGTCAGTTTGTTTCTGAACGTTCTTATAAACCACGTCCGCTATGATTTTAAGGAAATAATCCTTGAAAACTTTAAGGTCAAACTCCGTTATCAAATCATATTTTGCCGCATCCTGCTTCAAAAGAGCCTTTGCAAGCTGCATATCGATTTCGACCGTGAATCCGCCGTTCGCAAAATCAAAATCGTAGAAAAAGCATTTTTGCGGGATTGAGTGCAAAAACTCGCCATTACAAAGCTGGTCTACATTATCACAGTGAAAATCGCAACGGTCGTTTATTATCACCGAAAATTCCTGATTCATAACCTGGCAGATATCCTCGCCCAGAAGCCACAGCTCCCTCTGCATATAGCGCGGATACCTGTCCGGCTGTCTGAAATTGTAGTCTTTTATTGTCTTACCGCTCACGTCCTGACTTGGCGGAAACTCACCGTTCATAATGCTTTCAACTTCAACTCCGAACACTTCCGCCAGCTTGGGCAAAACCGTAACATCGGGGCATCCTTCACCGCGCTCCCACTTCGAAACAGCCTTATCGCTCACGTTGCATTTTTCAGCCAGCTCTTTTTGCGTCATGCCTTTCCGTGTCCGCATCTCGTAAATCAAAATTCCTGTCTTTTGTGCGTTCATACTTTTCTCCTTATGTCGCAAGTTCACGTGTCGCCGGCCGACTGCGCACAGGCTAATCATCGCTTCCGCGATTTCCGCCTGCAAGACTAATAATAGCACGCACAATCGCGTCTTGTAACCCAACGCGTGGTTTATCAGGGTAGAATTCTGAGTAGAGTCGGACATATTTGCTTTGGTGCACAGTTTTTGTGTGCCCCATACCCCGCACCGATGTCCTAGTTTCGTGCTGCACGACTTCCCCATACCCCGCGCAATCCGCATGACACAGCGCCCGCATTCTGCTAGAATAACGCCATGAACACAGAATACAAAATACGCGACGCACAAACCGAAGATGCCCCGCGGCTCGTGGAGATTTACTCCTATTACATCACGGATACGGCGGTTTCGTTTGAATACGAAGTGCCCACAGTCGATGAATTCAAAGAGCGAATCACAAAAATCAAAGAAAAATATCCGTATCTTGTATGCGAAAAAGACGGTGCCATTGTCGGTTACGTCTACGCAAGCGCATACAGCCCGCGAGAAGCTTATAACTGGACAGTCGCAACATCAATCTATGTCGATAAGAACATCCACCGCCAGGGAATCGGCAGCATGCTTTACGGCGCATTGGAAGAACGTCTCAAAAAACAGGGAATTGTGAACTTACTCGCGGGCGTTGCCTACTGCGACCCGGAAGACGAATATCTCACACAGGATAGCTTCAAGTTTCACACACGGATGGGATACGAAAAAGTCGCGCACATGAAAGGAGTCGGCAAAAAGTTCGACCGCTGGTACGACCTTCTTTGGATGCAGAAAAGAATCTAAGCTCGGGCGTGCCGGCACAGAAGTGCCGTCGGGCTTTGCGACCAGCACGTTTTACAACGCTACTGCGCCGTTCGTCATGTCTTTTAGGCGGGCGGCGAACGCATCGAACTCGCTACTCACAATCTTGCCGGAGAGCGTCACTTTTTCGCCGAAATCCTCGGTGACGGCAGAAACTGAAAAATCTTTCAGCATGTACTTCACTTTTTCATACTGGTCGTAGGCGACAGAAAACGAAAACTCGCGCTTGGCGACATACTCTTCCGCAAGATTTTCCGCGAACACTTTGTCCAACACCATTTTCGCGCTGTCGCCGTATGCCTTGACGAGTCCGCCCGTCCCCAAGAGAGTGCCGCCGAACCATCGCGTCACCGTAAGCAGGATATTCGTTATTCCGCGCCCCTTAAGCACATCGAGCACAGGCCGCCCGGCGGTTCCGGCAGGCTCGCCGTCATCGGACATACCCATAACTTCCGCGCCAAGCCCCGAAACAAAAGCATGAACAACGTGAGTCGCATCGGCATATTTTTGCTTCTGGCTTTTAAGGGCTTCGCGCGCATCAGCCTGGCTTTCAACCGGAATAACTTCGGCAAGGAACCGCGAGCCTTTTACAGTCAGTTCACATCCTGTTCTGTCGGTGAGGATATACATAGCGTCTCCGGGTCAGCGTGCTCATAATAGAACGCGTTTACAGAAAGCATTATCACGATAATCGAGAAATAGAACGCGACTTGGAACAAAAGCGACACGACCGTAAGCAGAAAATCTATATTTATAAAAAGTGTTCCGACAAAGCACACCACAGCCGCAAGAATCGGATAAAGTGAGCAGCGCAGGCAGAACCAGATAAGCTTGAAGTTCTTTTTCTTAAGCAAAAGGCGGCTCTTTTTCAACGCCTGGCGCACCGTAATATCAGGCTCATGATACAGAATCGGGAACACGAACGCGTACCGCACAAGAATCAGCACAAAAAGAATTAAATACGGCACAAGGAAAAACGGCAGATACTTTATGAACTCGTCGTACATGCGCATAGCAATTGCTGTCACTACATCGAGTTCAGAAGCAGCCGCCACAAGCCCTTCCGCTCCCGCCGGAACCACACCGTCAGTAGCATCCGCGCCCAAAACTCCGGCATCACCAGCTGAAACAGAGCCTGTCACATTTCCTGATTCGGCCGCAGTCTTTGCGTTCGCAATTTCTTCCAAAACGAGTGCTTCTATTTCCTCGCCCTTGTAATGCTGGATAATCTTAAGACTCGGAAACGCCGTCAAGAACGCAAGCGCGATAGTCACCACACACACGAGCAGCGTCACAATCGTCATACGCTTCCAATCCCTGAAAGCCTGGAACAAATAACCGATAACCGCATGTTCCTCGCGATAAAACCGCCCCAAAAGCACGAAAAATCCGTACATCAGGAAAACAGTCACAACTTCAGAAAGAATGGAAGAAAGCAGCAACATCGCTGACGAAAAAAGCGAGCCGCTGTCAAGAAGGAACACGAGCGACACAGGAGCCGCTATCAACGACACCGCGATTGTCGAAAGAAACCGCAGCGCAATTATAGAAATAACCATTTTCGGAAGATTATTGCGAATCGTTCCGTTTATCTGTGTTTGAATCTCTTTTATCGGCCTCATTTTATTAAATACCTCCTATTTTCGCAGCCCGCGCACTCCGGCGAACTTGCGCGTCATCCAATACGCGCCACATTCCGCCGCCCGCAGAAAATCGCCAGCCCGCGCAACTCGCAATACCTTACAGCAGCTCCGGTTGCTCCGGCTTCTTCTCCAGCAGCACCTTGTCCGCCTCTTTTGACGCAAGCCGCACACCCTGCGCCTTCAAGCCTTTCTCCTCGTAGTCGCCGGCATGATACTCTGCCTGCAGCACCTTAAGACGTGGCTTCGGCTTGAACTTCACTATAAAACTGAATGCCTCGCGCGTATCGATGTGGCACACTTCGCCGCCATCCGGCACGATGGAATAATCGCGGTTCAAAATGAACTGACCAACGCGGCACCGCTTTATCATCATATACTGCGTCTTCTTGTCCTTGAAAATGACCGTAAAAAGCACCTTGGAAAGACTTTCCTTGTCCGAAAAGCCGCAGTACCACATGCCTTTGTCAACGAAAAGCTTCTCCGGCACATCACAAACCGTGTAAACGCCGGTTTTGCGCATAATAAGAACCCTGTCGAACGGCGAAACTTTGAAAAGCTCCGTTCCGGACGACACCGCCGTACCCAGGTAGCCGGTCTTCGCATCGTACCGGAGCGCAAGGTCGCGCTTAACAACTTCCTTAACGTCAACAGCCTGGAACGACTTAACGAGCGTCTTGCGCTTCATAAACTCCTTGCCGAGCGCCGCTGTCGCTTTTTCCTCAATCGAGTCGAGCCACGCCACCGCATAGCCCACGATGTTCTTCAAAAGCCTTGCAATTTCTTTGAGCCGCGCGTTTATCTCTTTCACTTCTGCACGGTTTTTGTTTATATCATAGAGAGATATACGTCTAATCGGAATCTTAAGAAGATGCTCAACATCCTCGTCTGTAACGGGGCGCAAAAGCTCCGCCGCAAACGGAATAAATCCGTCCTTAACAGCCTTGTTCACGGCTTCGGCAGTCTTCATCTCCTCAATCGACTTATAAATGCGCTCCTCAATAAAAATGCGCTCCAACGTGCGCAGGTGAAGCTTGTCCAAAAGGTTAGCTTTCTCAAGGTTCAGCTCGTCAGTCAAAATGCCTTTGAGCTTTTCACAGTGATACTTGATAATCTCCGTCGCCGTCATCACGACAGGCATGTTGTCCCTTATGACGAGCATATTGCACGCAACAGTCTGCTCACATTTCGTGTAGGCGTAAAGCGCGTCCACAACATCCTGCGCGTAAACGCCGCGCTGCAGCTTTATCTCAATCTCGACTTTCGCTGCTGTAAGGTCAGTTATAGAAGAAAACTTAAGCTTTCCAGCTTTTGCAGCAGTTTCTATGGAGTCAATCAGCGTCTCAGTCGTGGTGTCGGCAGGAAGCTCCGTTATGACGATGCGCTTAGGGTCAGAAACATCAAGCTTGGCGCGGCTTATAATTTTGCCGGTGCCGTCGTTGTATTCAGACACATCGATAATTCCGCCTGTCGGAAAATCCGGGTAAAGCGTGAACGGCTCACCGTTAAGACACGCTTTCTCTGCCTCAATTACCTCGCGTAAGTTGTAAGGCGGAATCTTGGTAGACATACCGACAGCAATGCCTTCCGCGCCCAAAAGCAGGGCGAGCGGCAGTTTCGCGCGAAAAACTACAGGCTCTTTGTTGCGTCCGTCGTAACTCGGAACGTAGTTCGTAATGCCGGGGTTGTAAAGGATGTCCTTTGCGAGCGGACGCAGGCGGCACTCAATGTATCGTGCAGCCGAGGCTTCTGCGCCCGTAAAAATATTACCAAAGCTACCCTGCTTCTCTATGAAAATCTCTTTGTTTGCAAGTACAACGAGCGCACCGTAAATTGACGCGTCTCCGTGCGGATGGTACTTCATGCACTGACCGACTACGTTGGCAACTTTGTTGAAACGTCCGTCATCAGTCTCAAAAAGTGTGTGAAGAACACGCCGCTGAACCGGCTTCAAGCCATCCTCAAGCTCAGGAATCGCCCTGTCGCGGATAACGTAGCTGGCGTACTCCAAAAAGTTTTTGTCGAACAAGTTTTTTACAAAAGCCATATTGAAGCTATTGTATCATAAAAAGCGCAGTTTGTGCATGATATGTACGAAAAAGGTAGCGACCGCTCCCTAGACCCCCTGTATATCGCGAGTTTACGGAGCAAACTCGGTAAGGTCGGTGTAACCG
>JAEEGK010031522.1_pt1 | contig 10444 bp, 8 predicted proteins | sample 8958771 | NCBI WGS metagenome assembly JAEEGK01 (sample SAMN16246547, study PRJNA631951) | gut metagenome | biome: gut microbiome; feature: rumen; material: SC-attached | host: Bos | place: Iran: Karaj | collected 2018-10 | reverse complement strand
GCATGGGAGATTTGTGAAGGGGGACGGGAATCCCCCTTCACGTTATATCCTTGCAAAATCAGAATACAATTCTGATTTTGCGTCTCAAGCTGTCGACACTTTGTCGACAGCTTGAGGCCCGGAGCCGCTCGGCTCCGGGCCTTCCCTTATAACAGTATCCTTATTCCGCGAAGAGGGGGGTGGAAAGATAGCGGTCGCCGGTGTCGGGCAGGAGGACCACGACGGTCTTGCCCTTGTTCTCCGGGCGCTTTGCCAGCTGGATGGCCGCCCAGACAGCCGCGCCGGAGGAGATGCCCACCAGGACGCCCTCGGTCCGCCCGATCAGCCTGCCGGTAGAGAAGGCATCCTCCCCCGCCACGGGGATGATCTCGTCATAGACCTTGGTATTCAGCACATCGGGCACGAAGCCGGCGCCGATGCCCTGGATCTTGTGGCTGCCGGACCGCCCCTCGCTGAGCACGGGGGAATCCGACGGCTCCACCGCCACCACCTTCACGGCGGCATTGCGTTCCTTCAGATACTCGCCCACGCCGGTGATGGTGCCGCCGGTACCCACGCCCGCCACGAAGAAATCCACCTGACCGTCGGTGTCCGCCCAGATCTCCGGGCCGGTGGTGGCCTTGTGCACGGCGGGATTGGCCGGGTTCACGAATTGGCCGGGGATGAAGCTGCCGGGGATCTCCTTTGCCAGCTCCTCCGCCTTGGCGATGGCCCCCTTCATGCCCTTGGAGCCCTCGGTGAGCACCAGCTCCGCCCCGTAAGCCTTCATGAGCTGACGGCGCTCCACGCTCATGGTCTCCGGCATGACGATGATGACGCGGTAGCCCCTGGCGGCGGCCACGGACGCCAGGCCGATGCCCGTGTTGCCGGAGGTGGGCTCGATCAGGGTGGCGCCGGGCTTCAGGACGCCCCGGGCCTCCGCATCCTCGATCATGGCCTTGGCGATGCGGTCCTTCACGCTGCCGGCGGGATTGAAGTATTCCAGCTTGGCCAGGATCTTCGCCTCCAGGCCCAATTCCTTTTCCAGATGGGTCAGCTCCAGGAGAGGAGTATGCCCGATCAGCTGGTCCGCAGAAGTATATATCTTGCTCATTTTGATTCCTCCAAGAATTTCATAATTTCCTACCGTTGTTATATGTTTATCGGTTGAGCCTAGAATACACCCTCCGGAAGGACTTGTCAAGAGAAAAATGCCCTTGATTTCATATTTTTCTGGTAGTATAGTAGGAAATAGAGGTGAGACACATGCTGATTTCCACGAAAGGCCGCTATGCGCTGCGCATCCTGGTGGACATGGCGGAGCATCAGACCGAGAACTATATCACTCTCCAGGAGGTGGCCCAGCGGCAGGACATCTCCGAAAAGTATCTGGAGAGCATCGTCCGCGAGCTGGTGAAAAAGGGCATCGTCGCCGGGCAGCGGGGCAAGGGGGGCGGCTACCGGCTCTGCGCGCCGCCGGAGCAAATCAACGTGGGGGACGTGCTTCGGACCACGGAGGGCAGCCTGGCCCCGGTGGCCTGCCTCAGCGAGGGCGCCGCTCCCTGCTCCCGCGCGGCCCAGTGCCGCACCCTGGACTTCTGGCGGGGGCTGGACGAGGTGATCGAACGGTACACCGGCGGATTCACCATCGCGGACATGATGCGCAAGGGTCCGGACGGGGACGATTATATCATCTGAACAGGGGAAGAAGGGCGTGGCGCAGGATGCGGTTCCGCCCTGTCATTTCGAGCCGGCGCCCGCCTCGCGGGTCCGGTATGACGGGGGATACATTCTGCACCACGCCCTTCGTTTATTCAGGCATAGACTCTTCCCGTTTCTCCGGGATCCGTGCCTCGCCGGGGGAGCCGGTCAGACGCTGTTCCGGCCGAGGCCCGGCCCTTCGGCTGCCTCTTCCCGTTCGTCAGCCTTCTTCTGTTCCACCGGCACGGAGTTCCTCTGCGGGTTCGGAATGAACTGGTCGGGACTGATGTGGTCGGCGGAGCCCTCCTTCGCCTTGCGGACGCTGTTGATCTGGTCGCAGTATTCCTGGAATTCTTTTTCCGGCATCGCCTCGTGGAGGAATTCCATGCAGTCCTGCCAGCGCTCCCTGCCGCTGGGGGATTTGCGGCGGGTCATCTTGTTGCTGAGGTATTCCTTTGCCGTCTGCACGGACCGCATGGTGGTAGCCTGGGTGTTCTGACGCCGATGGAGAAGCACGAGCTTGGTCTGGCTGCATAAAAGCGGCTGGCAGCCGTAGCCACCAGCCGAGAAAATCTTATACTTTTTCTTTGTCTACTTGACGGGGTGCAGTTCATTTGTGTCGGGAAACCGGATGCAACTTTCATACATTATAGTATAATACACCCATTGCATGCAACATGCAAGCCGCTTTCTCCCTCTGCCCTCCGCGTTTTTATCCCGGCAGCCCGGCGGCGTCCGCAAAGCGCCGGAGCATGACCGCAGTCTGCGCCCGGGTCAGCCAGTATCGCGGCGCCAGCAGGCCGCCGCCGATCCCCCGGATCAACCCGGTCCCCACCGCCCACTGCATGGCGGCGGCATACTCTTCCCGGGTCATGTCGGCGTCCGCGAAGCCGGAGAGGTCCGTTCCCTGCCCGGCGCCCGCATCCGCCCCCAGGTATTTCGCCGTGTTCCACAGCATATAGGCCGCTTCATCCCGCTGCAGGGCGTCGCCCGGGCCGAATTCACCGCCGGTGCGGTCCGTGATCTGATTGATCAGCGCCCAGCGCAGGGCCGGGGCATACCAGGCGTCCGCCGCCACGTCGCCGTAGGGCAGGCTTCCGTCCGCTTCCGGACTGCCTGCCAGCCGCCAGAGGATGGCGGTCAGTTGGGGCCGGGACAGGTAGCCCTGGGGATCGAAGGCCGTCTCGCCCGTCCCCTCCATCAGGCCCGCTCCATAGGCATATTCCACGCCCTCCCGATACCAGGCGCCGGCGGGCACATCCAGGAAGGGCAGCGCGCCCCGCCAGGCGCTGACGCGCTTGGCGATATTCTCCTTCAGGTTCGTGAAGAAGAAGAGATAATCATAGACGTGATAGGCCCCCTCCGGGAAGATGTCGATGGCGGGGGGATAATCCGCCGGGCTCACATCCGGCACCACCAGCTCGCCCCGCTCCCCGATATACGCGCCGCAGAGACCGGGGATGGGCTCCGCGCCGACGGACATGACCGCGCCCAGGTTCAGGGAGGCGTCCGCCGCGGCGCCGTCCGTCCTCCAGTTCAGGGGGTTGATGGACAGGGCCTTCGTGCCCGCCGGGATCACCAGGGTCTCCGTCAGGCTGCCGTCCTCGCAGTCGAAGCAGACGACGCTGCCCACGTCCGTCTCCCCCGCCGCCGGGACGATCTGGGGATAGGCCGAAACCATCTCCTCCGTCACGGACCAGCCGATGGCATAGACCGTCACCAGATTAGCCCGCCGGGAGACCGCCTCCGCGCTGTCGCCGCCGTAGAATTCCTTCAGCAGCTCCAGGCACATCTGCGCGCCCTGGGAGAAGCCTGCCAGGATCAGACCGCGCCCGCCGTTTTCATGGTTCATGTACCAGCGGAAAGCGGCAGAGACGTCGGAATAGGCCACCGCCTGGGCTTCATTGCGCTCCTCCGGGGAGAGCTTGTAGGCATTCATGGACATCTGGCGGTAGTAGGGGGAATAGAGCCGCCCGGCATCCTCATAGATGCCCTTCTCCATATCCAGGGCGCTGACGAAGCGCCCCTTCAGCTTGTCGTTGAGGTCAAAGGAATTGCGTTCGCTGCGGGTGTCCACCGTGGGGCAGATCAGGAAGACGTCCACCCCCGTGTCCTCGCCCAGGGCAAAATAGGCCCAGCTCTCCGCCAGACCGTAGTCCGGCGCGCCGCCGTTATCCTCCGCGGCGAAGGCAAGGACGGGCAGCAGGACCAGAGCCGCCAGCAGCAGCAAAGCGAGGATCCTTCGGGTTTTTCTCATAATAACATCTCCAAACGCCATATTTTGTTTGAATAAGTATAAATAATTCCGTCCTCCCTGTCAATGCGCTCCCCCCCTTCTGTCGGCGCAGGAGAAAAAAGAAGGGCGTTTCCGGGCCCGGAAAGGTAGAAAAATCCAAAAGCTGTGTTATAATGGGATTTATTATGACAATGAACCGCCCGCGCCGCCGCCAAAGGCAGCGCGAATACACAAGAGGAGGGACCCATATGTATCAGAATGCGCCTATTTCCCCGCGGGTAGCGGAGATCCGCGCCATGTACCGTGCCAAGAAGCCCAGGATCGACCTCGCCCGCTACAAGCTGGTGACGGAGTTCTACATGCAGAATCCCCAGCTGCCCGGCGTCCTCAAGCGGGCCAAGAACCTCCGGAACCTCTTTGAAAAGATGCCCACTCCCGTGCGGGACCACGAGCTGATCGTGGGCCACCTGGGGGAGGAATTCCGCGCCAGCGCCATCTATCCCGAGCACTCCTTCCAGTGGGTGCTGGACGAGCTGGACGTCTTCCCCACGCGGAGCGTCGATCCCTATGACCTCAACCCTGAGGACAGGGAATACATCCTCAAGACCGGGGATTTCTGGGTGAAAAACGCCACCTGCGCCGCCATCGACGAGGTGTTCCCGGACGAGTATTACCGGGATCTGCTGGGCAACGGCGTGCTGAACTTCACCGCGAAGAACAACAGCGGCTCCCCCATCGGCCACTACTGCGGCAATTACTGGACCGTGGTGGACCGGGGGCTGGGCAGCGTGCTGGAGGAGATCCGCGCCAAGAAGGCCGCCATGCTGGAAAAAGGCCTCCAGGGGGACGAGGGGCAGACCATCCAGTTCTACCGGGCCGAGGAGCTGGTGGTGGAGGGCATCATCCTCTACGCCAAGCGCTACGCCGCCGAAGCCCTGCGCCAGGCGGAACACTGCACGGACGCCAAACGCAAGGCGGAACTGCTGGACATCGCCGACCGCATGAACCGGGTCATCGACAAGCCCTGCCAGAGCTACCATGACGCCCTGCAGGCCTGCTTCTTCTATCAGCTGGGCCTGCTGATGGATTCCCAGCCCCACGGCATCAGCTACGGACGCCTGGACCAGTACTGCGGCAAATATGCCGAGGCGGACATTGCCTCCGGCAAGCTCACCCGGGCTGAGGCCCAGGAGCTGACGGACATGTTCATCCTGAAGGTGGCGGAGATCAACAAGCTCTGGAGCGAGGGCGCCACCCGCACCGGCCCGGGCTATACCTCCGGCCAGCTCATCACCCTGGGCGGCGTGGACAAGGACGGCAACGACGCCACCAATGTGGTGACCTACATGGTCATGCAGGCCTCCGCCCGGCTGAAGCTGCACAATCCGCCCCTGGCCCTGCGGGTCCACGAGGGCACCCCCGAAGAGCTGTGGGAGGCGGGCATCGAGACCACCAAGCAGGTGGGCGGCGTGCCCTGCTTCGAATGGGACAAGACGGCCATGGAAGCCCTCATGCGCCGGGGCATCTCCCTGGAGGACGCCCGCAACTACTGCCTGATCGGCTGCGTGGAGCCCTGCGTCTGCGGCTGCGACTTCGCCAACTCCGGCGGCGACGGCAACAACGCCTATACCATCCTGCCCGCCGCGCTGTGGTGCGCCATCAACAACGGCGCCAATCCCTTCTCCTTCGGCCCGGTGAAGAACACGAAGGCCACCGGCCCCCAGTGCGGCTATCTCTATGAGATGAAGAGCATGGACGAGGTGCTGGCCGCCTATAAGGCGCAGATCGACTACTATACCAAGTGGCAGGTGAGCATGGTCAACTGCTACGAATACCTCTATGCCATGAATAACCCCCTGCCCCTCCTCTCCGCCACCATGACCGGCTGCATCGAGAGCGGCAAGGACGTGATGTGGGGCGGCGCGAAGTACAACGGCGCGGGCAACTCCTCTATCGGCCACGGCACCGTGGCGGACAGCCTCAACATCATCGACCAGGTCTGCTTCCGGGACAAGATCGCCACCACCAGGGAGCTTTACGACGCCCTGATGGCCAACTGGGAGGGCTATGAGGACCTGCATCAGTATATCCTGGGAAAGTGCAGCCACTTCGGCAACAACGATCCCGAGGCGGACAAGTATCTCAAGTTCGTGGCGGACACCTACTCCGAGGGCATCACCCGGGGCATCAGCCCCCGCGGCTGCCACTGGACGGCGGGCTGCTGGCCCGTGACCCTGAACGTGGTGATGGGCATGTTCTGCGAGGCCACCCCCGACGGGCGCAAGAAGGGCGCTCCCCTCTCCGACGGCATCAGCCCCGTGCAGGGCATGGACAAGAACGGCCCCTTCGCCACCATCAACTCCATCCTGAAATTCGACCAGGCCAACTACGCCAACGGCACCCTCTGCAACATGAAGTTCCATCCCACCGCCCTTCAGGGCGAGGAGGGCGACAAGAAGCTGCGGGCCGTCATGGAGACCTATTTCCGGGGCGGCGGCATGGAGCTGCAGATCAACGTGGTCTCCGCCAAGATGCTGCGGGAGGCCCAGGAAAAGCCCAAGGACTATGAAGATCTGGTGGTGCGCATCGCAGGCTTCTCCGCCTACTTCGTGGAGGTCTACAAGGAAGCCCAGGACGACCTGATCCGCCGGACCGAGATGAGCATATGACCACGGGACGGCTTTACGACATCCAGGGCTTTTCCGTGCAGGACGGCCCCGGCATCCGCACCACGGCCTTTCTCAAGGGCTGCCCCCTGCGCTGCCCCTGGTGCCACAGCCCGGAGAGCCAGGCCTTCTACAAGCAGCTGAGCTGGATGAGCATGCGCTGCCTGGGGCTGGACGCCTGCCGGAATCGCTGCATGAACGCCTGCCCCAAGGGGGCCATCGAGGAAGGACCGCTGAAAACGGACGTGCAGACCGGGGAGCAGCTGCGGACCGTCCACGTCAAGCGGGACCTCTGCGACAACTGCGGGGCCTGCGCGGACAAGTGCTATGCGGAAGCCCTGACCCTCTGCGGGAAGGACTACACCTCCCAGGCGCTGGTGGACCGGCTCCTCCAGGACAAGAACTTTTTCGACACCTCCGGCGGCGGCGTGACCATCTCCGGCGGCGAGCCGCTCAGCCAGATCGACTTCGTGGAAGAGGTGCTGAAGGGGCTGAAGGCCAACGGCATCCACACGGCCCTGGACACCACGGGCTTCGCTCCCTGGGAGGCCCTGGAACGGACGGTCCCCTATGTGGACCTTTACCTCTATGACCTGAAGCACATGGACTCCGCCAAGCACAAGGCCACGGTGGGGGTGCCCAACGAGCCCATCCACGACAACGCCCGAAAGCTGGCCGCGGCGGGCAAAAAGCTCCAGGTCCGCATCCCGGTGATCCCCATGTTCAACTGGGACGAGGAAAACATCCGGGCCACGGCGGCGTTCTGCGCAGAGCTGGGGGACGCGGTGGAGGTGGTGCAGCTGCTGCCCTACCACAACATGGGCGTGATGAAGTACCTCCGCATCAGCGACGGGAAGCCCATGGAGGCCACGCCGCCCACCGACGAAAAGATGGCCGAGCTGAAGAGCATCGTGGCCTCCTACGGTCTTAGCGTCACCATCCACTGATTTTTGGTATAGACCCGGCGGTCATGCCCGGCCCGCACACCGAGGCCGCCGCCGACTGCATGACCCGGGGCAAATGGATCAACTGAGAACACCCTTGGCGGACAGCCGCCAAGGGTGTTTTTTACGCTTCGCTGTATATTTTCCTCCTCCCGGGGTAGAAAAAAGGAAGCAAAAGTGGTATCATAATATAATATTCCCAAAACCTGGATGGTTCGTCGGGCCCGGGCCGAGCCCCGCCCCCATTCACGCATCCCGGCATGGCAGGAGTGGTGAACTTGAAAACAGAAAACGGGAACAGAGCGAGAACACGGTTTTTGGTCACGCTGCTGATCGCGGCGGCATGTATGATCCTGAGCGTGATCAAGACCACCGCATACAACAGGGCGAAGCACCATACGCTCTTTGCCGGACCGGCCCTCTTTTCCTCGGAATCCTCCCAGGCCAGGGACGTGACCGTGAATGCCGTTCCCAGGAGCAGCACCTGGACGAAGGCCTTCGATTTCAACAACGAGGGCATCACGGAGCACAACTACCAGGCCTTTACTTATGATTTCACCATCAAAAACAACACCAGGGATGAGGTCTCCTCCTTCTCCTTCAAGCTGAACTTCGGCACGGAGGCCTTCCTGTCCTCCGCCTGGAACGGCGCCCTGGAGGTCCACCAGCTCATGAACGGCGGGGAATACGTGTCCACCGTCCCCGATCTCCGGGTCTTCGTCCCGGATGACCACGATTTCCGGACATTTACCGTGGATGGGGAGACCCTGATCGACATGAAGCCCGGGGATTATCTCATCTACCACCCCAGCGCCACCATGAACGCCCTGGAAATGCCCATCAAGCCCCTGGAGGGAACGACGCCGGGCATCATCATGTATTTGCCCATCGGCGGGGACCTGGGCGGTTCTTCCCTGGAAATGGACTACACCTTCCACCGGCTGCTGACCAGCGAGCCTCTGTTCTGGATCGCCCTGGGGGGCTTCGCGGTCTGGCTGATCGCCCTCATCATCTATATCATCACCTCCGTGCAGATCCGGAAATACAACGAGCGGCACGAGCGGGACACAAGATCATCCGGGAGTCCATCGAGACCTTCACGGGCTTCATCGACGCCAAGGATCCCTACACCAACGGCCACTCCAAGCGGGTCGCGGAATACACCCGGATGATCGCAAAGGAATGCGGCTACGCGGGCGAGGAGCTGGACCGCATCTATTACATGGCGCTGCTCCACGACTGCGGGAAGATCGGCGTGCCCGACAGCATTCTGGGCAAGCCCGGCAAGCTCACCAATGAGGAATTTGAGATCATCAAATCCCACGCGGTCCGGGGCGGCGAGATACTCAACAGCTTCAAGAGCCTGGAGGACGCGGACGAAGGGGCCCTTTACCACCACGAGCGCTACGACGGGAAGGGCTATCCCGAGGGCAGGGCCGGGGAGGACATCCCCCTGATCGCCCGGATGATCTGCGTCGCGGATTCCTTCGACGCCATGAACACCAACCGGGTATACCGGAAGATGCTCACAGAGGAGCGCATCCTCAGCGAACTGGAAAACAACAAGGGCCTCCAGTTCGACCCCAAAATGGCGGACATCATGCTCGGCCTCCTGAAAAGCGGCCGCATCGTCATGGAGGGCTGACGGAAGCTCCTTTACCGGGCCTTTGCTCCTTCCCCGGCCCCCTGCTCACCCGGCTGGACGCCGGATCGCATCATTCCGCTGAAAAGTCAGTTATGCCCCCGGTCCCGTCCGAAAGAGACGGGACCGGGGGCATTGTTTTATAGCCGGAAGGGGCTGCATCATTTCTTACCGCCGACGCTCCCCTTTTCCTTGTCCGGCCCCATGTAGTAGAGGCAGAGCATGGTGAGATCGTCGAACTGCTCGGCCCCGCCCACAAATTCGTCCACGGCCTTCCGCATGTTTTTCAGTACGCCCTCCGGGGAGGCGGCGGGCGCGCTGTTCAGGGCGGCCAGCATGCGGTCCGTGCCGAAGAGGCCGTCCATGTCGTCCGTGGCCTCGGGCACCCCGTCGGTATAGACGAAGAGCTTCGCGCCTGGCTCCAGGGTGAGGGTGTATTCCCGGTACTTCACGCCGTCCATGCCGCCGATGACAAAACCGTGCTTGTCCTTATACAGCTCGAATTTCCCCTCGGGCGTCTTCAGCACGGGGTATTCGTGGCCCGCGTTGGCCGCCGTGAGAAGGCCGGTGGACAGCTCCAGGATGCCCAGCCAGACGGTGACGAACATCTCCTCCCGGTTGTTGGCGCAGATGGTGGCGTTGGTCTCCGTGAGGATCTGGGCGGGAGATTTCCCGCTCTTGGCGTTGTTGGCCAGGATGATGCGGGAGGCCATCATGAACAGGGCCGCGGGAACGCCCTTGCCGGACACGTCCGCGATCACCATGCACAGATGGTCGTCGTCGATGAGGAAGAAATCATAGAAGTCCCCGCCCACCTCCTTGGCCGGGTCCATGACGGCATAGATGTCGAAATCCCTGCGGTCCGGGAAGGCGGGGTAGATATTGGGCAGCATGTCCGCCTGGATGCGGGTGGCAAGGGCCAGCTCCGTGCCGATGCGCTCCTTCTCCGCGGTGACCTGGCGCACCTGGTCCACATATTGCAGCGTCTTGTGGGAGATGGCGGCAAAGGATTCCGCCAGGACCTGGATCTCGTCCCCGGTGCGGTAGGCGTTGTCCATCCGGAATTCCAGGTCCCCCTCCCGCAGTTCCGAGATGCGCCGGGTGATGTCGTTCAGGGGCCGGACGATGCGCTTGCTCAGGATGAGGGCGGCGGTGCAGAAAACGGCCATCAGGCAGAGGAGGATCAGGATGATCGTCTGCTTGGCGGCGGCGCTCTTGTCCCGGTAGAGGGCCGTGGCCTCCCCTTCGATCTCCACATAGCTCTCCCGCAGCATAC
>JAEEGK010031519.1_pt1 | contig 10445 bp, 5 predicted proteins | sample 8958771 | NCBI WGS metagenome assembly JAEEGK01 (sample SAMN16246547, study PRJNA631951) | gut metagenome | biome: gut microbiome; feature: rumen; material: SC-attached | host: Bos | place: Iran: Karaj | collected 2018-10 | reverse complement strand
GAAGACGGCGATTTTTTCGTCTTTCTTGGATTCAAGACCGTAGGCCAATGCAGCAGCGGTTGGCTCATTGATGATACGCTTAACTTCAAGGCCGGCGATTTTACCAGCGTCTTTTGTTGCTTGACGTTGAGAATCATCAAAGTAAGCAGGTACGGTAATGATGGCTTCGGTGACTTTTTCACCAAGGAAAGCCTCGGCGTCGGCTTTGATTTTTGAAAGCACCATAGCAGAAATTTCTTCTGGGGTGTATTCTTTGCCGTCCATTTCTACGGCTACACCGGTACCTTTTTTGACGATTTTGTATGGGGAAATATCAAGGTCGTGTTGGACTTCTTTGTCGGTGAATTTACGGCCGATCAAGCGCTTGATGCCATAGATAGTGTTTTTTGGATTGGTGACACGTTGACGTTGAGCAACTTTACCAACTAAACGTTCACCCTTTTTGGTAACAGCAACTACAGACGGAGTAGTGCGGTCACCTTCGGCATTAGTAATAACTTCCGGCTTGCCGGCGACCATGTATGCGAACGCAGAGTTCGTAGTGCCAAGGTCGATACCAATGATTTTTGACATATTTTTTACTCCTTTTCTAGCACTCGTGTGAGGTGAGTGCCAACCTGTCTCTATATTAGCAAATTAGCACTCCATTGTCAATAGTGCTAATTTTTACAAAATTAGCACTATTGTTGCGGCCCAAGGGGCAAGCAATAGTGCTAACAAAAAAGGGTAAAAATTGTGCAAAAATAGGCATATTTTGGGTCAAAAATAACCATAATTTTATTGCTATTTTACAGGGGAAATGCTATACTAAAAATGGTAGTGTTTAGAGTTTTAAATACTAGGGGCAAAAACAAAGCAAATTTAAATTGGGAATACATGCAACGCCCTAAAATATTTTGTTTTTGGAAAACGGAGGTAAAAAGGCTACTTGTAGCTGGCATTTTGTTGTTTGTTTTATCTGTAATTTCTGGTCTAAAGGCCGCTCAAGTTTTTGCCACTTCCGCCACTCTCGAAATTACGCTTGCTAGCGGCGATCTCGAATTTACTGTAGTGCCAGGCGTGTTTAACTCTGGCTCCAAAGCCGTCACCGTGACCACCAATAACTTCACCGGTTACACCATGGCTCTTTCGGCCGCCGGCAACACCACTAATCTTGTCCACACCATCAACAGCTCCGCCGTTATCCCAACCATCACCTTGCCAAGCGGCAGCACTAGCATTACTTCGTCTCAATTCTCTGGTACCGAATACGGTTACAGCTTTAATGGCACCGACTTTAAACCAGTTGTTAACGGTGCTAATGTCAAAACCGGCGCTTCTGGCACTGAAAACTTCAACTTTACCGTTGGCACCATTGCCGAACCAAGTACTCTCGCTGGCGACTACGAACAAACCATCACCTTCGCCATTGTGGCCAACGCTCCGGCTGTTTCTGTAACTTACGACGAGGGCACCACTGATACCGTTACCGACATGCCAGATGACGACGAATTCACGATGAGCAACAATCAAATTGTTATCTCGAGCGACGTCCCAGTGCGTAGCGGCTACGACTTCCTTGGCTGGGAATATGTCACTGATACTACCCTTGGCACAACCGCAGTCGTGCAACCATCCGACACCATCGACGCCGACCCAACCGCCGCGAACGTATTAAGCCTCACCGCTCTCTGGTATCGCCATTGTGATGGCATCTGCTATGATGGCAACGGCGACGACCAAACCGGCACCATGGGTACAGAAACCATTTCGTCTAGCGCCACCACAGTCATGCTCTGGGCACCAAACTTTAGCAAACCGGGCTACGGCTTTGCCGGTTGGAATACCGAAGCCGATGGCTCTGGCATTACCTACGGCCCAAACGAAACCATCGATAGGCCAGACTACGACAAACTCTGGCTTTACGCAATGTGGGTTGCCGCAGAGCAAAATGTCACTATGCAAACCTTCAATAAAGACCTTGCTCCTTACACCAGCTACACCACTGGCAAGGTTATCGCTCTCGAAGACGAACGCGATGGCAACGTCTACGCGATCGCCAAACTCGCCGACGGCAACTGGTGGATGATCGAAAACCTCCGCCTTAATCCTGCCGACGCTAACACCACGATTACCGCCGCTAACACTAATAATCCAGATAGTAACTTCTTAACCGACATCGCAACCAACTACAAGGGAAACACTGCAGCTACCCTTTGGCAAACCTGCCAAGATTCCAATTCTGCCTGTCTCGACCAAATCTCTTTTGGTGTAGGGAACATCGATCGAGGCAACACCGCGAATCCAAACGGCGGTGGCCAAAATGTACAGTGGTATGCCTATGGCGTAGTCTACAACTGGTTCACCGCTACCGCTGGCCACGGCACCGCTTCACTCACCAATACGACAGTTCCTGGCGACATCTGCCCGGCTGGCTGGCACCTGCCTACTGGTACCGGCTCTGGTGAAGTAGGTACGCTAAGCAACCTCTTGGGTGGGCGCCAAGAAAACGGCGTTGCCATGGAAATGACGCCAAATACCACTCCAACCGGCGCCGAGATGTCTGACGTCTTTCGCGCCACTCCAAACAACTTCGTTTATTCTGGCCAATATAACGCCACCTCGACTTCTGGCCAAAACGTCAACGGTAGCTATTGGCTATCAACGGTCGAAGGAACAGCGACATATGGAAGTAAGGCCATCATTACGAACTTCATTACTAGACCAGGGACGAACGCCAGCGCATCATACTTTGGCTACCCAGTGCGCTGTATCGCTAGCGCCCTTCCGGCCACCTACACTTTAAACTACGATGCGGGCGACGGCACGGGTGCGCCAGCCTCACAAACCGAATCTTCAAATGTGATCACGATTAGCCTGACCGAGCCAACACTCACTGGTTACGACTTTATGGGTTGGGCCACCACGGCGGGCGCTTATGATGCTGAATATCAACCGGGCGACCAAATCACGGTCGCAAATGCCGTGACCACGCTTTACGCTGTGTGGGAAAAGACCTGCCCGGGCATCTGCTACGACAACAACGGCGGCACCGGCTATGTCGACCCACAAAACGCCAATCCAAATAGTAGCGTCCTCCTTTGGACGACGAAAATCTCTCGCGCCGGTTACGGCTTTGCCGGTTGGAATACCAGACCAGATGGCAGCGGTATTAACTACGGCACAAACGAAACCATCACTATGCCAGCGTCTGGCAAACTTTGGCTTTATGCAAATTGGGTGGCTCCAGAGCAAAACGTGACTTTGCAAACCTTCGACAAAACCGCCGAGCCATACGCATCTGCCGCACAAGACACGGTCATCGCTCTAAGGGACGAACGCGACAACAACGTCTACACGGTTGCCAAACTCGCCGACGGCAACTGGTGGATGATTGAAAACCTCCGCTTAAACTTTGCAGATAACGGCACTACGATTACGGCAACCAATACCAACAACCCAACCGCTGATTTTGTGACGGCAGCAAATACTCATCCAGCCAGCTCCACCAACTGGTGCACGACCAGCGACGCAGCCTGCCTCAATCAACTTCTTCACAACGCTACTAACGTGATTGGCGCCGATTCTGCCGCTCGCTATCAGTATGCCTCATATTACAACTGGTACACCGCTACTGCAGGCCAGGGCGCTTATGAATTTGATAGCGGCATTGCGCCTGGCGACATCTGCCCGGCCGGCTGGCATCTTCCTACGGGTGGCACCAACGGAGAGTTTCATAGTCTAAATAGCGTTGTGAACAACGGCCGCACAAACACTAGCGCGAACCTTCGCGTCTCCCCATATAACTTCGTTTATGGCGGCCTTATTACTGGCACCACGATTGAAAACCGCGGTTCTTTCGGTCGTTACTGGTCTTCAACTGCCGCCAATAATAACGATGCGATAATGTTTGGCATTGCAAATAGCTCCGTAATTCCAGCCAATCCCACTTCCAACTACAGTAAGTTCCGTGGCTTTGGTGTGCGCTGTATTGCAAACCCTGTAAGAACCTTTACCCTTACTTATGACGCAAACGGCGGTACTGGCGCACCGGCCGCGGTTACGGGAAGCTCGGTCAACGTCTACACCTACACCTTGTCGACGACCACGCCAACGCACGGAGGCGAGAGCTTCATTGGTTGGGCGTATGATAGCGGCGCCAGCGAACAAGACTTTGAGCCAGGCGATACCCTCACTACCACGAATCCAGACACTACGCTTTATGCTGTATGGGATAGGGAATGCGAAGGTATCTGCTACGATGGCAACGGCGCGACTGCCGGCACGATGGACGAACAAACTGTGACTGCCGGAGCCAATGTCCTCCTCGAAACTCCAAACTTCACTCGCTCAGGCTTTGGCTTTGCTGGCTGGAACACTCGCGCGGATGGCGCGGGCACGATGTATGGGCCAAACGAAGTGATCACGGTGCCGGCTTCTGGTACGCTCTGGCTCTATGCAACCTGGGTCGCCGCGAGCGGTAACTTACAAACCTTCTCTTGTAGTAGCCTCAGCTCTGGTGGCATTACAGGTCTCACTGATACGCGCGACGGCAGCACCTATGCCATCGCCAAGCTTGCCGACGGTAAGTGTTGGATGATCGAAAACCTCCGCCTCGACCTGTCAGATAGCAATGTCACAATTACGGCTGCGAACACCAATAATCCAACTGCTGCCTTCATCACGGACGCGGGCAACCACCCGGCTAGCTCAACGAGCTGGTGCACGACTAGCGACGCAACTTGCAACAACCAAATTCTCTTTAATACCGACAACCTTACCGGTGCTGATAGCAATGCCAGGAATGGTTACGGAACCTACTACAACTGGTACACCGCCACGGCAGGCCAGGGTACATTCGAGAAAACCAGCGGCGATACAGAAGGCGACATCTGCCCAGCCGGCTGGCATCTGCCTACTGGTACCGGCGCCGGCGAATTTGGCCATCTCACGAATGCCCTCGGCGGTTATCACGATGCGAATAATGTTGCTCAATCGATGGACGGCACCACCACGCCAACCGGCGCTACGATTTCTAGCGCACTTAGAAACGAATACAATAATTTCGTTTATAACGGCTACTATTCTAGCGCCATTAACTATCGCGGCAACAATGGTTACTACTGGACTTCAACTGCTAATAACGGCAACTATGCCTATCGCCTTGGCTTCAATAATACCAACGTTACACCTGGCACGGACGGCTTCTTCAAATATGGCGGCTTTGCGGTGCGCTGCATCGCAAACTACTACGACATCACCTTTGATGCTGGCGACGGCAATATCGACGGTGAATCCGTTAAAGAAATAATAATCGATCATGGCCAAGCTCTCGGTAATACGATCCCGGAGCCAAAGCGCTTCAATTATATCTTTACCGGCTGGGTTGATTCTAACAATAATCCAGTCGACGAAAATACTGTTCCGGCCGGAGACACTACCTACACGGCAACCTGGCGCGCCACTACCTTCCCGACCATCTGGCACCAAGACGGCAGTTGCTTCTTTGGTGGCACGAATGGCACGATTACCGGCGCCGACTGTGCCGATTATGTCGGTCAAAAGTTCATCAATACTGGTGTTCAACTATACAATGCAACCAACCACGACCAAGATTACGAAATTGGCTTCACGATCCGTCACTTTGTGGGGGGCGAGCAAGATGCGGGCGGACAAGAAACCCTTATGAACACAAAGAATGAGGGAACCGGCTATCCGGGCTTGGTCTTTAGGCGCAACAACAATCGCCTCGAGATTGCTTCGCGCCGCACCAGCACCGCCAACTCTACAGCATACTTCGACGCCAATGAAGGCACGTTGTTTAAAGATGTCCAGGTCCGTATCGTGCGCCGCATGAAAGCTAACAATGTTCAATCCATCTATTACTCAGTGGGCGGCGGGCAACTAGTGGAGCTCAACAATCTCGGTTCGTATAACCCAACCTTTGATCTACCGGTTTGGTTCGGCGCGACCCCAACCAACGCTTCCGCCACTACTGCGCAACGCTTTGTGAAGGCAGAGCTTTCGGATATGTATATTAGGCTCGGCACCTACGAAGAGTATTAATCTGTGCTATAATTGAGCCATGGCAATAGAGAGGCAAAACGACCCAAAACCAGACCGAATCATCGAGCCGACCGCTAGTTTTGATGATGACAAAATCGAAATCAGTCTGCGTCCAACTTCGTTTAAAGAATACGTCGGACAGGAACGCCTCAAAAACAATCTTAAACTCGCAATCGACGCTGTTAAAAAAAGAAATGACGGCACCACGCTAGACCATATATTATTATATGGTCCGCCGGGGCTTGGCAAAACCACCATGGCAAATGTGATTGCGCATGAACTTGGCGCGAGCATCCGCGTGACTTCCGGCCCGGCCATCGAGCGCGCGGGCGATCTCGCTAGTATTTTGACGAATTTAAAAGATGGCGACGTATTGTTCATTGACGAAATTCATCGCCTGCGCCGCGCGGTGGAAGAAGTTTTGTATTCCGCGATGGAAGATTACAAGCTTGATATCGTTATTGGTAAAGGGCCAGCCGCCCGCTCGGTGCGCTTGGACCTTCCTAAAATCACCGTCATCGGCGCCACCACGCGCACCGGCTCTCTGGCCGGGCCTCTCCGCGATCGCTTCGGAATTATTCATCGCCTCGAGTATTACAAAGAGCCAGAGATCGAGCAAATTATTAACCGTACCTCTGGAATTTTGAATACCAAAATCGAGCCAGAAGCCACCAAGTTGCTCGCTACCCGCTCGCGCCTCACGCCGCGCATCGCCAACCGCATTTTCAAGCGCGTCCGCGACTACGCCGACGTCAACGGCGACGGTATTATTGACCTAAAAATTGCCGAAGACGCTCTTAAAATGATGGAAATTGATTACCTTGGCCTCGACCCGGCCGACCGTAACATGCTATCCCTCATGGTTTCAAATTATGGTGATCGCCCAGTTGGCCTTGCCACGATTGCTGCTCTCACCGGCGATGAGCCAACCACCATCGAGGATTATTACGAGCCTTATCTTTTGCAACTAGGGTTACTCGAGCGCACGCCGCGCGGCCGCGTAGTTACGAAAAAAGGGCAGGAGCATTTAAAAAATAATCAAAATATGGTATAATATAGAAAAGAAAGGAATATTATGAACGAATCTTTCACTAATATTCGCCACGAGCGTAGTAAAAAAGACTTCCCTCATCTAAAACTTGAGGATGGTGAATACGTTGAGCTCGCCTTTTCTCGTGCTAAGATCTATCTTACCGCTGTTATTGGTGGCGCTATTGTCAGCTCCATTATTCTATTTATTGTGTTCCTAATCGTTATGAGTACCGGCAGCTTTGCCACCGACATGGGGCGCAGCTTCCTGGCCACAGTTTATCTTGTGGTAATTGGTGTTATTGTGCTCGCCGGATTAATTTATCTCCGGATTTATCGCGGTAATAAACTGTTTATTACGAACAAGCGCGTGATGCAATTTTCGATGACCTCATTGGTTTCTTCATCTGTAAACATCATCGACCTAAAGTCGATCGAGGATGCCAGCTTCCGCCAAGACAGCATTTTTCAAAAAGTGTTTAAGTATGGCACATTGCGCCTTTCAACAGTGGGCGATGAAACCACCTATACCTTCCCGTTTTCAGATATCTCCGGCGAAGAACTCAAAACTATCGCCTATCTAGTATCAAACGCCAAAAAACAGGCACACCCACCAAAACCTGAAGAAGAATAAAAAAGCGCCCCTTACGGGGCGTTTTTTAGTTGCGATTTCGTTTTACGTAGGCGTCTTCTTTTTCGAGCTCGGCCTTTAAGATGTATTCTTTGCATTTACCGTTGTCGCAGTTGGCGGCTTCGTAAGTATAAGAGCTACCTTCGTAACCAAGGTTAATTCCGAATGGATCCGTCCAAAGAGCCGGGTCAATAACGGTGATGTTTTGCTCGGAAATGGTTTCTGGATAATAGCCGTTAGTCTTGTAGAAGCTTTCCTCGAGAGCGTAGTACATGGCATTGATGGCAGTTTTGCGGTCGTTGTCGCGACCCATAGCATCAACATTGGCCTTCTGCACAAAGAAGAGAATAAAGAGGAGAGTTGCAAAAACAGCCACGATTAAAATTTCTAAGATTGTAAAACCACTTTTCTTTTTCATGCCTTTATTATAGCACAAAGATGTGGTATAATAAAACAACGTGGTACCGTAGCTCAGATGGTTAGAGCGTGGGACTCATAAGCCCAAGGTCACTGGTTCGATCCCAGTCGGTACTACCAAATTTTTTTTCAAAAAATTTGGTAGTACGCGGAACTTCGTAAACGGTACTACCACAACAATCGCGAACGGCCGGAAGCCGTTATTTTTGTGCTTCGCACAAAAAAAGGAGCGAAGCTCCTGCGATTGTCGTGGAAAGCTCGCAAGCGATGGCATCCGTAGGATGCCTAGAGCGCGAGATTACCACTTTTTTTCAAACAATAGAAAGGGGCGACCCGAAGGCCGCCCAGACTTTAGATTTTAAGAACTTTGGGCAAACGATTCGTCACCCGCTTTTTTTAATTCAACAAACTCATTATAATACTTTGAGCCAACGAGCCCACCCGGGTTATCAATAAACTCTCCGAACTTTGTATCGTAGTCGGCCGAAACAATAATCTGCCCATCAGGCAATTCATCATATTTGATGTTAAGTTTGCCGGGATTGCTGCGATTGTCAGAACGAACGCGGCCAGTCTTTTTAGATTCGTATGACTGGTTTTTTTCAACTCTCTCCAAGAGCTTCTTCAGGGAATAAGGGTTAGTGGGCATATTTGCTCGCTTTAGCTTTTTCTCAAATTCTCTGCATGAAGCATCAAGCTCCCTAGTCTTGCTGCGGGTTTTCTTACCCTGAGACTTCTTCTCTATCTCGGCTCTGACATATTCTCTTGTTTCTTTGAGATTGTCGGCAATAAAGGAAAGCCGTCGCGCAATGTCAGAATTACGAGAGTTACATCCGGCCAACTTTAGCTTAGACCGACAAGAATTAATGCTAGTAACACATTGGTTTGCTCTTTTCAGATCACCAGCCACTTGTGCAGCCTTGGCCCCCTCCTTCTCCTTTTGAAGTTTGTTAAAAATACTGGTATTCTTTCCCATTAAGAATACCCCCTTTCTTAAAATCTTGTACTGCAAAAAGCAGCACATCTTACTATTATATCACACTTTTGCTTATTAATCAAGAGGCTGAAAACAGGATAGTGATCCGGTCTCCTTAAGCCCCCAAATCTAAAGCAGCAGAAACTTCGTTTCTACGCATTCCTCAGGCAACAAAAATAGGAGAGCAAGCTCTCTATTTTTATTGCCTCTCGGCCTGCTGAAAAGCTACGCTTTTCTGCTGCTTTAGGCTTGGCGGAAGGGACAGGATTCGAACCTGCGAAGCTATTAACTTGCTGGTTTTCAAGACCAGTGCCATCAACCACTCGGCCACCCTTCCATATATTATTATAGCATAAAAAGCGCTTCTGTAAAAGCCATTATTTTAAGGGGTGATCGTCTTGTAAAACAGAGGGAAATCCAGTATAATCAAAATGCGCTTTGAACGCAAATTTTTTCGCAGGAGGTACATTATATGGGGTAGTTAAGCTCATTCAAGAGGAGTCAACCGAGGTTGCTCGCGAAGGGAAAAAGTTTCCGCTTTGGTTCCTTAATGCGACTTACGACGTTAGCGAGTATGGAGATTCTGAAATGCTCAAAAAAAGCATTCCACACCGCGTCGAAAACCCCAACCCTACATGGGTAAAACACCAATACGGCCTCGGCTAAAAAAATTGGGCGACCTGTTAAGGTCGCCCGCTTTTTTATTCTGCGTTTGTGTGGACTGCCACCACGTCATCAAGATCATCTACAGCGTCGAGCAATTTTTCAAGTTTTTCGGCATTTTCGCCATCTACTGGGATGTAATTATTTGGTACATAAGAAAGCTCAGCAGAAGTAATGGTGAGACCAGCTTCAATCAAAGCGGCACGCACTTTCATCAAATCGGAAGCGGCAGTGTAAATTTCGATACCGTCTTCCTCTTCGGAAGCGTCTTCGGCGCCAGCTTCGAGCGCGGCCATGAGGGCATCTTCGCCTTTTTCAGAAATCATAATCACGCCCTTGCGGGTGAACTGGAACATCACTGAGCCCGGATCGGCCATGCGGCCGCCGTTTTTGTCGAGGGTATGGCGAACCTCTGGCATGGTGCGGTTTTTGTTGTCGGTGGCAATTTCGATAATGATGCCAACGCCGCCTGGGCCGTAGGCTTCATAGACTTCTTCAATGAGAGCCGCGGCGGACTTATCTGCTACACGTGCAATTGCTCGTTCGATGTTTGCTTTTGGCATATTGGCAAGACGCGCCTTTTCCAAAACCATTGCTAGCGATGGGTTCATGGCGGGATCTGTACCAGCCCTGGCGGCAATGGCAATTTGATTACCAATCTTGGTAAACAAAGCGCCACGTTTG
>JAEEGK010031518.1_pt1 | contig 10445 bp, 6 predicted proteins | sample 8958771 | NCBI WGS metagenome assembly JAEEGK01 (sample SAMN16246547, study PRJNA631951) | gut metagenome | biome: gut microbiome; feature: rumen; material: SC-attached | host: Bos | place: Iran: Karaj | collected 2018-10 | reverse complement strand
CATTCTTTTTTTTTATTTTCGAAATCTTCTTCTGAAAAACTCATATTAAACATTTTTAAAAGAACATTTTTCAAATATTTTAAAGGAACTCCATCACGACACATTTTTTTTGCATTTTTACTTGTTAAAAGTATTTTTTTTGACATAACGTGTTTATAATCTGATTCTGGGAAATTTGAATCAAGATTTCTTAATTGTTCAACTAAATATTTGTATGATTTTACATTATCTCTTATTTTTTGGAAATCTGTATATTCTGTAAAATATTTTTTGTATTCTTTTTCAAAAAGTGCTATTGATCTCTTATCGTCTTCTTCTGACATTTTTTTTATTTATATATTTTGTTGGTATTTTTAATACTATATATAATATGTTTTTTAATTTTTTTATTAATCTAAAGATTGTGAAAGATGTAATAAATATTTAAAATTAATTAAATATTTATATAAAAATAAAAATATTTATAATTATTAAAAAACTCAGAAATTTAATACAAAAACAATATTTAAAAAAAATAAAATTTTTTTAATATAATTAACTTAAAAAATCAATTTTTAATCTATATAAACCTCAAAAAAAAATAATTTAAGAAAAATCTCATTTACTCAATTCCAACTCTTTTATAAATCTTATCAACATTCCTCAAATAATACCCAAATTCAAAAACACTATCAACATCTTCTTTACTTAAAACTTTCATAACTTTATCAACTTTCATAACTTCATCTTTAAAATTATTTAATTCCTTAAGAGCACATTTCATAGCTAAAGGTTGAATTAAATCATAAGCTTCTTCCCTAATCATTCCTTTTTCAATAAGTAAATTTAATAAATGTTGTGAAAAAATAGCACCACCAGTTAAATTAATATTCCTAATCATATTATTTTCAAAAACTCTTAAATTAACAATAATACCATTTAATCTCCTTACCATATAATCGAATAATTCAATCATAGAAATTAAAGAAACTCTCTCAACACTAGAATGAGAAATATCTCTTTCATGAAAAAGTGCATTATCTTCAATAATAGGAAATAAATAACCTCTCATCATACGAGCACATCCACAAATATTTTCACTACTAATAGGATTTCTTTTTTGTGGCATTGCAGAACTTCCTTTTTGATTAACTGAAAATCCTTCTTCAACTTCTTGTATTTCACTTTGAGATAATAATCTAATATTTAATGCAATTTTTTCTAAAGTTGATGATATTAAAGTTAATATCATACAATAATAACAATGTAAATCTCTTGATAAAACTTGTGTTGATATTTTCGATGAAGTTAATTTAAATTTATCACAAACATAATCTTGTATTTCAGGATCAACATTACAAAAATTACCAACTGCTCCAGAAATTTTTCCTGATTCAATTTCTTTTCTTCCTTCTTTAAATTTATTAAAATTTCTAATTAATTCATCATAAAATAAAGCAAATTTTAAACCAAAGGATGTTATCTCAGAATGCATTCCATGTGTTCTTCCTATACAAGGTGTCATTTTATATTTTATTGCTTTTTCCTTTATTGATAATATTAATGTTTCTAAATCTTTTTCTATAATGTCATTTGCTTTTTTATATAAAAGTCCCATTGCTGTGTCTACAACATCTGTTGATGTTAAACCGTAGTGAACATATTTTTTTTCGTCACCTAATGTTTCACTTATTTGACGAGTAAAAGCTACGACATCGTGTTTTGTTTCTTTTTCTATTTCTTTTATACGAGATACGTTTACTTTTGCATTTTGTTTTATTTTTTCTAATGAGTCTTTTGGAATTTTGTTTTTTAAGGAAAATCCTTCTAATGATGCTATTTCTATTTCTAAATAAGCGTTGAAACGACTTTCGTCTGAGAATATTTCAGAAAGTTCTTTTATTAGATAACGATCTATCATTTTTTTATTTTTTTTTTTTAATTATTTTTTTTTGCTTTTTTTTAATTTTAAATTTTTTTTTATTTTTTTTATTAATTATGTTTAATTAATATTTACTATATTTATTTATATAAATTATTAGTTTTTTTTAAAGTAAATAATATTATAATTAATTACAAATTCAATTAATGTAGAAAAAATTAAAAATATCTTCCTTCTAATTCGAGAACTTCATTATAAAAATCATGTTTTTCATGAATATATTTCAAAGGGAAAATTATAACAAAATTCATTAATGAATCAGTTTTTTTCATTTGAAAAATAGATAAAATTAAAATATAATATAAAATAATAATCTCAATAGCAGAAAAATATAAAATAACATTAAAAATCTTAAACATTTCTTTTATTTTTTTCTTTTTTAACTTATCAAAAAGTATAATTTCATATTTTGTAGCAGGAAAAAAATAATTAATCATATAAATTTCAATAGAATAAAATTTATTTAAAGAATCTTCTAATTTTGTGAAATTTTGTTCAACATTAAAATTATTAAATTCTTGAATAATATTTTTTAAAATTGAATTACTATAAATAATAGTTTGAGATAATCCTTGTAATAAAATAGAATCCCAATAATTTGAACAAAGAGTATAATTAATATAAATAAAATTATTTAATTCAAGACACATATCACTAGTATGAATATTTGAAATTTTTGTTCTATAATAACCTTTATTTTCCTTACTTACAAAATTTAATATTAAATTTCCCATTTCTTTAGAAAATAAATCATTATAAGATAAAATAGTAAATAAAAATTTTGATTCAGAAATATTATCAATGTTAAATTCTTTATAATTAATTATACAAGTAGTTTCATTATCATTATTTAATTCATTTATACAATTTTTATATTCATTTAAATAATTTATATAATCACATATTTCATGTTTTATTTTTGCATAATCTAAAAATGTATTTAATACAGTTGAAACTAAATCACTTTCAATATCATCATATAATATATATTTATCTTTTTGATTTTTATAAAGAAAATATATTAAAATATAATATGACATTGCTAAAATAAAAACAAAACCTATTTTATATCCTGAAAATATACTTTGATTTAAAAAATATTGATGCATTATTTTCTTTTTTTCTTCTCTTTGTTGATAAAATTTATTTATTTTAGATTTTCTTGATTTTTTATTTATTTTTTTAAACTCTGATTTTTTATCTTCATTTAATAATTGTTTAGAACTTTTTTTATCTTTTGTTTTTATATCTTTATTATTGTCTTTATCATTTTCTTCATTATCATCTTTTTTATCTTTATCACTTTCACTTTGACTAGTATCATTTTTTAATTTTTTTTTCAAATCATCCAAATATTTCAAATACAAATCAAAATCTTCACTTTGAAAATCAATCATCAAACCTAAATAATAAATTTCATTTTTATATTTTCTATAAATTATAAAAATAGACAAAATAAAAGAAAGAATATAAAAAAATAAATTACAATAAAGAAAAACAAAATTCAAACAAAATCTATTTTCATTTAATTTTTTTTTTTTTTTATCTCCATGATAACCAAAACCAATAAAATCATCAAAAATATAATTATATAAATAAACTAAATTATTATTAATTTCACTACTAATAATATTACTTCCATTAATATAATCATATAAATTACCTGAAATAATTAAAGATTCAGAAATAGTAAAATATAAAATTGTATTTGAATCACCAGAATCTTTTATTTCTTTTCTTTCATTTCCTGCATAAATATAAACTGGTCTATTTTCAAAAATAATTTTTGTAAAATCATCATTATAATTTAAACTATTTGATAAAATATTTTTTAAATCTATTAATATTTCTTTATATGCTTTTAAATATGATTCTATACAATTTCCAATACAAATATTTTCATCTAAACCATATCCTAAATTATAAAGTAAAAATTCTGTATTTATTATATAAAGAACACAAGTTTTTATTTTTGTGTTGTTGAAATAATAATTTTCTGATAAGAAATTTTGGATTATTGAAAATTTTTTATCTATTGATAAATTATTGAATGTTATTAATAAAAATGTTATTATTGCAAATATTGTTATTGGAATTATTTGATATAAAAAATATTTTGGACTTTTATTTTTTATTATTTTGTTTTTTAAATTTAAAAATATTAATTGGTTTTTTATTTGATTTAATACTTTTGTTTTAACCACTAAATTTAATTTTTCATTTTTATTTTTTAAATTTGGATTTGTATTTGTGTTTTTATTTGCAGTTCCATTTTGATTTTCTACAATTTGATCTGAATTTGAAATATTATTATCTTCAATTTTTATTGTTTTAATACTATGATTTTTTTTAATTTTATGTTTCTTTTGAAGTAAAATATCAGATGAATTTTTTGAAAATAAATAATTTATCATTTCTATTGAATTATTATCACTTTGTATAAAAAATTTATAAAAACTAAATCTATCATTAAAATAACTTTTTTTCATAATATTATAATAAATATTAAAACATATTCCATTACATTTTTTACATTCTTTAATAAAATCATTGAATTCATTACATTCAATATTTTTTTTTATTACTGATTCAGTTAAATTAGACTTTGTTCTGGAAATTTCTAAAGAATATAATTTTCCATCTTCTTTTATTTTATCTAATAAATTCAATATTTTATTTTCATTAATTGTATGAGTATTTGTATATAATATTCCTTTATATTCATTTTTAACATTTTCAAAAATATATTTATCATTTTTATAAGTTAATATTTTTAATAAATCAGGAATTAAAAGCATTATATTTTTTCCTAACATTGTACTATTTATATCAAAATTAAAAAAATGTTGATTTATTTTATTTACTAATGAATCAGTTAATATATTAATATTATCTGTCATTGCATGTATTCTAAATAAACTATCTGTTATTATAATAAAATGTTTTAATGGTAATTTTCTTAATGAAACTAAGTAAATAAAACCAGTTGATAAATTAGGTAACATTTTAATAAATATTCCAACATTAAATAAAACATCTTTTATTTTAATTGAAATTAAAATTACATTTTTTTGTAAAATTTTTAAATTTGAATACTTTAAATAATCTTTAACTAAAGATTCATGGAATTCAGAAACACATTTTGGCATTAAATCATTCATATATAAATTTAAACATTCTTTTGGTGAAATATTAAAAACTTCTGGAAAATTTGGAGTAAAATATAATATTTTTCCATTTAAATTATATCCATCAACTAAAACTAAAGTATTATTTTTATCAAATAATGTATAATATTTTGAATCTTTATTTTTTTCTTCTTTCTTTTTTATAAAATAATATTTCTTTTTTTCTTCTTTTAATAATTCATCATCTTGAATAATATTTTCAATATACATAAAATAATCTTTTTCAGCTTCAACACAAAATGGATTTAATTCACTTATTTTTGACCATAAAGAAATAATATCTTTTCTTAATGTTAATAAAGTATTTCCTAATTTTAAAAGATTTTCAGATGAATGAATATCAGTTTGAGAACAATTATTTAATATATCAAAATAATCAACTTGACTTACTGTTGCATCATATATTTTTATTTTTAAATCATCAATATATTTATAATATAAAATAACTTTTGTTACTTCAACATGAAAATATGTATCTTTTTTTATTACATTATCAAATAAACCTCTTAATAAATATTCTTTTAAATCTTCCATTAAAATAAATTTATAGTATAATTTAGAATAATTTGTAAATCTAATTTTAGCACAAAGATAAGCACAATAACCAAAATTTTTTAATTTATTAATTAAAAAATAACCAAATCTTATCAAAATATCTTCTTTTAATTCAGATTTTTCAACAAGAGTATAATAAATAGAATAAATTAAAGAATATATTTTTAATATCATTCCATTTTTTCCAAATTTTTTTTGCATTATTTCATTTTCTAAAAGACAATAATAATCATCTTTAATTTCTAAATTTGAATTAAAAAAATCTTCAAATGAATTAATTATTCCTGCAATTGTAGTTTTATCTTTAATATCTGAAGACAAACCAATTTCTTCAATTTTATTTAAATATATTTCAATATTTTTGATTCTCTTTGAATTAAAAATGTTAATTTGATATAAATAATAATCAATTCTATAATTTTCAACTAAAATTGATAAAAGTGTCATCATAAAACAACCAATTAAAACAATAACAAGAATATCATTTAAAGAAAAAATAATTGATACTAATAATGAAAATGTTATCCAAAAAATATAACCATAACCACATAATAAAAATATATTTATTAAATTATTATAATAATATACTGAATGATAATAATAAATATAAAATCCAATAGATGATACTAAAATAAATGATCTATATATTCTTCTATAATATACATTTAATTCATAATAATGAAAATGAATAAAACCAAATACATAAATTATTAAAGAGTGAATTAAAGAATATATTTCAAAATTTGTATTAACACGACAATAAATTCTTTTTTGATTTATTCTTCCTATTTCATTTAAAAAGAAAGATAATGAAAACATTAAAATTAATAAAATAAATAAACATAATGATGAAAATATTTCAATGGGAATAAAACTTTTTGAAAGAAATTTATGATTTGTATATATATGTTTATTATTTTTAAAAACAAAAGATGTACATAAAATATTAATTAAAGGACATGAAATATAATTCATTATTAATAAAGATAAAAATGAAATTAATTTTATAGTATTTTTATTTGGATTATTATTCATTGTTATAAATAAATATACACTTAAACTTACAAATATTAAAATTATTAAATAACTAATAATTAATAATAGATAAAATGATTTTTTAGAATCTATATATTCATGTGGAAATAAAACATATTTAAAATAATTTATTACTTTCAAACAAAAATCAAAAGATGATTCTGGTAAACCTAATAATAAATGTTTTATTATTTGCAAAAAATATAACAATTTAATAGTATAAAATAAATATTGATTATTTGGTTTGTGTTTGTTAATTAGATAAAAAAATAGAAATATTTTATGGATTTTCGGTTTATTAAATATTTCAATTTTTGGTATTATTTCTTGTAATTCAGCTAAATCTATTATATTACTTTCAATCATTTTTTTTTATTATTTTATTATAATTTAAATTTATTTTATAAATTAAAAATATTATAAAAAAATATAATAATAATATAAATAATAATGAAATGAATTATAATAAATAAAAAAATTTATAAATAATAAATGTAGAAAATGATTTATATATTAAAAAATTCAAGAAAAAGATATTCAAAACAAGGACAATCTAGACCTTCTTTTTTATCAAGTAATAATAAAATATCAAATAATAGTTTTTCAATAAGAATTTATGCTTTTAGGGCTTTTTTGGGTATAAAATTGTGAAAGGAGAAAAAAAACATAAATAAGTTTTATTGATAATATTTCTCCTCATTAAAATTGCAGAAATTATTTTAATTGAAAATTCTTTAATAAAAAATAAAGATAATATTAATTGTGAATTTAGTTTTTGTTTTATATTCTAAATGTATTTTTTATTGATTTATTTTATTTAATTGTATTCTTTATTTTATGTATTTAAGAATTTAAATTATTATAGAATAAATTTTTTTCTATTTGATATTTTAATAAGTTTATATAATTTTTATTTTTTTACTATATAATTTTAGTTTATTATTATTATTTTATTATTTATTTATTTAATTATTTTTGACGCAATGTAAAAAATAAATATTTTAAATAATGGAAAAAATTGAATTTGATTATAAAACATTGAAACAAATTGGAGTAATTAATAATAATGTTCCAGTTTATACAATTTTATTACTTAAAGATGGAAGATTAATTTCATGTCAAGAAGATTCAACAATAAGAGTATATGAAAAATTGACTTTTGAATTAAAAAAAATAATACCACTTCATAATAGGTATATTAATTATATAACACAATTAAAAAATGAGAAAATAATAACATGTTCATTAGATTCAACAATGAAAATAATTAAATTAAATGATGATTATTCATATTTTATTGAACAAATTTTAGATGAACATCAATATTTTGTTATGAAAGTAATAGAAATTTATAATGGAAAATTAATATCATGTTCAGGTGATAAGACTATTAAAATTTGGGGATTAGAGAAAAAAACTAATTTATATCAATTTGAACTCAGTATTTTTGTTAATAAAAATTCAATTGATTCAATTATTGAAATACCAAAAAAAAAAGAAATTTTATCTGCTTCATGTTTTGGGAAAAAAGTCTTTTTTTTTGACACAATTAATTATTCTATTAAATTTACTTTATTTGATATTAGTTGTTGTTGTTTTTATTCAAATAGTTTATGTTTAATTAATGATGAATTAATTGGAATTTCTGGAAATAATATTTTTTATATTATTAATTGTAATAATTATCAATTATCTCAAAAATTTATGTTTGGAAATACTTTAACTTCTTATAAATTATCAAATGGAAAAATTATTGTTGGAATAATGGGTGGATTAATGTTTTTTAAGATTAAATCAAATAATTTAATTCAAGATGAATATTGTGAATATTTTATACATGATAAAGAAATTTCTTGTATTATTGAAAGTAAAAATAAATATTATAATAATAAGAAATTAATTATTACTTGTTCTTTAGATAGTACTATTAAATTCTTTTTTGAAAAAAAAAATTAAAAAAAAATTAAATAATTATTTAGATATTTTTTTAATAAAAATGGTTTTTAAATGGAATGAATTATTTGATATTTATTCACCAGAATATAAATTAAGATTTAAAGGAAATAAATATTATAATTCATTTTCAGGTCAATTAATGGGTGGTATTACAATAATAATCTTTTTATCCTTATATATATTTTATATAATAGATTTTTGTAAAAAAAAAAATTTTGACATTTATTATAATATAAATTTTCAAGATGATTTTACAATAAATATTACAAATTACCCTTTTTTATTTGCATTAATAGATAAAGATAATAATTTTATTTCATATAATGAAAGTTTATTTAAATTTTATTTAATATATACTCAACAAACCTTTTATAATTATTCAATTCAACCAGAAAAAATTTATAAATTATATAATTTAGAAACATGTGATGAAAATCAATTTTCAAATGATGAATATAAAGAATTATTAAATAAATACTCAAAATCAATTTTTAAATATTTTAAATGTCTTCCAAAAAATGTTGAATTATTAATAAAAGGAAGTATAGGATTAAATAATTCATATGTTGAAATTGGAATATCAAAATGTGATGAAAATGAAAATTCAAATTGTGAAAAAAATTATAATGAAACAAAAATTAAAACTGCTAGTTTAGTTATAAGTTATTTAAGTTATTCAATAGACCATAAATCATATATGAAACCAATTAAAAATAAATTTCAAGGAGATCTAATTCCAATATCTCTAAATTTAGTTAAAACTTATATATATAGTTTACAATTAACTAAATATATAAGTGATGATGGAACAATTTTAAGTCACCAAAAAACATATTCTTTTTTTCAACCAATTTCTAAAATATATGATTTCCAAATAAATGAGAATAATAATAATTTAATTGTAATTCAATTTATTTCTTCTAATAATTATAATAATTATTATAGGAGTTATAAAAAACTTCAAAGTTATTTAGCTTTATTTGAATCTTGTTGTCATGGTATTTATATTTTTATAAATTTCTTGGCTCATTATATCCTTTTGAAATTAAAAAATAGAGATATTGTAAATGAAATTTTTTTTCCTGATTGGATGAAAGAGTATAAAGAAAAAAAAGTTAAATTTAAAATAAATTCAAAAATTAATATTAAATTTAATAATATTAATGATTTATCTGAAATTAAACAACCTATAAAATATTTTACTACTTCAAAAGAAAGAAATTTATCTGATATTCCAAAAAAAATTCTATATTTGTTTTTGAAAATAATAATTTTTCACTTTATCAACCATATTTAAAACCTTTAAAATATAAAATTATACATTATATTTTACCTTTTTTTATGATTAAAAATGATAAAATTATATCTATTTTAGAAAAATTAAAATCAAGAATTTTTAAAAAAATTAGTATTGAAATATTATTTTTTAATGAAATGTGTAAAAAAAAAGAAAATATTTTAAATGATATTTATTCAAATGAAATAATTAAATATTTAGTTTAATTATTTGATATAAAATAGAAGATATATTTTAATTTTATATTGTATTCAATTATTTATTTAAATTCATATTATAAATCATATTTTTTAAAACTTCTATTTTGTTTATTATTTTTTTTTTTATAATTTTCATTTTCTTCATCTTCATTTGTTTCTTCTTTATTTTTTTCTTTTAATGTTTTTTTTTTATCTTCTTTTCTTTTATGATTGTTTTCTTCATGTTCTTTTTCAAATCTTTCAAATAATTCTTTAATTGAATTATCACTTTTGAAATCAATAATTTTATTTAT
>JAEEGK010031516.1_pt1 | contig 10445 bp, 4 predicted proteins | sample 8958771 | NCBI WGS metagenome assembly JAEEGK01 (sample SAMN16246547, study PRJNA631951) | gut metagenome | biome: gut microbiome; feature: rumen; material: SC-attached | host: Bos | place: Iran: Karaj | collected 2018-10 | reverse complement strand
CATGGTGCCACTGACGGTCGCGCCGTCCCTCGTGGTATCCGCTGACAAGAGATGCGCCGAAAGGATCCGTGCTCATGAGATAGACGGCTGGCCATTCGTTGAACCACGGATGGGTCACCCTATAGTCGAGGAACATCGAACCTATCTCGCCGATTTTCGAACGGTCGAACTTTATGTCGATGACCAGCCGGGGCCGCAGATGCGAATACTCCTGTTTCAGCGCCGGAATTGAGAGTTTCAGTACCTTGCCGCGTTCCGGAGCGGCAGGATCTTCCGCGATCTCGTAGCAGAATTTGCCGACGAAACATGTCTCTGGTTGGGAATTGCCATGATCCACTCCTGAGCCCTGTTTGACGGTGTCGGGGATGCCGGAGAGCGAAATATAGGCATTGTGGATTTTCCCGCCCGAGTAGTTGCTGATTACTAGCGATCCAGGAGTTTTTTCGGAGATGGGTTCGACTTGCTCCGATTCGCTCCAATCCTTCACGCGGGCGGCGGCGACACTGTCGTCGGGAATCGTCGCATAAGTGCTGTTGCCGAGCGACAGCGACAGCAGCGCCACGGGCACGAAACTCTCCTTGTTGGCACGGAAGACGATCTCGCGGATGATCTTGTCGGGATGCGGGTTTTTCCAATTCTGCGCGAACATCCCCGCATAAGCTCCGCGTGTATCGTTGAAGCGGGTGAAGCAGCGCACGCCATAGCCGCCGCCCTCGAAGTTCCAAAACGGCAGATTATTTCTGAATTCGAGCACGATGATGGTCTTGGTCCCGTCTTCGTAGCAGATGTCCATGAATGCCGCATTGGGGCGGCCCCAGATAACGTACGGCAGTGCTCCTGCGAAGGCGTTGATGCCAAGCCATTCCGCCTTGGCTCCGACGGATATGGCGACCTTTCCGTTGGCTTCTCCGCCCGGTGCCAAGATCGCAAAGTAACCGCCATCCGGCGAAGCGGCGATGTGGAACTTTTCCGGTATGCGGTCCGCTTCGTCCCGCATCAGGGCGACGACTTTGTCGTCGCTGGTCGGGAAGCGACGGTCACGCCCGAGCTTGGCGTTGAAGGACTTATCAAGTGGCAGCGGGGCGAAGTGGACGTCCGGCTGGGCTTCGACGGCCCGATCCGGCAGAATCAGCCGCAAGGTTTCCCACGCGGGATCGAAGGTCAGCGCCGCGTGATGCGGCATGTAGGGATTCCATTCGTAGCAGCCGCCGAGAGTGAAGCCGGCGAGCCCGATGCCGGAGACCAACCCCGCCTTGCTTGGATATCGGAACTCCCCCCAGAAGGCGAGAAATACCCCGTCACAGCCTTGGTTGAGCATTTCGAGCGGCATGACGCGCATGTTGTCCATGCGCAGACAGTAGGTCATGTTGAAGAGCCTAAATCCCGCCTGTTTGAAAAACGGGAAGCGGCTTTTGCGCAGTTCGAGACCGTAGTCCCAGTTGCAGAAAATTATCCGCTTGTCGAGTTCCGGCAAGAGTTCGACTCCGCCTCCAATCTTGCCAGGGTAGAACATGTCGTGGTAGAGGATTGGCGTGACACCGAGTTTCAGCACCTCTCCAGTGTAAAACAGCGTCGCGTCGCGCCAGAGTTTGTTGACGCCGTACTTTTTGCAACGAGGGCAGATGCCATACGGCTGGTTGTCGAGCTCGTCCATCGAAATATTGAAGTACTTGGGCTTGAAGAACTCGATTTGCTCCCTGATCGCCATCAGCTGAACTTCGCGACCGAGTTCGCTCATGTGGCACGCCGCCGTGGACCAGCCAGTGCGATTGGGCTCTTCGGCGATTTCTTCTTTGTAGCGAGGGTGGGAATGAAGCCACTCGTCGTGGGTGATGATCTGCAAAAGCGGGATGATTTCGATGTGGTGGCGTTTCGCAGCCGCTTTGATCGCCTCGACATCCGCTAGCGAATAGCCGTTTTCGCGATTGGTGAAGGGGTTATTTTTGTAGGGGAACTTCTCGCCGAATTCGAGCATCATGTGGTTGTACTTTAAGGCGCCCACGGCGTCGATCTCGCTCAGTATCTCGGGCAAGCATCCATCGAAACCTTGATGCCGCAGATTGAGGTACAGTCCGCGAATCTTGAGTTTCGGCCAGTCGACGATGCGGCACTGGGAAAGTTCCGGCTTCAGAGCGTTGCGGAGTAGATTTTCGAACGTCCGCACACCGTAGTAAAGCCCGCGCACGTCACGGCTCCTGATGACCACGCCGCGGTCGTCGATTTCGAGCGTATAGCCTTCGTCCGATTCGGGAACGCCGTTATCGGCGAGTTCGAGCCGGCAGAAGCCGTCCTTTTCCACACGGTGCACTGCGATTTTTGGGCAGTGGCGTTTGACGAGTTCCGTCAGCACGTCCGCCTCGTTGTCGGCGGCTGCAGGGGCGGTGAAGGTGAATTCCTCTGGCAATGCGAGCGTGCCTTTACGCGCTTGATACTGCTGCACCGCAGGAATCAGTACTGGCGTGCCGTCGGGGTTGACTCGGTTGTCGATGGGTAGCGCGCCTATTTCAGCAGCGGCGAACAGTGCAGCGGCAGCTAACTGTGCGGTAGCGATGGATCGTATTCGTTTCATGTGTGGTATAATTTCGTTTTTATGCTATTTAGTAAACAACGCTACGATAATCTGTCCGGCTTCGATTTTGGCGGGTAGTTTTACAGTTGTTTTAGCGATAGAGGAGGCTTCCTTCAGCTTCCATGGCGATTTCGCCGCGAATGTTTTGAGATCGATGGTGTCGTTTGTGTCGTTCCAAAGAACGGCGGCCATCGTGTCGCCAGCAGTGAATGATGTGGCGGTGAGGCTTGCGGGAATGGTTTCCAATTCATCCGTGTCTTTGAATTCGCCTTTCAGCAGCTGCTCGGCGTACTTTTTGCGCAATTCATTGATTTTCAAGGCGTAGAGACGGCTTGTTTTGTATGTGTCATTCAAAACATCATCGCAATCGGCCTGATAGCGGAGCTCCATTTCGGGGCGGAAACCGTAGGTGATGGCGTAGTTGGCAAAACGTTCGCTGATGTGCGGCGCAGGATTACGGATGGTGATGATTGTTTCTGGGAAACAATAGCGGAAGAGGGCGGGATAGTTGAGAACGCGAACAGTTTCGGCATCCTTTTCTGCGGCAGCCAGACCGCCTTGCGGGCCTGGATTGGACATAATGCCGTGGACAGCGTCTAAATAGCACGAATAGAGGTCGTTAATGTGTTCGGAGAGGAAGGCGAAATTCTTTCCGATCTGCTTGGAATGGGCCTGCAGGGAATTGAGCATGTGGCGGCGGCCATTCGTGTGGGCGATAGCGGGATTGTTCTTCGCATGGTCGTGATGTTCGTCAAAGCATGGACATGGAGGCTGTCCGCCCAACTGGTCATAAAGGCATCCATCTGGCCCTAATGTGGCAAGCCAATCTTCGCGGCGGAGCATCAAATCACGCCATGGGGCGGCGGATGGGCACGCCAAAGCGAACATCTTGCGGGAGAAATGCATCAGGAAGGAGCTCTTATGCGATTTGTTGTAGAATTCCACATATGGGCTACCCCAGATGTTCTTCATGCAGACGGACTTACCTTCGCCATTGCGATAGTAGTCCGACGTTTCATCAATAAGATGGCCTTGATAATAGAGCGTCACATGGCCGCCGGCCTTCTGGACGGCTTTGATGTTTTTACGAAGCGTGTCCGCACCACCGAGCGTGGGGCTGACCTCTAGATCCGGATATTGGTTGTCATGGCCAGAATGATACCATCCAAAGAGGCCGACCGTGTCGCAACCATGCGCTTGGGCGAGTTCGTAAAGTTTTGGAAGGGAATCATATGGCCACATTTCATAGCCATATTGCTGTTTATTGATGACGAGAAAATATCCCGTCATGTTCTTAATCCATTCAGGCCGTGCAGGTTGCGGACGATATTGCGACATCCATGTGGCATATTCCTTCGCGCCTTTATGCCAGTCGCCGCGATAGAAATCAAGCACGGTTTCCGCGATGGTCATCGACTTTCCAGCCGCGAGGCAGATCATCCGTGTGTCTTCTAGAATGACGGTGTTCTTGCCGACGTCGCCCTGTTGGCGAAGCTCCATCGGGAAGAAATCCGGATCATGGCCTGTGAGGAAAAGCGTGTTCACATCGTCCGTCAACGCCTGCCATTGCATGGAGGCACCGCCGCCTGGATAGACGACGGAATGCGCATTGAAGGCGTTTTCACGATGGCGCGCCATACGGCCAAGCCATGTTCCAACGTTCTGGATGCGTTGTCCTGCCTGCGCAGGAAGAAGCAATGCTGGAGCAGTATTGCCAAGCGTAACAATCGGTCCGACAATGGGATAGGTGAAATCAAGAATCCGCGCGTCCGACTGATTGTCGATATCCGCATTGAAGACAAGCTGATCGTTTTTCAACGTGGCGGAAAGTGTGAGTTTTATCGGCAGTGTTTCATGATGGCGCCCGTCGAACGTCTTGATGCCGTTGAATGTGAATTTGACGGATGTTTTCGTAGAAGTAGCTTTGCAAGACTGTGTGTCAAGTTCGGCGACGACTTCCTTGCAATCGCCTTGCTGGCATGTCATGCGGAAGGCGGATTTTGGCGGCGCGACGATAATGTTTTCTTTCGTGCAAACCGTGTTCGTGAATGAAACGAGGCGGGCTTGTTCGTCAAAAACTGCAGTGATGGTCTTGGATTTTAGGGGATGCATGATGGGACTTCTGAGACTTCTGAGATTTCTGGGACTTCTGGCTATAATCTTACAAAATTCCAGCCGATAGGCTTTTCGTTGTCGTAGGGGAGATAGGCGTGGAATGGGCGTGGATCGTCATCGAAGACGAGTGGCATGAAATAACGATCTCCTTCGTAGAGATTTAGCGACATGACATCCTTTACGGGAATCCATGAAAGCGGGCCTTCTTCGCTTTTCGGCGTCGGCGTGCCGTTGAAAGCAGTGATAAGGAAGATAAAGGCGATCCAATTTTCTGCATGGGGGCCGAAAGACGTCCAATTGACGGTACCGCGAAGTGTCATTTGTGTGACGTCGATATTGGCTTCCTCCTTGATTTCACGGATCATACAGGTGGCGATGTCTTCGTCGGCAAGCATGTGGCCGCCGAGGCCGTTGTATTTGCCGAACTGTTCGTCTGATTTTCGGGAAATGCGATGCGTCATCAAGACGTTTTGACGGTCTGGCGAGAGCACATAGCCGAGCGTGCTCATGATGGGGCAGTAGTTTACAGACATGGTCGTGTATCCATTGATTTATGTAAAGGAAAGGCCGAGCGGTAGGGAGTCGCCGCGCAGATCCGTCATGAGCGAATTGGCGACTTTATCCGTCTGAAGAGCTTGCAACCAATCTTCCGGAGCATGGTGCAGCTGAAGGACTTCCAACGATTTTTTGCGGAAACTGTCGGAAAGATCAATCGTGCGGACGCTTGTTCGCGTGATGGCGGCGGCCAAAGCGAGCAGGGCGAGACGCGGCTGTTTCGCTGTTTGGAGATATTCAAGCAGGAGTTTGGCCTGCGGCTCAAGTTTGGATGCAGGAATCATGGCGTCTTCCGTGCCATGGAGCGGGATGCGTTCCATGAATCGCGCAACAGGCCAGAATGCAGCGTCTTCCAACTTCGCAGCAGCAATCATGAATACTTGCAGACATTTCAGTTTGAAAGCAGGCGACATGCGTTCCATGGAGGCGATGCAACGCCATTGCTCCAAACCTATTTGGTCGCCTTTTTTCAACGGCGGTTTACCATCTTTCGGCATGAGTTCGCGTGCAAGCGAGCCGGCCAGTTGTTCCTGTTGACCGGCGGAAAGGCCGCCTGCAAGACGCCGCCAAAAGATGAACCAATTCTGCTGGACGGATGCGTTTTTAGTCGCCAATGGGCCAGGCTTCCAAAGTTTCCATGCGTTGCGAATACGCAGTTCATCGCCAATACGCCCCGTGCCTGGGCGGAGAGCAAAGCCTGCAAGATTCAGCCAACGTGCCTCATGGGCGGGCGTTGCAGAACGCCATTCTGGATGTGCGAGAAGCAAATCCGCCATGCGACGGAGAATCGGAGCGCCCCATTCGCCACGCGGAGCATCCAAAATCTCCTCCAATTTCGTCATGAACGATGCGTTCAGTGACTGTCCGTTTTGTGCAAAGGCCTCTTCGATAAAGGATAGCGCTTTTTCCGCATGTGTTTCATCGACAATGTCTTCCCGCAACGGGCCGTTCGATTCGTTCTGCACCGCACCGCGGAGGACGAACGACAGCGGGAAACGATGATTGCCATCCAATGTTTCACACCAGACGTCCAATGTTCCGATTTCGTTGAGCTGAGCAGAAAGTTTAACCTTTAATTCTGTGCGATCTGTCTTGCGTCCAAATCGCAGAATCGTCTGCAATGGCGGCAACGGCGTGATGTCGTCGCTTGGTTCGACAATGTCACCAAGCTTGTCATCAAGCCGTGTAGCGGAAGCGTGCAACGGGAAGGAAACAGGCGTGTTTGCTTGAAGAATGAACGTGTCTGGCAGTTGGCGAACAACGCCTTCGTCCGTATCGCGTGGCATGACGCAGAGAAGTCGTTTGCCGTCCTGCGCGGCGACTTCCAGAAAATAGGCGTTTGCGATGCCGCCTTTCACTCGGACGGCTTCGCCGCGTCTTGCAAGTCCGTAGAAAGCAGCGCCTTGTGAAACAGCCAGTGAAAAATCGGCCGATCCCAATTCATCTGGAAGCGATCCGCCGTTCCACCGTCCGACGGCTTCACGGATCCGTTTGCGGAGGATGGATGGGATGAGCGCACCGCCGTTGAAAAGGATTTTGTTCGGCAATGCAATGGGAACAGGCTCGCGAAGCGTTTTTCCCGCGAATTTCAGAAACGCGAGAATGTGTTTTGTGACGGCCGCGTCCGCAGCATAGGGAAGCCCCATGGCCTGAATTCCGCGGCGGCGTTCAGGCGGTTGTGAATCGACATCGACCAATGGAAGGAAGCCGTCGAGAATGGCGGATTGTATGTCATCTCGTTTAAAATCAAAGGTTTTCAGCGATGCGAAGATGGAACTTCCTTCGCCTGCGACGGCGACTTGCATCGTTTCCGGAGCATCTTCAGAAAGCAGTTTTTCCTTCGCGCGGCGGCATTCCTGACAGAGGCGAGACCACTGCCGTTGCGGAAGTTTCGTCTTCCAGGCGGATTCCGCGATATGGGCAAGCGTCATGTCCATGTTGTCGCCCCCCAACAACAGATGTTCGCCGACAGCTTTTCGGCGGAGCGTGAAATTCTCTTCGATTTCGACGATTGTCAAGTCGGTCGTGCCACCGCCGACATCGACGACGAGCACGACGTCGCCGACGGAAACCTTTTGTTTCCAATCATTTTGGTTGGCGGCCAGCCATGCATAGAAGGCGGCCAATGGCTCTTCGATCAACGTCAGTTTGGTAAGACCGGCCTGTCGGGCGGCCTGCACCGTCAATTCACGAGCCGTTTCATCAAACGATGCGGGAACGGTGAGAACAACCTGCTGATTTTCCAAAAGACACGGCGTCCCGTCATCGTCTTTTGTTTTCGCAAATTGTTTGTTCCAAGCATTTTTCAGATGCTCCAGATATTGCGCGGAAGCATCGACGGGAGAGAGCATCTGGTTGCCCAATTCGCCTCCCCATGGGAGGATTGGTTTCGTGCGATCCACACCCGCATGGGCAAGCCATGATTTGGCAGAACCGACGAGCCGTTCGGGAATCCGTGCGCCTTGTTCGCGGGCAAAATAGCCAACGGCGATTTTAGGCGATTTGTCCCACGGAAGCGACAATGCGTTTTCCGGTAAGTCGTTCTCACCAGGCAAGTAGCAGAACGACGGAAGCAATGTTTCAGCGGCCGTTTCGCCCACGGCGACGGTCTGGACGATAGGAAAATCATGCAAAAGGCGTTCAGGCTCCGCCATGTCGATGTAGCAGACGGAGCAGTTGGTGGTGCCGAGGTCGATGCCGACGAGAAAACGGCTTGTAGCAATGGATTCAGCGGATTTCACGGATAGGAAGCTTTATGGGACAATATAATATGGTTTCGTAGCCATACCATAGCGCAAAAGCCGCTGAAGGCAAGAAGCGATCAGCGGCTTTCTGAGCATGCGGTATGTGTAGGGCGTTACTTATACTCAAGCATGACGCCGTCGCGGACGTGTGCTTCGAAGAGATCGTCGCACATGGATTTGATTTCGTCGAGCGTCAGTTCGGAACGGGTATGCGGATCGAGCATGGCCGCCTGATAGACGAGCGAGCGGGATTTCGCCATGGCCGCTTCGATGACGAGATTGTGGACGTTGATATGCGTCATGTTGAGGGCGGCGCATTGCGGCGGCAGATCGCCGACGGCGCAGCCTTGCACGCCGTTGCGGTTGACAAGGCAGGGGACTTCGACGCAGGCTTCCGGTGGGAGGTTGGAGATGAGGCCGTTGTTGAGGACGTTGCCGCCGATTTCAATCGGCTTGTCCGTCAGCATGGCTTCCATGATGTAGGAGCCGTATTCAAGCGTACGAGTGTGGGTAAGCTGCTTGTTGTGAACGATTTCGTCACGCTGACGATGCCATCCGGCGATCTGGTTTTGGCAGCGGCGGAGATATTCATCCAGCGGAATGTTGAACTCTTCGATGAGTTCGGGATAGAGTTTCTTGATGAAATACGGATGGTATTCGGCCGTATGTTCGGAGGATTCCGTGTTGTAGTAGCCGAAATGCTTCATGATTTCGAAACGGACCATGTCGTTGTGCTTTTCAGCTTCCTTCTTGCGGGCGGCGCGATTGAGTTTTTCAGCAGCCTTGCGGACTTCCGGATAGATGCTACGGCCGTCTTTCGCGATTTCGAGAAGCCACGCCATGTGGTTGATACCAGCGATCTTCCATGTGACGGGATTGTATTTTTCCCAAAGGCCGAGCTCACGGAGAAGATGCTCCGCGCAGACCTGCACGGAATGGCAGAGGCCGACGGCCTTGATGCCGCATTTGCGGATCAGGAAGCCCGTGAGAATGGACATCGGATTCGTGTAGTTGAGGAACCATGCGCGCGGGCAGACGGCCTTCATGTCGTTTGCAAAACCTTCGAGCACAGGAATCGTGCGCAGGGCGCGGAAGATGCCGCCGATGCCAATCGTGTCGCCAATCGTTTGGCGGAGGCCATATTTCTTGGGAATTTCAAAGTCCGCGACGGTGGAGGGCTCATAGCCGCCGACCTGGATGGCATTAATGACAAAGTCCGCATCCTTCAAAGCGGCCTTCCGCTGCTTGATGCCCAGGTGGGTGGTGATGACGGCGCGTTCGTCATTGATGTTCTTGTTGAGGTTTTCGAGCATGAGTTTGGACTCATGGAGACGCTCGGCATCAATGTCATAGAGGGCGATGTTGCTGTCCCTCAGGCAGTCCGTGAGCATGGCGTCGCCGATGATGTTTTTGGCGAAGATGGTGCTGCCTGCGCCCATGAAGGTGATTTTCGTCATGATGTGAATCTCCTTTGTTTATACCGTATCTGCACGGTATAATGGCTATTGGAAGTTCTCGAATGGCTCATCCTTATGGAAGGAATGACAAAACTCCTTAATATAATACATAAACAGAATTTTGATAATCACGACGACGATATTTCCCGTCTTCAGCCAAAGAAAGTGTGACAAAACTGCATGGACTGTGACAAAATGGCACAGATGGCATGGGATATCCTCTTGAAAGCTCTACGACTGCAACTTGGCATGAAAACTGCTATACCATAATTATCTGTTCATGTAAAAACAGAAGAAAGGAGGATTAAAATATGAACTATGACAAATTCACAGAAAAGAGCCGCGAAGCGTTGGGCGAAGCCCAGCAGATGGCGGCGAAGATGAACCATCAGGAACTGACTGGCCTGCATCTGCTTGCGGCATTGCTGAAGCAGACGGAAGGTCCTGTCTGCTCCATGCTGTCCCGCATGAACGTCGATTTGAAGGTTTTGAACAATGAAATCGACGAAGAGTTGAACCGCATCAATCAAGTGACTGGCGACGCGGGGCAGGTCTATCTTGGACAGGAAGGCACGCAGATCCTGCAGGAGGCGGAGGAATTCGCCAAACAGCTGAAGGATGACTACATCAGCGTGGATCATCTGCTCATCGGCATGACGGTCAAAGGCCATGCCGTGAAACGTCTGCTCGAACGCCATAACGTGACAAAAGATAGCCTGCTGCCTGTTCTGAAAGACATCCGTGGCAATCAACGTGTGACGACGCCGACGCCGGAAGCAACGTTTGAAGCGTTGTCCAAATACGGTAAAGATTTGACGGAACTCGCCCATCACGGCAAGTTGGATCCTGTCATCGGCCGTGACGAAGAGATCCGCCGTGTCGTGCAGATTCTGAGCCGCCGTACGAAAAACAATCCTGTGTTGATCGGTGAGCCTGGTGTCGGTAAGACGGCAATTGTCGAAGGCTTGGCGTTGCGTATTACGCAAGGTGATGTTCCGGAAGGAC
>JAEEGK010031515.1_pt1 | contig 10446 bp, 4 predicted proteins | sample 8958771 | NCBI WGS metagenome assembly JAEEGK01 (sample SAMN16246547, study PRJNA631951) | gut metagenome | biome: gut microbiome; feature: rumen; material: SC-attached | host: Bos | place: Iran: Karaj | collected 2018-10 | reverse complement strand
CTTGTCAGAAGAGATACGTTCCACCGCTTCAAGGATTGTCCGACGGTACCGTTCGATTTGGACACGTTCGCCGTTGACGAGACGGTGGATGTGCTCGTCGTCGGAGGCGGCACGGGTGGCGCTCCGGCGGCCATCGCGGCAGGGCGCGCAGGCGCGAAAACGATGTGCATCGAATCGTTGCACGATCTCGGCGGCATTATGACTGTCGGACGTATCGCGGATTACTATTTCGGCAATCGTGTCGGTTTCACGACGGAAATTGACAAAGGCATCATCGCAATGGCGGGCGAGAGCAAACATGACATGAAACGTGGCCACAGCGACGTCGAAGCCAAGAAAGCGTATTTCCTGAAGGAAGTCCATGACGCGCAGGTGGATATGCGCTTCGGCACAATGGCCGTCGCAGCGTCAGTAAACGGAAACGCCGTGGACGGCGTACTGATGGCTGGGCCGTTCGGCATCCGCCGTGTCGCCGCAAAACTTGTCATTGACGCGACAGGCAATGCGGACGTCGTCGCGGCGGCAGGCGGCGAGACGGTCATGGCATCTGCCGATGAACCATCCGTCCAGGGGGCGGGGCTCTCGCCTGTGCGGCCTGGATACAGCTGGAATACGGACTTCCAGTTCATCTGCGATCATGATATTCTCGACTGTACGCGAAGCTTTGTCATGGGCCGTGCAAAGTTCCGGAAGCAGTTTGATGTCATTCAGATACAGAATACACGCGAGCGCCGCCGCATCGTCGGTGACATCGTGTTGCAGCCGTCGGACTTCTATGCGAACCGCAAATACGACGACACGGTCGTGCAAGCCATGAGCAATTTCGACACGCATGGCTTTGTCGTCCATCCGATGTTCATGTTACAACCGCCGACGCATGATGGCCATTTCGCCAATGTGCCATTCCGTGCATTACTGCCGAAAGATTTGGAAAATATTGCGGCGACGGGACTTGCGGTTAGTGCACAACGTGACTGCCTGCCGCTGATTCGTATGCAGCCAGATGTGCAGAATCAAGGTTACGCCGTTGGTTACGCGGCCGCCATGGCGGCGCGTGAAGGCAAGACATATCGCACCATCGACAAACGCAAAGTCCAGAAGCATCTCGTTGAAAAACAAATACTTCCGGAAAGCATTCTAGAAGAGACAGACGACATTCCAGGCGTTCCCGCCACCGATCCGCACTACGAATTGGCCACGATTTTCATGTCGCCGGCCGAAAAACTGCCAGAACTGCAGACGGCATACGACAAAGATCCGTCTGACGTCAAGACGGCCATGATTTTGGCGTTCCTTGGTGAAAAACGCGTCAAGGAAACAATCGTGAAGGCGTTGAAAGCGGCCAAGTGGGACGAAGGCTGGAACTATCGCGGCATGGGACAGTTCGGCATGTCTGTCAGCCATGTTGATTGCATGCTGTTCGCATTGACGGCGATTGGCGGCGATGCAGTGGCCGTGCGGCAGAAATTGGCGGATTTGTACTCCGACGACGCGTTTTCGCATTTCCGTGCCGTCAGCTACGCTTTGCAGAAAAATCCGGATCCAGATGCTGCAGGTCTGTTGGAGGAAATGCTCCGTACGCCAGGCATGAGCGGCTATGCCATCAAGACGCTGAAGGATGCCGTTCGCGCGAACCGCCGTGAAGTCGATGAAACGACCTACCGCAACAGCCAGTTGAAGGAATTCTATCTGGCGAAAGCGTTGGCGGCATGTCGTCCGGGCGATGCTTTAGCGGGCGGAATTCTCAATGACTACCGCCATGGTCTGATGGGCTATTTCAGCCTTTACGCGTAAAAAATCGCGTGGGTGAATTGCAAAAACAGGAAGTCATGCTAATTTAAGAATCGTTACAACAACATGTGCGACTAGCTCAGTTTGGTTAGAGCGCTACCTTGACACGGTAGAGGTCGGCGATTCGAGTTCGCCGTCGCACACCATATAGAAGCCTCGGATGACACCATCCGGGGCTTTTTTTGCGAGTGAAAAGGACAGAAGGGATGAAAATCCTAGCGGATGAAAATCGAAAATCCAAGCGGATGAAAACAGAAAATCCTAGCGGATGAAAATCGAAAATCTTAGCAGATGAAAATCGAAAATCCTAGCGGATGGATTTTTGTAATTCATTTATTTACATTAAGTTAACTAATCTAAAAAAGAACGGATTTTCATGTGTTTTTCAGCCCCAAAAAACATCTGTAATTTGAGTTCATTTTTCGCCTTTTATCAGAATATCGCATTCTGCGGTGCCGCCATGGTAGCGGTAGATGCCAGGGGCGATTTCGGTGGTGAGGCCGTATTTTGAAATCAATCCTGCGGGGAGATTGTCGCCGGAAATATCGGCGGTTCCGCCTTCGCGAAGAGGGGAGACCAACAGCATGGCGGTATTACCTTGCGGCGACTGAAGGGCGGCTGCATCCACGCGGCCTTGCGTCGTTTTGATGTTAAGATGGAGACGTGGGCGATCTGACAAGATGAACGGTTCCAATGATTTGAGGGCCTGTCCCATTTGGCAGAGTTCTTTCCAACGGTCGTCGTAGCGGAGGTTTTCGTGTGGTTTTCGCAAATCGAAATCCGAATAGAAAATGAAGCCTTTCGCGCCGTGGATGGCGTGGAGCAACGCCATGGCCAGCGATTCCTGAGCGGTGGGGCAACGCGTCGATTTGAAGAATTCTTCCGCCGTGACGGTCGCTTTGCTGTTATACAAAGCGGCATTGAAAGCTTGTGGGACGGCCCATAACGCCATGCTTCCATTGGTTTGGAAAATCGCTTTTCGCGTATCATCAAGAGCTTGCGCAACAGAAAGAATCCCGCTGTCATGACGTGAATTAAGAGGATACGGATCAATGCCGAGCACGTCGAATCCACCGCCAAAATAGGGGATGTCCGCATAGCTGCAGAAGAGCGCCCATGTGGGATGGTTTGGATCGAGGCGGTTGATCATGCGGCGACGATCCATGATTTCAGGCAGCATGTTCTTCGGCATTTCGTCCGACGTGTACCATGAGAGAATAGCAGGATGGTCTTTCAATGCATTAACAAGCATGGCGGCGGCGTTTTTATTGGAGCAGTTATAATAAGTGTTTTGCTTGGCTGACGGATACAGATCTTTCAGGGAGTAGATGACCATGATACCTGCATCGCGGCATGCGTCAAGCCCTTCGCGGATGGCCTCCATTCCGCTGAGTTTCGTGTCCGGAAGACGCAGTCCGTTGTACGGCATGATCGTGTTGAATGGCGACTTGGACATGACGTCAAGGCTACAATTCAAATCATTGGCATTCTTCCAATTACGAGTAATTCCAGCGACGAACCATCCCAACGGCATGAATGGCTTGCCATTGACGATGCATCGACCAATGGAATCAATATATACATTGGAAGACGCTGTATCTTTGACGGCAATGGGATAGGTGAATTGGGGATAATCGCTGCCATCTGCAAGTGGGCGCATTTCCAATGTATAGTTACCTATTGGAAGGGCGGTGGTGGCCAGCGAAACATGGCCATTATTTACGGGAGCCACGCCGTGGAGGATGCTTTGTTTGTTGTCGTTCAACCAGTTGAATTCCAAATTTGGAATGGTCATATCGCCAGACACAAAGACACGCACATCTAGTGGTTCATGCCCGTAGATGATTCCATTGGAAGCATTAAGAGGATAGACATTACTTTCGCCGATGATTTCCTCCAAGCTAAAATCATCGAAATAGACAACGCCCTGCGTTCCATTTCGAAGATAGGCCAGTAGCATGAAGGTAAAGTCCGGATTGGACGGCGCTGTGAATTCGCCTGAACAACGTATCCATTCATTGTTGGTCGTTTTGATCAACTTCAACATGGTGAAACTTGTCCATGCGCCATGAGAGTACCAATCGACACTGACGGCGGCACCTTCGCCTGGAAGCGTACTGTTGATTTTCATCCACCAGTTCAGCCGATAGGCGTGACCATGCTTCAAGGTGATAGGGCGTGCCATGAAATGATACTGCGGTTTGGTTCGTTCGCATTTCAGGGCCATACCGCCATCGCGCCCCCATGGGCCGACTGCATATTCATCTGTCAACGGCCATGTGGAAAGGTTGTCGTCAAAACTGCCGCCGGGCAATGGGGCGGGGCGGCTGCCTGCCGCAAGCGGATTCGTGGTAAGAAAAGTCATCATGACCATCCATGTGAAAATGATGCCAAGACATTTATTCCAAGGCATTTGTCTTTTTGAAAAAAGTTGATGGCATCGTGAAAACATGGTATTTATTGTGTTTTTGAGATGGAATGTTTTGATGAAAACTAATTTAGACGAGTTCAATGAACTTTCAACCCTTTGGGAACGGAATGTGTGAATCATGATGATACTGATGGATGGCTTCTTGACAGCTTCATCAACAACGATTATGATAAAAGCAGTCTGTTCGTCGTGTTAAGCAAACAACTGGAAAACATCATGTCGGAAACGCGTTTTCGTAAATTTCTGTGGATGGAGCTTATTGGTTTTGACAATCGCCAAAAGGATTATGGCGTTGCGGAATTCCTTTCGCGCATGCCTGTACAGCCGGAGGTTATTTCCATTCTTATTTGGAATACGGATTTGATCCATTCGCATCATGGATTGGCGGAAGACGGGCCCATCGGGCTGAAACATTGCGCCTATCATGCACGGCCACGTAATGAAGAACATGATATCCAAAATTGGACGCGTTTCCAGTTGCGTGGACTCATTCAGGAACTTCATCGCCATGGCGTGCAAGTGTTTGTAAGTTTCTTTGACCAATTGATGTCGAAAGAAACGCAACGGCAACACGGCCTGCCGGACACGGATGAATGGATCGACCACCGTCAGGAGGTCCGTTACGTGGATTTTCTCGGGCGGCAAACATCATTGTGCATCTGGAAGCGGCTCAGCGACGGAACACTTTATGAAGATTTCTTCGTCAAACAACTGGAAGCGTTTATGCGGGATTATGGTTTCGACGGCCTGCATGGAGCAGATGGTTTCGGTCATCCGCGTGAATCCATTTTCTATGCAGATTTTTCCGATGACATGGTCGGACAATTTATGTTAGATACGAAAGTGTCTTGTCCAACGGAATTTACATTGTCTGAACGTGCGAAATGGATATTGGAAAATAAGCGTAAGGAGTGGACTGATTTCCATGCGCGGCGTCATGCACAATTCTGGCGGAAGACGATTGCCATGCTCAATCGAAATGGTTGGGATCACGCCATCAATTCCTGCTGGACGCGCGATCCGTTGGAGGCACGCATCCGTTATGGCGTCGATGTGAAACTGATGGTGGAGGCGGGAGTACGGCGATGGATTTGCGAAGCGAATGCCGCCGCGTTGGAATTGGAAGGATGGGACTACACGGACATTCCGAAGGCGGATGATTACCGCGCGACGGTTCAACGTCTTAAGGCTTGTTGCCCAGAATGCGAAATCCTTCTGCTGCACTGTGTAAAGGATGGTTTGGAGCAGTACAATGTCCTACACCATGCTCCAACTCTGATGCAGACGGATGTCCTCTCATTGGCCAATGTTTTGTGCGACGACAGACGTGTTTTGGACGGCGTGACAGTCTGCCTGGCGGACGGTATCCGTAAAGCAGAATGGGAGATGTTCGACGAATTGTATTCGAAGGCATTCGCGGCGCAACCTTCCAAATTGTATTATCCGCGCATCGTGTGGTCGGATGCGGCACATCAACGTGAACAAGAAGCATATCGTTATGGACATGCGGCATTGAATTCACATGCACTTCATGCCGCGTTGCTGTCGCACAGCGCAGTACTGCCCGCCATTGTGCGTTTGGAAGATTTGCCATCAAACGGTGTCGGACCGTTGGTTGTATTGCATCCAGCATTTTTCTCTGCGGATGAACGGAAAAAAATCCATGCGGCAGCCGATGGCAATGTAGTTGAAATCGATCAGGATGGAGATGACGAAACCTTTGGTTTTAAATTATTTACGAACGGTATTTGCGGAAAAGAATTTTGTTCACCATTAGAAAAAACATATTCACCGAAAAATCCATACACATGGCTGGACGATTTGCCAGAATGTTGGCCGGAAAAAGCATTCCTGTCCAAAGCCGCCATGGCCATCAATGAAGCATTTTCCATCATGCATGCGGAAACGGATGTGGAAAACATCCGTCTTTGGGGCTATGGTGCGTCCGACGGACTGTTCCATCTCTTTGCAAGTAACCGAAAACACACGTATTCGTGGGCGAAAATTTTGCTGAAGAAACATGCGGATTTTGTTCAATTGCTATCTGGTGGTTTTGTGATTCCTCCTACGATGGAAGAGACTGCCGATGGCGGGACGCGGCTTCAGTTCAAACTGCCGCCCATGGGAACCGTCTGCATGACGTTGAGAATTGAATAAAACAAAAAATTGTTAATTCCTCTTGAATCATAGGAAAGTTGATGTATTTTGATGATTATTCGAAACTGACCAGTCAGTTTTGAAAATGACACAAGAACACGTGATATCAAGGGGATAGCCCATAGTGAAGGCGAAACTGACCAGTCAGTTTCATGAAAATCAATCAATTGGGGCGGGGCTTGGAACAGAAGGATGGAGGAAGAATGACTGTCAAGACCAAAGAAAAACGGGACCAGATATTGAAGGCGGCAGAAGATTTGTTCGCCTCGCGTCGCTACGACGAAATTACGATGGACGAGATTGCGCAGTTGGCGCAGGTCGGAAAGGGAACTCTCTATCGGTATTTTTCCAGCAAGGAGGCGTTGCTGTATGCCATCTTGCAGACGGGGCATGAAGATTTGGTTGCGTCGATTCGCGCGGCGGCGATGAAGAAAGGGAGCTTCCAGGAGATTCTGACAGGCGTGTGCCGCCAGATTGCGGTTTCGCATGAGCGTCGCCATCCGATGTTCCACATGGCGTTCAGCCTGAATAGACGGACGCAGAACGACAGTCCGGAAGCTCGTGCACATTGCGACCAGATGAAAGTGAATTACGAAAATCTGATTGGAGCTTTGGCGGGCGTGTTCCGTTATGGACGGGAGGAAGGCGTTTTGCGCGGCGGTTTGTCGGACGAAGCGTTGGCAAGCTGCATTTTGAATTTGATGCACGGAGTTGGCCATTCGAAAGGGCAGGCCGTTCAAAGGCTTTCCCTTGAGGAAGTGGTCGAACTGTTCTGCCATGGGATCATGAAGTCATAAAAAAACATATTATATATAGGTACGTCAATTAGGAACCATCATGAATTCAAGAAAATTGCTATTTGGAACGATGTCGTTGCTATTGGTGGCGACAGGATGCAAAAGCACACGGGACTGGCGAAATGAGGCGGACAGTCATGCGGAGGCGTTGATTAAAGACGCGCAAGGGAAAGTGACTGGTGTGGAGGAACCGATTGTCATCGAAAGCGCGGCGGATACGTTGCGCCGCCGCCTGATGTTGGATCAGAACCTGCCGAAGAAGACGGACGCTTCGTTGGGCGTCCGCGATTTGCAGGACACGGAGCGTTGGAAGACGCAAAAGCATCTAAAAGACGGCGTGGAATATACGGAGCGGTGGAACACGAAGGAAAAAGTGATGCTGTCGCTCTTGGAGGCGATTGAAATTGCGGCGAAGAACAACCGTGATTTCCAAGCCCAGAAAGAGACGCTATATCAAGCGGCGTTAAGCCTTGATTTGGAGGCACATGACTTCCAGACTACTTTCCGCGGGATGCTGAACGGCTCCATTCAGAGCAGTTATGGCACACGGCGTAATACGGGTTCCGTCGTCGGTGCGGATGGCAGTTTGGCACATAAGTTCAAAAACGGCGTTGAATTGACGAGTGCGTTATCCGTCGATTTGGCGAAAATGCTGTCTGGCGACCGCGGTTCGAGCTTTGGCTTGACGTATGACGGCAGCCTTTCAGTGCCGTTGCTGCGTGGTTCAGGCAAGTTCATCGTGACGGAACCGTTGACGCAGGCGGAACGGAATCTGGTCTATCAAGTCCGCGAATTCGAGCAGTACAAGCGGCGTTTTGTCGTAAGCATCGCCAATTCATATCTCGGTGTATTACGTTCTGCACAATCCGTTAAAAACCAAGAAGATAGCTATCGGCGAATCGTGACGACGACGCGTCGTTCTCGCCGTATGGCCGATGCAGGCTTGATTCCTGAATACCAGTTCGACCAAGCGATTCAGACGGAACTGAACGCGCGTGAAAGTTGGGTCAGCTCCCAGCAGAGCCATACACGGAGTTTGGAGGCGTTCCGCGTGCTGCTTGGGCTGCCGCCGGATGCCGATGTGGAGCCAATCAAAGAAGAATTGGATAAATTGTTGGCGCAGTTGCGGTCGTTGAGTGAAGGCGTCATGATGGCGGATTATTCTGGCGAAGTACCGTCTGCTGATGCAGATGTTGAACTGAGAATGCCAGATTTGACGCATTCTGGACCGAATGAAATTCGTCCGGAGAAAGCGTTGGAATTGGCCTTTGAGAACAGACCGGACTTTTTGAACACGATGGAACGTGTCGAAGATGCGCAACGTGCAGTGCTTGTGGCGGAAGACAGCCTTCGCGGTGAACTGACGATCGGCGGTAGCGCGTCCATAGGCGAAGGTCGTGGCGCGATGAGCGGCAACCAGCCGGACGCGAAATTCCGCCCGAAAGAAGGTGCGTACGGCGCTTTGTTGAATGTGAATCTTCCGATTGAACGCACGGCGGAACGGAATCGTTACCGCAACAGCCTGATCAGTTTAGAGAAGGCGGTCCGTTCGTTCCAAGCGGCTGAAGACCAGTTGAAGCAGGATGTCAAATCGAAGCTGCGGGACATGTTGGAGAATCGTGAACGGCTGGTCATCCAGATTCAGGCCGTTGAATTGGCAGAGCGCCGTGTGAAGAACACGGACATGCTGTTGCAGGCCGGCCGCGCGGAACTGCGTGACGTTTTGGATGCGCAGAGCGCGTTGACGTCCGCGCAGAATTCGCTGTATTCGGCGGCGGTTTCGTATCGTATTAACGAATTGGAACTGCAACGCGATTTGGGCGTTTTGCAAGTTACTTCTGACGGATTGTGGAAGGAACTGGATTTGACGGAATACAAATAAATTAACATAAGATAGTTGCAATCAAAAGGAAACAGTCATGAAATTCATCAAGAGCCTGTTCAAGTTTTTGCTGACGGTCGCCATCATAGGCGGCTTGGGGTACTTCGGCTACCGCTACTACCAGAAGAAGAAAGCCGCGAAGGCGAGCGCGGAGAAGACGATGATCTACGCGAAAGTCGAAGAAGGACCGTTGGTCATCAACCTGTTGGAATCCGGCAGTGTGAAGCCGCGTGAGCAGATCACGATCAAGAGCCAAGTGGAAGGCCGTGTGTCCATCCTGTACATTCGCCCCGAAGGCGAACGCGTCAAGAAGGATGATTTGTTGGTAGAATTGGACTCTTCGACGTTGACGGACAATCGGTTGAATCAAGATATCACCGTCCAGAACGCCGAAGCCTCTTATGTGCAGGCTCAGGAGAATCTGGAAGTCGTGAAGAATCAGGCGAAGGCAGATATCGACAAAGCTGAACTGAACCTTCGCTTCGCGGAAGAGGATTTGACGAAGTACAAAGACGGTGAATTCCCGAAGAGCTTGAACGAGGCGGAAAGCAAAGTCACGCTGTCCGAAGAGGAACTGAAACGTGCGCAGGATAAGCTTGAATGGTCCAAAAAACTCTATGATGAAAAATATCTATCCGAGACGGAATTCCGCTCCGATCAGTTGAGCTGTCATCGTTATGAATTGGATCTGAAGTCGGCCAAAAACAATCTTGCTTTGCTGAAAGACTATACTTACAAACGGCAGATTGCGCAGTTGGAAAGCGATGTCTCGCAGAGCAAGATGGCGTTGGAACGTACGCAACGTAGTACGCGTGCAAGCGTTGTACAGGCGGAGGCGACTCTGCGGGCCCGCGAATTGGAGCTAAACCGTCAGAAGAGCCGTCTGGAGAAGATGATAGACCAGATTGGTAAATGCAAAATTTTGGCTCCTGCGGATGGACAGGTCATTTATGCGACGAGTTCACAGGGCCCGTTCCGCCGTATGAACGCTGAACCGTTGGCGGAAGGACAGGAAGTCTATGAACGGCAGGAATTGATTTATCTGCCTGTCGGCGATGTATTTGTGGCGGAAATCAAAGTCCATGAGACGAATCTGAAGAAAATCTATCCGGGGTTGCCGTGCCGTGTGCGCATCGATGCGTTGCCCGGGCAGGTTTTCAATGGCAAGATCATCCGTATCGCACCGCTGCCGGATGCGCAGAGCATGTTCATGAATCCGGATCTGAAAATCTACGCGACGCAGGTGGAACTGGAAGGCGGAAGCGACGTGCTGAAGTCTGGTATGAACTGCGAAGCGGAAATCATCGTGGAACAGCATGAAAAGGCGAAATACGTTCCTGTGCAGAGTGTTGTGAAAATCAGCGGCCAGCCGGTCGTCTATGTGAAAA
>JAEEGK010031512.1_pt1 | contig 10447 bp, 7 predicted proteins | sample 8958771 | NCBI WGS metagenome assembly JAEEGK01 (sample SAMN16246547, study PRJNA631951) | gut metagenome | biome: gut microbiome; feature: rumen; material: SC-attached | host: Bos | place: Iran: Karaj | collected 2018-10 | reverse complement strand
CAGGGGAGCATATGGGACGGTTCCTGTACCTCCTGGACGCCATGGAGGATCTGGACCGGGACCGGCGCAGGGGGAACTATAACCCCCTGGCGGCCGTTATGGCAGAGGGGGCGACCCGGGAGGATATCCTTGATATCTTGGTAAACCAGATGGCTTCCTGCGCCGCCCTGATCGATCGCCTTCCTCTGGTTCAGGATGCGGAGCTCCTGAAGAATATCCTTTATAACGGCGTATGGTCAACTTTGAGGCGTAAAGGGGATACATCCGAATGAGCCTTCTGGAACTCATCGTCCTGGCCGTCGGGCTGAGCATGGACGCTTTTGCGGTTTCCGTGTGCAAAGGCCTGGCCCTGGGAGAGATCAAAAAGAAGCATGCCCTGATCGTTGGGGCCTGGTTCGGCGGTTTCCAGGCGCTGATGCCGGTCATCGGCTATTACCTGGGCGTGAGTTTCGCCGACCTCGTCGCGAAGGTCGACCATTGGATCGCCTTCGGCCTGCTGGCCCTGATTGGCGGCAATATGATCCGGGAAGCACTGAAAGGAGAAGGCGAGTCCGTCGACAGTTCCTTCGCCTTCAAGACGATGCTGCTGCTGGCCATCGCCACAAGCATCGACGCACTGGCGGTGGGCGTTTCGTTCGCTTTCCTGCAGACGCCCCTCTGGTCGTCGGTCGCCCTGATCGGCGTCACGACAGCGCTGTTCTCGGCCGTCGGTCTGCTCATCGGCAAGAAGGTGGGGATGCGTTTCCACAAAGGCGCCGAAATCCTCGGCGGCGTGATCCTGATCGCCATCGGCATCAAAATCCTCATCGAGCATCTGTTTCTCTGAAAAATAAAAAAGCCCGGCAAAACTGTCGGGCTTTTTTATGAGTCAGGGAAGCGTTACTGAATTTCGATCTGACGGTGGACCGCCGGCTTCTCGGCGATCTCGAGCTTCGGCAGACGGATGTTCAGGACGCCGTTTTCCATCTTGGCGTCGATCTTTTCGACATCCACGTCGTCGGGCAACATCAGCGACTGCTGGAACTTCTCGTAGGAGAATTCGCGGCGCAGGAAGCGTCCGTGCTTCTTCTCCTCCTTGTTCTCGGCCTTCTTCTCCATATCGATGAGCAGGTTGCCTTCGCCGTCCAGTTGGATCTTGAAGTCTCCCTTGGTCAGTCCAGGTGCCGCGATTTCCACCTCATACGCTTTCTCGTTCTCGATTACATTGATGGCCGGTGCCGTATAGTTGGCCCGCTCCATCCAGCCGGTGTCGAAGAAATCATTGAAAATTTCTGGAAGCCAGCCATTAGAAGTTCTTCTCACAGGTAACATAATACAAAAACTTTAACTGTTCCGGCGTCCGGCCTTCCGGCCTTCTTCCCGGATCCCTTTCGCGGGACGCTATAGGGTATGGCAAAGGATGGACCAGGGCGAAAAAATGGACGAAATGGCACGTTTCGGTGCCAAAATGTCAACGCCGGTCGGCGCGTTGCGCCAATTCGTCCACTAGCGCGCAACGGAGCGAGCGCTCGATCCAGTAGCAGAAGCGGGTGTGCGGGAAGCGGGCTTCGAATTGCTTGGCACGGACGTAGAGCGGCGTGCCGTCGGCGATGTCGTGCCAGATGTCCATAAAGACGAAATCGGGCGCCGCAGCCGCCATCCGGCGCTCAAGGAAGTCAAAGGCGTCGTCTTGTACGAGCACGATCTTCTCCCGTTCGGGAATCTGGGGCAGGATGTGGTCGCGGAAAAGCGCCAGGACGGCCGGGTCGCGCTCCACGACGGTGACGGAGGCGACGTCGGGCTTGCGTGCGGCCATATAGGCGAAGTAGCCGAGGCCCAGGCCGAAGGTCACGACGCGCCCGCGGGCCGCCTCGACGGCCGGCCGGGAACTCTCGATCTCGCTGGGCTTGATGCTCATCCACTCCCGGCCGTCCTGGAGGACGGAAGGGTAGGAGAACGGCTCCGGGAAGTACCCGATGGCGGGAATCTGCCGCAGGTCGTCGGTCAGGATGAGATCGTCGCGCAGGAAAAGTTCATACGGCTGATAGTCCTGCCAGGCCAGCGACCAGCCGTCCCGGTCGAGGGCCGGGATCCGGATGTTGCGGTAGTAGGGATTGTTCTTGTAAAGGGCCGTGTCGAGCCGTTGCAGGCCCGGCCGCAGGTAGTTCGCCTCGATGAAGCGGTCTTCTTCTGAAGTCTCGGCGTCCAGCCCGAGGAAACCGGCGAGCAGGGCGGCATAGACATATTCTTCCGTGGCCGGATCGGCGCCGTCGGGCAGTACGCTGCGGAGCAGTTCCGGCGTGATGGCCCGGGGTGTTTCGTTCAGATAGTCCGCGATGAGCCAGCCGGCCCGGTAATTAAGCTTCCTGATTTCCATTGGTCAGCACCATTTTCTCGCATTCCACCCGCTCGCCGGCCAGCCATACGAAATCGCCCGCCTGGAACTGGAAGTCGGGCTTGGGGCTCATCAGCGAGAGACCGTCGCGCTCGACGCCCACGACCATGCAGCCCTTCTGGCGCATGTTCGTGTCGCGGAGCACCTTCCCGTCGAGGTAGCAGCCTTTCTGGAGCTCGAAATTGTCGAGCACGAAGTCGTCGGTCTCGTAGGAGTAGGACACGGCGTCGATCTCGGCGTTCATGTCTTCCACGAAATGCTTGACTTCGTCGCGCGTGCCGATGGCCAGCACTTCGTCGTACGGATAGATGTACTCATCGGGCGACGGCACGAGGATGCGCCGGCTGCCGCGCACGACCTTGGCGATGTTGATGCCGTACTTCTGCCGGAATGGAATGTCGCGGAGCTGCTTGCCGGCATACTCGGAGTTGGGCGAGATGGTGACCGTCTCGGCGGCTACGTCGTGCCCTTTCATCTTGGAGCGCACGCCGGTGGCGAAGGGGCTCCGCTTGCGCTCGTACTCTTCCTTCTGGTTGAGATTGGTGATGAACCGCTCTTCCAGGCCCGTGAACTGGTGCACGGAGCGCCGGGCGAGGATGAAGAAGGCGACGCCCGCCAGGATGATGAGCAGGATGCTCCAGTAGGAGATGGAATAGTGCATCAGCACGGCGGCGATGACGAAGGCGATGGCGATGAAAATGCGCAGGAACACCAGCGCCAGGATCGGCCATTTGTTGGCGTCCTTTTCCTTCATCAGCCGGACGGCCGATTTTTTGATGTCGCTGCCGTTGACGGCCAGGCCGTAGAGGAACGGGGCCATCACCACCAGCGTAATGGCCAGCCCGAGCGCGCTCAGCAGCCCTTTGCCCGCGTCGGGGAGGAGCCGCACGAGCAGTTTGTCGAGATAGAGCTTGGACCCCAGGAAAACGGCGATCAGGATCACGCCGTAGAGCACGACGCGCAGTCCGTAGTTCTTGAGCAGCGCTTTCCATTCGCTCTGCTCTTCGGCGCTCGCCTTGACGGACGTGTCGGGCGAAGGGTCGAGCTTCGCCAGGATCCGGACCGGCAGTTTTTTATAAAGGAAATTGCAGACCGGTGTGGCGGCCTTGATCATATAAGGCGTGGTGAAGGTCGTGATGACCGAAACCGCGATGACGACCGGATAGATGAAACCCCGCATCACGCCCAGGCTGACGCCCAGGCCCGCGATGATGAAGGAGAACTCACCGAGCTGGGCCAGGCTGAAGCCCGTGTGGACCGCGGTGTTCAGGCCGCGGCCCGACACCAGGGCGCCCAGCGACCCGAAGACCGTCATGCCGAAGACCGTGACGAGCGTCAGCACGAGGATCGGGAGCCAGTGCTCGGCGATGACTTTCGGATCGACCATCATACCGACGGAGACGAAGAAGATGGCGCCGAACAGGTCCTTGATGTTGACCACCAGTTTGCCGATATGCTCTCCCTCGATGGTCTCCGAGAGGATGGAACCCATCACGAAGGCGCCGAGGGCGGACGAGAAGCCTGCGAAGCTGGCGAGCGTCACCATACCGAAGCACAGGCCGATGGCCACGAGCAGCAGGATTTCGTCGTTCAGGTATTTGCGGACCCATTTCAGGAAGGTCGGGATGACGTAGATGCCCACCAGGAACCACAGGATCAGGAAGAACAGGAGCTTGGCCAGGCCCATCAGCATCTCGCCGCCGGCGAACTGGTTGGCGGTGGCGATGGTAGTGAGCAAGACCATCAGGACGACGGCGATCAGGTCTTCCACGACGAGGGTGCCGAAGACCAGTGTGGAGTAGGCCTTGTTCTTGAGGCCCAGGTCGTTGTAGGCCTTGATGATGATGGTGGTCGAGGACATCGACATCAGGCCGCCCAGGAAGATGGCCTCCATCGAACTCCAGCCCAGGGCGTGGCCCACGATGTTGCCCATCACGAACATGCCCACGCAGACGCAGCCCGCCGTGATGAGGGCGGCGCTGCCCACTTTCAGCAGCTTCTTGAAACTGAATTCGAGACCCAGGGCGAACAGCAGGAAGATGATGCCGATTTCGGACCATTGCTCCACGGACTCCGCGGAAGAGATGCCGAACAGGCCCAGATGCGGGCCCACGATGAAACCTGCGACGATGTAACCCAGGATGAGCGGCTGTTTGAGTGCCTTGGATATGATGGTGAAGACGCCGGCGGCGATGAGGATGACGGCCAGGTCCTTGACCAGATTGAGTTCTTCTGACATGCTTTTTGTGTACAAAGACTGGTAAAGTTAACCAAATTATATTAAATTTGTACTAATAATGCCTATGTGATGAAAAAATCGTTATTGCTCTCCCTGCTGCTAACAGCCCTGGCTCTGCCGGGCTTTTCGCAGACCTTCACCGAATGGCAGGATCCCCACGTGAACGCCATCAACCGACTTCCCATGCACAGCACCTTCCTGGCCGACGAGGCCGGCTGCATCTCTCTGGCGGGCGACTGGGATTTCCTCTGGGTCCGCAGCGCCAACCAGCGGCCCGAAGGGTTCTGGAGCCCCGACTATGTGACCGCGCTCTGGAGCCGGATGACCATCCCGGCCGTGTGGGAACTGAACGGCTACGGCGATCCCGTCTACGTGAATATCGGCTACCCCTGGTCAGGCCGCTATAAGAGCCAGCCGCCCATCCCGCCGACCGACAACAACCACGTCGGTTCGTACCGGAAGTATTTCACCATTCCGGCCGAGTGGAAAGGCCAGCAGGTCATCCTGCACTTCGGCTCCGTGACGTCCTGCATCTATCTGTGGGTGAACGGGCAGTTCGTGGGCTACAGCGAAGACAGCAAGCTCGAGTGCGAGTTCGACGTGACGCAGTTCCTGAAACCGGGCAAGCGCAACCTCATCGCATTCCAGGTGTTCCGCTGGTGCGACGGCACCTATCTCGAAGACCAGGATTTCTTCCGCTTCTCGGGCATCGCCCGCGACTGCTATATGTATACGCGCCCCGTCAAGCACATCGAGGACGTGGAGATCACGCCCGACCTCGACGTGAACTACCGCCACGGCACGCTGACCGTCAACCTCTCGGTTTCCGACCCGCGCCGCACGAGCGTTGAAATGCGCCTCGTCGATGCGCAGGGGAAGGAGGCGGCCAATCCCGTCAAGGCCACGGGCGCTTTCGTGAGCGGTCGCTTCTATGTGGAGAACGCGCACAAGTGGAGCGCGGAAGATCCGTATCTCTACCAGCTTGACGTCACGCTCAAGGACGGCAAGAATACCCTGCAGACCCTGCATTTCCCGGTCGGCTTCCGCAAGGTGGAGATCAAGGGCTCCGACCTGCTGGTCAACGGCAAGCGCATCTTCATCAAAGGCGTCAACCGGCACGAACTCGATCCCGACGGCGGCTACGTGGTGTCGCACGAGCGGATGGAGCAGGATATCCGGCTGATGAAGCAGTTCAACGTCAATGCCGTGCGCACCTGCCACTATCCCGACGATCCGTACTGGTATGAGCTCTGCGACAAATACGGCATCTATATGGTGGCCGAAGCGAACATCGAGTCGCACGGCATGGGCTACGGCGACGCGACCCTGGCCCGCGATACCGCTTTCCTGAAGGCGCACATCGAGCGCAACCAGCGCCACGTCCGCCGCAACTTCAATCATCCTTCCATCATCATCTGGTCGCTGGGCAACGAGGCGGGTTACGGTCCCAACTTCGAGGCTTGCTACGATATGGTCAAGATGATGGACCCCAACCGGCCGATCCAGTACGAGCGCGCCGGCTACGAAGGCAAGACCGACATCTTCTGCCCGATGTACGCCAGTCAGGCATATACCAAGAAATACAGCGAAGACCCCACGAAGACCAAGCCGCTGATCCAGTGCGAATACGCCCACGCGATGGGCAACTCGGAAGGCGGTTTCAAGGAGTATTGGGATCTCATCCGCACGCAGCCGAAGCTGCAGGGCGGTTTCATCTGGGACTTCGTGGACCAGTCGATCCACTGGAAGAACGGCCGCGGCAAGCGCTTCTACGCCTATGGCGGCGACTTCAACCGGACCGATCCGAGCGACCAGAACTTCTGCGACAACGGTCTGGTGAGCCCCGACCGCGTGCCGAATCCGCATATGCTCGAGGTCGGGTATTTCTACCAGAATATCTGGACTTCGCTCCGCGAACCGAACAAGCTCGAGGTCCGCAACGAGTTCTTCTTCCGCGACCTGTCGGCCTATGCGATGCGTTGGGAACTGCTGCGCAACGGCGACGTGCAGGACAGTGGGGAAGTGGCCGACGTGAATGTCGGACCGCAGGAGTCCCGTCTGATTGACGTGCCGTATGGCGACATCGACAATTCGGCCGAATGGATGCTGAATGTCACGTATTTCCTGAAGGAACCTGATGGATTGCTTGAAAAGGGATTCGTGGTGGCGAAGCAGCAGTTGGCCCTGAACGATTTTGTCTGGCGGATGAAGCCGCTCACCAGCGCTTCCCGGCCCGGCATCAACAACAATGCGGCCCACCAGTTCACGGTGAAGGGCGCCAATTACGAGATTGTCTTCTCGATGGACGACGGTACGATCACGCGTTACCGGGTGGGCAACGTCGATCTGCTCAAGAGCGGCGAGACCCTCCGGCCGAACTTCTGGCGCGCCCCTACCGACAACGACTACGGCGCCAACCTGCAGCAGACGATGTCTTTCTGGCGGAAGCCGAAGCTGGCCTACTACAGTCTGACGCAATTCGACAAGGAGCGTCTCCAGGTCATCACGCTGGAATACAAGATCATCGGTACCGACGCCAAGATGCAGATGGAATACCGCATCAACGATCAGGGCGCGATGGAGGTCACGGAGACGCTGATTCCCGGCAAGAACCGCGATCTGCCTCATCTGTTCCGCTACGGCGTGCAGATTCCGATGCCCCGTTCGTTCGAGCATCTGGAGTATTACGGTCGCGGTCCTCACGAGAATTACATCGACCGCAACACGTCGTCGTTCCTCGGCCGTTGGAAGCAGACGGTGACGGAGCAGTTCTACAGTTACATCAAGCCGCAGGAGACGGGTACGAAGACGGACGTCCGTTGGCTGAAGATCAGCAACAATGCGGGTCACGGGTTCGAGATTCAGGCGGAAGAGCCGTTCTCCTTCTCTGCGTTGCATTATTACATCGAGACGCTCGACGACGGTCCGAACAAGCGCAACCGGCACACGGAGCTTTTGACGGAAGACGATGTGACGAATCTGCTGCTCGACTGGCGTCAGATGGGCGTCGGCTGCATCAACAGCTGGGGCGCCACCCCGCTCCCCGAGCACATGCTCCCGTACGGCGACTACCGCTTCCACTTCATCCTGAAGCCTTTCTAGCAGGCAGCCGGTTGTCTCCGCAGATCTTTCGGCTTCCATCCTCAAATTGACCCGTCAGTGAGGATGGAAGCCGTTTTTTTCGCCCGCCATCCTCAATAGAGCTCTCCCATGAGGATGAGATTCGTTAAAACGGAGAAAGCCCTGTCGGGAAGGAACCATTCCTCCGCTCAGGATGGCGAAAAAGGGAGCGGCATCGGGAGCTTGACGGCGAACTTCTCCCTTTTAGCCTCGCCCGGCGAGGCTAACGGTCGTCAAACAGAGCGCCGTCATGGCCTCGGAATTGCCGCAGGCCCCTGCGGCAATTATTCTACGGCCACCGCTCCCTGCGCAGGCCCACGCACGTCCCTTTTTCGCCAATTCGCTCCGGAATGGTTCCTTCCCTCCGTAGGGCTTCCAAGATTATCCTGCGGGCCGTGGGGTGGCCTGGTGGAGCGGAAAGATAAGGCCCGCGTTTATGCTGTTGGTGGGAAGTGACGGTTGAAGTCGGGGTCTTGGGGGAAGAAGAGGTTGAGGGCGGAGGATTTGGGGAAGCGGGCGAAGTAGGGGTCGGAGGTGCGGAAGATTTCGATGGTGGCGACTTGGCCGCTGAGGAGGAGGCCGCGACGGTAGGCGTTGATGCGCCGGGGGATGTCGGGGAGGACTTTGACACCGACGCGGCCGTCTTTCAGCGTGACACGGGCCACCACGCGCTCGACGGGTTTCTTGCCTTTCGCGATGGCCTGGGCCTCCAGCTGCGCCTGCTCCTGGGGAGTGAACCGGTGGGAGACGGTGATGTGCCGGCCATATTTGTCGTTGAATTCCTTCATTCGGGCCCGGAAGAGCTGGCCGTGGGCGGATGTGTCGCGCCTTTGGTTGACCAGAATCTCGTAGTGGATCATTTCGTGCAGGAGAACGTCCTCGAGCTCGCTTTCGGGGAGATCGTACTTCGTGCTGATGCGGATGCAGAAATCGTAGTATTCGAGCCCGCCGAAGAGCTTCCGTCGCTTCTTGTAGGTGCAGGCGCCGAGACTGCGGACGGCGCGGCTCAGCTTGAGCGGGACGGCCGGCAGGGCGCCGCCGAAATAAGCGTCGTTAAACGTTTCGAAACGTTTCTGCAGAAAGGGGAGCGTCGCAATCATCGCGTCAAAAATACAAATAATTCATCCTGAATCTTGTGCTTTCCCGTGCAATTTCGTAAATTCGCAGAGATAAACCCTGCTTTCTCGAATGGCTATCAACGCTTTTTCTCTGGACGCTTCGGCCGATGGGCTGAAACTTGCCTGCCTCCAGTCCGTGCCCGATGCCAAAGCCGGCGCTCCGCGCGGCGTGGTCCAGCTTGTCCACGGCATGTGTGAACACAAAGAACGCTACATCGCCCTGATGGAATTCCTGTCGGAAAAAGGGCTGATCTGCGTCATCCACGACAACCGCGGCCACGGCGAGTCCGTCAAATCGCCCGAAGACCTGGGCTATATGTATGACGGCGGCTGGCTGGCAATGGTGGAAGACGTCCGGGTGGTGAACGACTGGATCCGCACGCAGTATCCCGGTCTGCCGATCGTTCTCTATGGCCACAGCATGGGCTCGATGATCGTCCGCTCGTTCCTCAAGCGCTACGATGACCGCATCGCGGGGCTCATCGTGAGCGGATGCCCGGTCGACAATCCCGCCAAAGGGGCGGGGAAGGCCCTCGCGGGCTTCTTCGGCCGCACGAAGGGTTGGCACTACCGCCCCGATCTCCTGCAGAAAATGTCGTTCGGCGCCTATAGCAAACCCTTCATCGCCGAAGGACCGATGGCGTGGGTTTGCTCGAATCCTGAGATTCTCCGTTCCTATTCCGAAGATCCCCTCTGCCAGTATATATTCACGGCCAACGGATTCTACAACCTGCTCGGCCTGATGCAGGACTGCTACGGCCGCAAGGGCTGGGCGCTGCGGAATCCTTCCGTGCCGGTCCATTTCATGTCCGGCGAGTTGGATCCCTGCCGCGGCACGGACGCCCAGTTCCGCAAGGCGGTACGCCTGCTGTCGGAGGTGGGCTATCCCAATGTGACCGCCCAGGTCTATCCCGGAATGCGCCACGAAATCCACAACGAGACCGGCCGCCAGCGCGTCTGGGACGACCTGCTCCACTTCATCAATACTACCTTGAACGTCCAGTAAATACCTCAAGCCATGCTTCGGATCTATTGCAAGAACAACAAGACTTACAAGCAGTTCAATGAAGGAACAACCCTCGAGGAGATGCTCCCGGAGTTCGATTTTGAACGCCCGTACCCGATTGTTTCCGCCAAGGTGAACAATGTGTCGCAGGGCCTTCGCTTCCGCGTCTACAACAACCGCGACATCGAGTTCCTGGACCTGCGCGATGCCAGCGCGCGCCGCGTGTACTGCCGCTCGCTCTGCTTCCTGCTCTGCAAGGCCACGCAGGATATCTGCCCCAAGTCGAAGATCGAGATCAAGCATCCCATTTCGAACGGCTATTTCTGCGAGTGGCACAAGCCCGACGGAAGCCCGATGACAGAAGAGGACATCCGCAAGATCAAGGCGCGCATGCAGGAGATCATCGACCAGAACCTGCCGTTCCATCGCCGCGAGGTCCGGCTGGAAGAGGCGATCGAGATCTTCCGCGAACAGGGTTACGACGACAAGGTGCGACTGCTGGAAACGAGCGGACAGCCCTACGTGGATTTCTATACGCTGGGCGATACGGTGGATTACTATTACGGCCGCCTGCTGCCCTCGACTTCCTA
>JAEEGK010031508.1_pt1 | contig 10448 bp, 6 predicted proteins | sample 8958771 | NCBI WGS metagenome assembly JAEEGK01 (sample SAMN16246547, study PRJNA631951) | gut metagenome | biome: gut microbiome; feature: rumen; material: SC-attached | host: Bos | place: Iran: Karaj | collected 2018-10 | reverse complement strand
ATTATTCATTATATATTATTTAAAAAAAATAATTTTTTAATAATATTATATATCATTAATTTTATAAAAATAAACATAATTATTTATAATAATTAAAAATATAAATATTATTATATAATATTTTATAAAATTATTATATATATAATAAAATATTTTCTATTATAATAAATTAATCTATTAGAAATTATAATTATAAACATTTAATTTCTATTAGCATTGAAATAATGCTAATTTTAAAATTATTATAAATTTTAAAATTATAATAAATATAATTGAATAAAATAGAAAATATTTATATAAATATTATTTATCATTATTTAAAGTCATTAAAAATTTAATTTTAGCAACAATTTCATTTCTAATATTATTATTTTTAACTTCAAAAAAAATTTTTTTTGTTTTTTTTTCTTTTTTATCTTCATTTTTAAATTCAATATAAAATTTTTTATCTCCCATTATAACACAATCAACCACATCTTTAATTTTTCTTAAAGGAATTTTTGTTTCATCTTTAAATATTTTTTTTAATAATTCATTTTTATTATTTTTTGGTTTACTATTATAAATATTATATAAATCAATTCCTAAAATTCTTTCTTGTTTATTTTTTAATTTATTAATTTTAATCACTTCAAATTCTTGATATTTTCCAGCTAAAATAGGATTAAAAACATATTCTTTATTATCATCATCTACTTCATTAGAATCACTTAAATCTTCATATTTATTAATAATATTATTATATTTTTCATCATCTTTTTTTAAATTCAAATCTAATTCAAAACAATTCAAACTTTGAACACATAAATCAAAATTTAATTGATTTTTTTCATTATTATCTTTATTATGCTCTGTAAAATAATAACTATCTTTATTTTGAAATGAAATTAAATTTTTTTTAACTAAACAATTTAAAATATCTTTTATATGATCATTATAATTTAATTCAATTTCAGTATTTTCCATAATATTATTATTCATTTTATCTTTATAATATATTCGAACATTATATTTTTTATAATTATAAATTTGAATATCTGCACTTGAATCACTTTTTAGAACTCCAATATTTTTTTTCTCTCCTAATTTACTTTTATCTTTATAATTTTCATTTTCAATGAAACTTAAATGTTTATCGTTGTAATTATATAAGTTTACATCATTTTTCAATGGAGGTATATTCATATTAGGGAGTTCTTCATCTTCTTCTGTTAAACGTAATTCATATGCATTTGGACTTGTATTTTTTAAATTAAATAAATTTTTATCACTTATATAATTTATTATTTTTTGTTTTAAATCAAAACTTGTTTCTGTTGGTTTGATTTGAAATTCATATGAACCTACTGTTTTTAGTAAATATACTTTTACTTTAATACTATCTTCTTCTGAAATAGTTTTTAATTTTTGTTCCATTTGAAGTTGACGTTTTTGCATTAATTTTTCATATTCATCATCATCATCTTCTGATGAAGAAGAAGAAGATTTAAAATTCATTAAATCATTGTTTGATTGTTCTTTTTCATCTTTTTTTTTAATTTTATTATTATTATTTGATTCTTCGATATTATTAATATTATTATTTAAATTATTATTATTTTCATTGTTTACTATTTTAATTGAATTATTATTATTTGAATTATTATTTATAACTTTTAATTGTATTTTTTTTGAATCTTTTATTGAATACCCACGAACATTTGGAGAATATTCTAAAACTTGACTTAAAAGATCTTTTTGTTTTATTATTAATTCAGGATCAAATTGAATTTTTGGTATTTTATTTATAAGTTTATTTTTATATTTAGCAACGTAATTATTTAAATATTCTAAATCAAAATAATCCATTTAATTTATAATTAATTTTATATAAATTTAATTTCTCATTATAATATTATTTATATAATAAATGCTTTTATGTTAATTCTTTATTATATATAAATAATAATTATATTTTACATAAATATTATTTAAATAAAATAAATGAATTTAAAAAATCATATTTCTATTTATTTTAATTTGCATCGTCAATACCTTCATTTGTTATAGCATATGTGGCTTCACTTTCAGGCAAACTAGGGCTATCATATATTTTACATATTCTATTTTCTTTTAAACCTTTTCTTAAACTCAATCTAGTTTGTGCTGCATGAGCCATTATATGTCCTCCAATAGGTTTTTTATCATTTCCTCCCCCAAATGCATTTCCATCAACTTGAGCCACAACTTGATTAGTTATAACAACAGCAATTTGATGTTCATCTGCGATTTTTTGTAAATTTCTTAAAAATTTAGCCAAACTCATTTGTCTCGCACTTAGTTCACCTCTCCCTGAATAATCTGTTCTATATAATGCAGTAGCACTATCAACAATTAATAAAGCAAATTTACTTTCAGCCATTAGAGCACATGCTTGTAATAATAATTTATTTTGATGATCACTATTATAAGCCCTTGCATATAAAACATTAGCAACGACTTCATCAGGGTCTAATCCAAATCTTTCAGCTATAGGCTTTAATTTTTCAGGACGAAATGTTCCTTCTGTGTCTATATATAGTGCTTTTCCTGCTCCACCTCCATTCTCTTTAGGTAATTGACATGTAACACATAATGTATGACATATTTGAGTTTTTCCTGTACGAAATTCGCCAAAAATTTCTGTTATTGAATCAGATTCTATTCCACCTCCTAATAATTTATCTAATTCTTTTGAACCTGTTGATATATAAACTAAATTTTTTCTTTTTTCTAAATATATATTAGATGGTTCGAATCCCATATGACATATTTTAGAACAAGCATCGAGAATTTTATCTACTTTAGCATCGCTTAAACCTTTGACTAAAACTAAATTTTTTTTAGTTGTATATGTTATTGATTCAACTGTATTAAATCCTGCATCGATTAATTTGTTTATATCATTTTGATTTATTCCTTGTTCTAAAAGTTGTTCTATTGGATGGTTAGGTTCATCATCTACTTGCATTTTACTATCTTCTTCTTCATAATTTTTTTGATATTGTTTTGATTTCATAATTTAATATTTAAATTTAAATTTAATAATTAAGTAATAAAAATAATATTAAATTTGTATTTATAATTATTTTTAAGTTTATTTTTTCTAAATAATATTTAATTAAACTTGAGGATTATTTATAACAATATTATTTAAAGAATTTAAATTTTGATAAAAATTATCAATATATTTATTTATATAAAAATTAGGTAATTTCCAAAATTTAATTTGACTATCATTTCCGCAAGAAATTAATATTCTATTTTCTTCAATTAAAATTAATTTATTAATACATTTTTCATGTGCTTTCCATATTGAAATTATATGTCCTTTTATATAATCACATAATATTATTCTTCCTTCATTATCACCCAAAATAAAAACATTATTTTTATTATCATATGAAATGCAAGTTAAATTATATTTAATATTAAAATAAAATTTTTCTTTTATTATATCTTCATCTTTTTTATTATTAATAATAATATTATTATTATTTTCTTTTGTGCTTATAATTTCTTCATCAACTTTTTCTTCTTTTTTTTTATTATTATTATTATTATTATTATTAAAATCAAAACATGCGACATTTCCTTGTGAACTACAAATAAATAAATTAATTTTATCATTAATAAAAATATCAGTAATATTATTTTTTCCTTCACATATACTTTTATAACTTTTAATAAATTTAGGTGGAAAAAATTTTGAATCATAAATTTCAATTTCTCCTCCATCATTAGTTAAAATATATAAATCATGACTAAATCTAAGATTATTATAAGGAAAAGAAGAAATTTTAATTTTTGTATAATTTTCATTAAAAGTAATATCATGAGCTAAAAAATGTTTTTGAATATCAACAGTAAAAACATTATTTAATAAATTATCCATAAACAATCCAGTTATTTTTGATAAATTATTATCAATTTTTAATAAAAATTTAATAGTATTTTTTTCTGTATAATTATAACAAAAAATTTTACCTGAAAAAAAAGCAATATAAAAATTATTGTTACTTTTATCATAATATAAACAAGTTGGTTTTTCATTATAAAATTTTTCCCATAATAATTTTATTATAACATTATTATTATTTGAAGAATTATTAATATTATTATCAGTGTTTTCATATGTATTTGTTATTGTATTTTTATTATTATAATCATTAAAATTTATGTATAAAAAATTTGAACTTCCTAATTTAATATCATTTTCAATTTTTGTTTCTTTTTTCCAAAATTTTAATGTTTCAATAAAACTTTTATTTGCTTGATTAACTTTTGTTATTAAATTATTATCATTTCCTATAAATAATAAAAAATTTTTTTCTTTTATAAATTGCATATCTTTTATTTCATATTTTTGTTTATAATTATATGAAATAAAAATATTTGTTAAATATTCAATTATTTCAAAAATATTATTTTTAATTTCTAAAAATTCAATCATTGGATTTGAAAATAAAATTTCATTATTTGAAACATTAAATTCTAAAAATTTTTCTAATAAATTTTTACGATTTTCTAGTGATTCTTTATTATTTACTTTTTTAAATGTTTTTGAAGGAAAATTTTTCATATTATAATCTTTAAATAATGAATTTAAATCTGTATATAAATTATAAAAATCATTAAATCTTCTTTCAATTTCCCAATTTTTTTTATTAAAATTATCAAAAACTTTTATTTTATAAAATGTTACTGGATTATTATCAATAAATTTTTCTGAGAAATTTAATATGTTTATGTTAATAATATTTTTATTCATTTTTAAATTATAATTATAATAATATAAGAATATTTCAAATTTAAATAAAAATTTATAATATAATTTTATAGTATAAAATTTAATTTTAAAATTTTAATTTATTTAAAATTTAATTAATTAATATTTAAATAATAGAAATTTATTTTTCAAATTTTATTATTTAATTAAATATTCAAATATTAAAAATATTAGATAATGAAATTAAATTTAATTTAATTTTTTAATAAAAATGGGTAATAATAGCTCAATTTGTTCTTGTAATAATCATGATACAAATACAGAAAGTAATATAATAAAAGAAGACTCAAAACGTAATGAATTATATAAAAAAAATAGCAATGATCCAAATAATAATGACAACAAAGACAATAGAGTAAATTTAAAAGAAATTTTAAATTCTTTTCAAGATCAAAGACTAAAAGAAATAGCTTTAAATAACTATGCTAAAAAATTAACATCATTTATAAAAAACAATCAACAGAAATTAAAAAGTATAAAAAAAGACAAATATTTCACAAATAACAACAATCACATAATAAACGGTAATCAACATAATATTAACAACATTAATAACAATAACAATAATAATAATAATGATGAAAATGTTATGGCAACATATGATTTAAACAACATTCGTCAAACAAATTTTCAAATAAATGTGAATGCAAAATACATAGGAAAAAAAGTAAATGGATTAAAAGATGGATTTGGAGTTCAAGAATGGCCGGATGGAGCAAAATATTTAGGATTATTTTTAAATAACAAAGCAAATGGGTATGGTATGTTTTTTCATCGTGATTCAGATTCATACAAAGGAGAGTTCTTAGAGGATAAATTACATGGATATGGTATATATACTCATAGTAACGGAGCTTCATATGAGGGAGAATGGTTTGAAGAGACTCAAAATGGAATAGGAATTGAAACATGGAGAGACAATTCAGTTTATAAAGGTTGTTATAAATTAGGAAAAAAAGATGGAATAGGAACTTATGAATGGTCAGATAAGAGTAAATATATGGGTATGTGGAAGAATAATAATTTAGAAGGGTATGGTATATATTTTTTTAATGATGGTAGAAAATATTATGGAGAATGGAAAAATAATATGATGAATGGTTTGGGAGAGTTTAGGTGGAAAGATGGAAAGAAATATATAGGTAATTATAAAGATGATAAAAAAGATGGGTTTGGAATATATAGTTGGAAAATAGATAAAAAAATATTTATTGGATTTTGGAGTGGGGGTAAACAAGATGGAATAGGAAAATATATGGATAAAAAAAGAACTAAATATGGTATATGGAAAAATGGAAAGAGAGTTAAGTGGTTTATTGATGAAAATGAGATATATGATTTTTTAGATGGAGATTTGAGAAATTTTAAAATATATTTTCAAATGAATTTTGATAAATTAAATGAATATTTAGATATATTTAGTGAAGATTTATAAAAATAATTTTATAATATATTATTAATATATAATTTTTTTATATATTTTTTTTATAAAATTTAAATTTTAAAATTTATTATGATTGATTTTAATTATTATAAATAACATATTAATATAAACAATATTTAAATTAATATTTAAAAAAATAAAAAAAAATGAAAAAAAATAATAAGGAATATAATATTATAACAATTGAACATTTAAGAAAAAATAGTAATATTAATAGATCAAAAAATAATAATAGATATTCAATTAAAAGTATAAAAAGTCCAAATTATAATATAGATTCAAAAGAAATTGAAGAAATTATTAAAGCAAATCCTTTTTCTCCTTTGACTAATAATTTTTCCCCTTTAAAAACTAATAATACTCCATCTGAAGAACTTTATTTATTTAAATTAAAAAATACACCTTCGAGTCAAAATTCACAAATTTTATATTATGATAATTTATATTTTAATAAACAAAATTTTGATATGAATAATAATAATTATAATCAAATTCGCAATAAAAGATTTTTTTCTCCTTTAAATAATTTTAAATCTTATCATAGTTTAAAATATTATTCTCCAACTTTTGCTACTTCTCCTATAGATACAAATAATAATATATTAACGGTAAATAATACTAATAATCAAAATAATATATTTTATACAAATAGTACGAATAATGATAATGTTAATTATTATTCAATAACAACTAACGATAATAATAATATTAATAATTTCAATAATATTCATAATAATATTAATAATATATATAATAATAATATAAATGATATTAATAATAACATTAATAATAATAATATTAATATATATAATAACAATAATAATATTAATAATAATAATATTTATAATAACAATAATGTTGAATCAATGAATATTATGATTTCAGAAGAATATAATAGTAATAATAACAACGAAAATATTAATAATATTAATAATTATCAAAATAATCCACCTTATAATGAAAAATTATTTAACGATTATGCTACTTATATTCAAAAAATGTATAGAGGTTATTCTCTTAGAAAAAACATGTATTCAAGCATTCAATATTTTGTAAATTTTCAAAATGCTTTTATTTCACTTGAAAATTTATTTTATTATAAATTAATAACATATTCTTGGAATTTATTTAAAAATTATTTTTATAAGCCAAAATTTATTTATGATTTTATTAATACAAAACGACCTTTAACAATTAGTATAGAAAATAATAAAAATCATCCTATTAGAAATTCATTAAATAAATTTTCTTTTAATATTAACAATCTTAATGACAATAATAATATTAAAATAAAATCTATAGATAATATTAATAAAAATAAAAATATGAAAATTTCTTCATTAAATAATTTTAGTTTATTAAATTCAGAACAAAAAGAAAATATAAAAAAATTAAAAGAAGAAAATAGCAAATTATTAAAAAATTATTATGAAATTTTGATTGATAAAGATGTTTTTATAGCTCAAGTTAAAAATTTAAAATTAATATTAAAAGACATAACAAAAGGTTATTATGAAATAAAAGAAGAATATGAAAAAGAAATAAAATATTACAAATTAAAATGTAGAGAATTAATTAATAAAGAAAATGAATTAAATAAAAAATTTACTTTAAAAAATAATACAAAAGAATATGAAAAACTTGATAAATTATACAAAGATTTAAAAAGAGAATATATGTTTTTAAAAAAGGATTTTAATAGTATGGAAGATGAATTAAATGATGTTTATCATGAAAATGAAGATTTGAAAAAAAAAGTTAATAATAATATTAATAATGAAATTAAAAAAGAAAATGATGAATTAAAGAAAAAAATATTTAAATTATTTAATATAAAATCAAATGATAATAATAATAATAATATTGATATTTTAATAAAAAATAAAATATTAAAACAATTTTTTATTTTATATGCAAAAAAAGAAGAAAAAACTTTAGATTATAATTTTAAAAGATTTAAAAATCAAACTGTTAATAATAAAAAATTTATAAATGATAAAATAAAAAATATGTTAATTAAAAATTTAATGAAAAATAAAATTAATAAAAATAAAAATATTTTATCTGAATATTTTAATAAATTAAAAATAAATAATAATAATAATAAAATTATTTTAGACCCAGAAAAACCAAATAAATTTGTTGATCCAATTTTATATAGAAAAAAACAATTAAGAGATTTATTTTATAATAAAATTAATCAAATGAAAAATTATGTTCATAAAAAATTTAGTCAATTTTATTATAAAGGATTATTAAATCAAATGAAATATGGAAATTTATCAGAAAATTTAAATAATAATAATAATAATAATAAAGAAATTAATAATAATAATAAAGAAATTAATAATGTTAATAATGAAAATTTAATAGAAAATAACGAAAATGAAATTAGAAACAAAGCAAAAACATTAAAACAATTATTAATCGAAAAGAAAAAAGCACAAAAATCTTTACTTAAATCAAGTTTTTATAAATTTTATTTAAAAGGAATAATAAAATATTTAAAAAATACTCAAATATTAAATTCTCCAATAAAAGAAGAAGAAAAAATAAATTTTGATGATAATACTTCATCTCACACAAAAAATTTACCTTTATCAGAAAATATTAATGCTCACGAAAAAGTAAATTCAAACTTAATTTTTGATAATTCAGAAACAACTTCAATAAATAATAATAATTATAATTCAAATAATAATATAAAACAAATAGAAAAAGAAAAATTACTTGAATTTTTATTATATAAAAAAGAAAGAAATATTAATATGATTTTAAAAAATAAAATTATAATGTGGAATTTAAGAGCAAAAATATTTAAAAGAGATGAAGTTATAAATAAAAAAAAAAAGAAAAAGAAAAAAAATGAAAATAATGATAAATTAAAATCTTCTAAACCATTCAAATTTTCTTTTAATATTAATGATAGCGATGAAGAAGAAGAAATTGAAGAAGATGAAGATTATGAAATTATTGATATTAAAGATGAAATTAAAAAATATTTTGCTTTAAATAAATGTTCGATTTATTTTAAAAATAAAATGTTAAAAAATTCTTTGAATAAATGGAAAAAAAATATTAATTTTAATAATAATAATAATTTGATGTTTAATTTAAATTTATTTAATCATTTAGTTAAAAATTATCTTAATAAATTTGAAAATTGTAATGAAATTATTAAAAATGTTGTAAATAAAAAATTTAAAAAACTTTTTTTAAAAAAATTATCGAATAATTAATTTATATTATAAATATTTTATTTATAAAATGGAAGCAGCTAAACCAATTGAAAATATTAAATCAACTAAATCATATAAAATTATTTCAGATAAAAATCATGAATTCTATTTAACTATTCAAAATCAAAATTCAATTATTAATATTTTATCTTATTATCAAGATAATATTAAACATAATTATGAAAAAAAATATAAATTAGAAGAATTAAAAAAAAATAGATATTTATCTATAGCTGAAAATATTGATGAAATATATGAAGAATTAATAAATTTATTGGATAAAAATAAATCAAAAATAATAGAAGAAAATAATCAAATTTATTTAAATATTCCAACTGAAAATAAGATAATCCAAGAAATAAAATTTTGTATAAATGAGATAACAATGAATAATAATGAAAAAATAGATAAAATATTTGAAATTATATCAAATTTAAAAGAAGAAATAAATAATTTAAAAGAAGAAAATAAGAAATTAAAAAAGGAAATAGATAAATTAAAAAAACCAGAAAATAAAATAAAAATAAAATTATTTTCTAATATAGTAAATGATTCATTTGCACATTCGGTAAGTGATAATTCATTTATTACTTTTAAATCAATTAATAATATATTATATTTAATATATTCAAATAAAAATAAATCAATAATTGGTTATGATTTAAATGACCAAAAAAAAATAATAGAATTAAAGAATTCTCATAATAATTATATTAGTAATTTTTGGCATTATTTCGAAGAAATAAAAAAAGAGATTTAATTATGTCAATTTCAGGGGAGGATAATAATATAAAAATATGGAATGCTAATAATTGGGAATGCATTCTTAATCTTAATACTATTAATAATACTGGTTTTTTGAATTCTGCATGTTTCATTAATATCCATAACATAACTTATATTATTTCCAGTAATGCTAATAAAAATGGCATTTCTAATCCTATTAAAATATATGATT
>JAEEGK010031505.1_pt1 | contig 10450 bp, 9 predicted proteins | sample 8958771 | NCBI WGS metagenome assembly JAEEGK01 (sample SAMN16246547, study PRJNA631951) | gut metagenome | biome: gut microbiome; feature: rumen; material: SC-attached | host: Bos | place: Iran: Karaj | collected 2018-10 | reverse complement strand
TGTACGGAATTATATTCATCCGTATAGAGGACTATTTTATTGTCAATATTCTCCATATTATCATCAACGTCATCTGTGTCATTTTATTGCACAGTTAATGTCAAAGGCTTTTCTATTAATCAGATATAAGTGCGTCCCCATAAAGTCTTAGTCCTTCCAAAACTGTTCGCCTTTGTCGTTAAAAAACACCATTCGGCCGTTTAAATAGGTATGAGCCCAAGAACATCCATACTTATACATAAACTCCTCTTCATAGATTATAGGGGTCAGCGCTTTGCCGTTAATGTCTATCAATCCATACTTGCCATCCAGACGAACAAACAGAGAAAATATTGTTATACAAAAGAGAAATCTCATTGTATTTCGGGAATACCATCACGCCCTCATTGTTTGCAAGACCATACAGACCTCCCGACATAAGACTATAGGCATCTCCAACACATCTTATTCTATCAAATTGAGGCTCTGCAATCACACGTTCAGGAGACACTATTCCCTCCATGTAAAACCTGTCTGTTACTATACATAAACCATTTCCCAAATGCGACAGATTATCATATATAGGCTCTATCACAAAGTCCCCTTTCCGGTTGATCAAACCCGCTTTGCCCCACTCGATAGCAGCCATGCAGTACTCTCCCTTAAAACTACTGGTATTTACATATCTGCAGGGAATGCACAACTCGCCCTGCTTATTTATAAAGCCCCTTTTGTCTTCACATTCCACACACGCAAGTCCGTCATGGAACTCAAGCGCCCCATCGAACTGTGCAGGTATCACCACCTCTCCATAGAGGTTCACATATCCGTATTTCCCCCCCATACGCACGGGAACCAGTTCGTTGTCGCCGTATTCCTTTTTCGTGTTCATCCTGTATGATTATCCTGTATTAATATTGTTTTAATTTTAAGGCACCACCGTCTGCGGTGAAATCCAAAACTGCTGGCTGTTTCATATTAAACCAAGTTTCTTTAAGTGTTCATTGATAATCTTTGCCATTTCCTCCAATAATCTATTATCTGCACGGCTTAACTGCCATGTATGGATGACTAATTTCTTTCCATCATCACTGTGATGTGTGGTAAACCACATTCTCCCCGTCTCGCTCTTATGCCACCCTTGGGGTATACCTTTTTCGTTCAACTCATTATCGTACTTTACACCAAAGGTGTCATTTATTTGGAGGATGCCTTTCTCCTCCCTATTAACGATGTAACCGCCACAAGCTAGCACAACCACAGGAAATTTTTGAATAAAACCAGATTTCTTAAATAGTAGTAACCTTCGACTAATACGCTCCTTTAGTTCGGTTTTCTCCTCTTTTCCACCAATCTTGCTTGACGGTTTTGCTTCATTATTAAGTTCTGTCGTAAAAGCATCCTCCTCAAAATTTCTCTCTCCTTTAAGGGTTGGTTTCTTGCGATGAGGTAGCGCCAAATCTACAAGTTTCTGGTAGTAACGCCATGTGTTACTTCTATTATTATTGTTCCAAGATGTGGCCTCTTCGCAGTATCTGTAGTTGTCATTCAGATATTTCTCCCATTCCTTGTCATCAGAGATTTTTTCTTTGGAATAATGTTCTTGCCCGACAAGGAGTATATATGCGTTTGGATTACCCGAACCACATATTTGTTTTTCCTTCTTGCAATCGGCAATAAATGCCTCAAATAATTTTTCTCTGTCCATATTATTCAATTTTTAGGTTAATTTTTCAATCTGCAAAGATACGTTTTTCTTTATTCGATCTCATCTCCCTATTACCAAACCTCAATCGACCCCCATCATATAACATACACTACCAGTCTTTCTAATCCACGCCTTGTGTGTGTTATAGTTATCTCGATTCTGACATACCCATAGAATTTTCGTACGAGTAAAGAAATTGATTTTGGGTTCGGGTGCATAACCGTCGGTAAGTATGGCGAGCCCATCATAACGGTTGTGTTCCTTCAAGTAATCAAATACTGGCTGGAACGACGTTCCACCACGGCCTTTGACTTCAAGTTTGTTGCCTCGAAAACGTTGCCTGGCTTCGGTGAGTTTGACGACATCATCTTTTATCTCGGTATCGAACTGGATGACATCGACTGCACTGACGCCGTGCTTGAAAAATCGTCCTATAACAGAAAGAAAATACGAAATGGTTTTACTTGATATCGAACCGCTGACATCAACTGCTACCAGCAACCTCGCTTGCAAGTCGTATCTGTTGCCCATATAGTCGAATCCAGAACGCCGGTTAGGTCGCATACGCGTAAGCCGTCGGTGGGAAGAAAGCACGCTGGTACTGAACCCTCTCATCATACGACGGTAGTCGATATGTCCCTGTGCCGAAGAAAGTATGGTTTCCCTCAGCTTCATCGGTATACTGCCCCAATCCTTCGTGTTCTCTATGATTTCGTTTATCGACTGTCTTTGTTCGTCGTTTTCCTCCCAAAGCTCCGACTGTTGGGCCGCCTTTTTCAGAAAGTCTGTATTAAGTGGATACTTGCCTTTTTCGCGATTATCTGGCGGATTGTTTCCCGGATTGGTCTCTGGTTTGAGGTTTCCGCTCGTTGAGTCCTCGCGGGCTTCTTGACCCACGTTTTCTCCACTACCGCTTTTTGATTGCTGTTCCTCATCTTCGTTGGGTAGTAAATCGTCCATCATGGGTGGCAGCTCTTTAAGTTTCTTGACATACCATTCGTAGCACTGACCCAATGGCAGTCCGAGCATCTCTGCCGTCTTAAGGCCCATGTTCCTGAGCTCATAGTTCTGCGATACAACCACATCGCTCGCCATCGATAAGACCGCCCTGTTGACACCCAGGGGCTGACGTTCGTAAGGATGTTTCAGCAAAATCCTCACGATTTCGACAGCCAGCCTCGTTTCAAGTTCACGACGGCTCATTTCCTCAACAAGGGTGGGGCTATACTCAATCCGTCCTTTGCCTGTACGTAGTGGCACCTTGAGCTTAGGGTTGGCTGTTAGCTGATGAGTGCAGTAAACCTTAAAGAAAACAGGCTCTGCGAGAAACCAATCCTGCACTATCTTCGAAAAACGCTCCATGCAGATGTCTTACAATGTTGCCACAAAATTCTTGATAGTTGCATACGCCGCCGGTGCGTTTCTCAATATGAACAGCATCATTTTCGGATAGTTGCCCGACTCGTAAAGCGACACGAAATGTGCGAAGCTTTCTTTTTTCTCTTCGTTCACAAATGCGTTAAGGTAATCCGTGAGGTTTCCTGCAACTTTTGTTGCATCGATATCGTTGCCTTTTTCGCTCTCGAAAAAACGGCATATTGACTCGTTCAAAATCGCAATTTCATGAAGCCTGTAACCTCTTATAGCAACCTTGTATTTGTTGTAATTCAAAAGGATGTCGCTGGCGTTGATTACACGATTATTCGAAAACGACTTAAAGAACGCAGCTGCCGCCTGCACACCCACGATGCCTCCGATTGTTTTTTTATATATCGCAGGCAATTCTTTCTTGTCCTTAATGATGTTTGAGACTTTTTCCCATCCCCTTCGGTCGGGGCTTTTCCCTAATCCCTGATCCAGTTTTGTGTCGCCACTCTCGTCAAGCATAGCCGGATTTTCTTGTATGAAGGCTATGATGCGACTGTCTATTCCGTTTTTTGTGGCCCATAGCAGCCATTCTTCAACAGAAGGGTTAAATTCATAGACGTTGAACCTGCTGACCAGAGCCGGATCGAGATCGGTCAACTGGTATTCTTCGCCGTCGTTTACTGCTGCTATTATCCGGCTGCCGTTGGGCAGGCGGTGTCCAGCAATTGTTCGGTTCAAAGTCAAATCCATAATGGTTTGTAGGACTTCGGGGCGTGCCCTGTTAAGTTCGTCCAAAAAGAGTACCACGGGCTTCTCCTCTATCGGGAACCACCAGGGAGGCAGAAAGGTTGTCCGCTCTTGCAGCGTGTCGCGTTGTGGGAGCCCTATTAGGTCACCTGGGTCGCTCATCTGTCCAAGGAACAGCGCAATCACCGGTATTCCCTTATTAGCATAATGCTTAGTCAGTATTTCTGACTTGCCCACACCGTGCCGGCCTACAAGCATCACATTCTGTTGCGAAGGGGTAATATCCAGTACCGCTTCCAATTCTTTACAGTTTACTTTAATTCCCATATATCATGTTTTTATTGTTTCCTTTGAGTGGGTTATCCTGAAATTAGTCGGTGCATAATCCGACAGCGACTTCGCTTTCTGAACAAATTCCAATATGTTCGCCAGTTCAGTTTGAAAATTCTTTTCAGTAAGTCTTATTTCCAATTTCCTATTGTGGCCAATCCCGACAGCCACGACCACCCTACCCTTACCTTCATGTACCGAATACTCAAACCCGCCCCCTTCGAACGTTGCGTCAACAAGAGCCTTTATAGATGCCATGGTTAGATAACGAGTTTTCTCAGCCTTGTAGAATGTGTGAATTACTGCATCATTTTCCTCGTCCCAACGTTTGAACTCCTCCGGAAGAGCCAATATTACACTCTTTAACCACGCCTTGCTTTCACTGGAAATGTTGTAACAAACCCACGAATACTTTGAGTTAAAGCGCATCAGTATTTTCTCGTATCTCTTGGTTGTTACAAACTCAAACACAATACCCCAATCACGTATATCGTTTACCGTATATTTGATATACGGTCTGCTTGTAAAATATGTGAATTGTCCTATCTGCTCAAGGTTTTTCGACGTCGTTCGGCCGTTCAGTCGCAATTCGTCGAAACATTCAAGCACCCGAGACATACCTACAGAAGGTTTGGTCTTGGTCGCTTTGGGTAAGAGGATGCCCTCTGTGTTGTCCGTTGGAGTTATGGTTACAAATAAACGCCTTTCTCGCTTGTGTTGAATTTCCTTCAACATCTCATGTATGGAGCCGCCGTCCCTCGCCCTTTTCATCACCATATCCTCGGTATATACGCCATCAACAAAAACAATATCATCCATATCCATCAGGTTTTATAAAAACTCTTCAAATTTCAATTATTCTTATTTCACAACTCTCTTTCAATCCCACATCACCGCATCTTTAATGTACTTCCTTGGTTTATTGAGTTCTTGGCGGCAATGGGGACAGATGATCGGCACCTCTTTGTCGAAGGTTCCTCCGCAGGCACATGTTATGTGCTCGAATTCCAGCATCGGCTCCGTCGTCCACAGCTCTTTGCCGCATTTGTCGCAATGCAGCACGTCGGCGACCGCCCCTGGCCCCTCGTTCCATTCGAATTCCTTCCCGCAATTAGGACATATGATTTTGTATAAGCAACCCATAGATGATATTTTATGTGACCTGAATCTGACTTTGAACTTTGAACCGGCAGCTAATTACTAAAAAAAGCACTTCACCCAATCCCACCTCTCCGACTTGAACTCATAACTGTTGAAGCTCTCGTCGGGATTTGTCCTCCAGTGTTCGCGCTCGATGGTGTCGAGTATGGTGTCGTTGTATTTGTACTCGTCCGACACCACCCATTTCTCTTTGAAGACGTAGTTCGGCTTTAATCCGGGCTTGTGGCGGTTCACATCGACACATTCGCTTGTCCGTTTGACGCACATCTTCAGCTCCTCCGAGAGCAGGCGTAGCAGCTCGTCGGGTTCCAGACGTTTAATCCGCTTGACAGTAGGATCGTAATTCGGAGTTGGTTCCCCATTCATCATCATGTGCCAGATGTATTTGAAGACAACCCAGTGGATGCGGCAGCGGTACATCTCGCTGCGGTCTTCAGCATAACGCTCTATCACCCGTTTCAAGTCACCGCCCCGTTGGACGAAAACCCCGAGGAACACCTGTTTCTCGTCGAGTGTCGCGTAAGACCATTCGTGCCCATAGTCATCCCAGAATTCGCGCGATGCAAGACACTTCTCAAAATGCAACAGGTCGCAGTCAAGTTCACAAATGAAGTATTTCATAATGCAGTTCCGCTAAAATTGATACCCTTTTCGAGATGCAAAAATATAAAGCGGGAGTGTCAGATAGTGACACACCGACAAACATCCTAAAATTATAATTCAAAATTAAACTCAACGCCCAACCAACTCCGTACTAACTCCCAACCAACTCCCTGTACACAAACCGACTTTTAACTCTTATTCCATACTCAGCAGCTCCGCTGCCACAACCCCAGACGAACAACTGTAAACCGTAAACGGTAAACAGCAAACCAACCAATCGTTTTCGTTGGCCGAAGACCTAACTCCCAAGAAACTCCCAACTAACTCCCAATAAACTCCCAATCACCACCCATTACCGCATGCCAATTACTAATCTACTGAAATTCAAAACTTAACGCCAAAAACTAAAAAAAACCGTTGCACCGTTGCAGTTCAAAATGGAAATACCCCCTATCGTAATACGAACTGCAACGGTGCAACGGCGCAACGGCAACCAAGGCAATCATCTGGTTATTAAATACATGTATTTCCAAGCCTCACTATCGGATCCCCATTTCCGCTCCAAAATCATCAATTTTTTACTGATTTTTTTGTCATTTTTCACCAAATTCGATGCAAAATCAAGTGTTTTTTCGAAAAATCTTACACTTACAGTTCTTACAGTTTCTTTTTTGTGCATTACAATTTCAGTAATACCATATATAATATTCTATATATTAAGTATTTATATAGCATATAGAAGATGTAATTGTCATCCAATTTTTAACTGTAAGAACTGTAATTGTAAGAACCGAGACACCCCCCCCAAGTATCATATCTTGCTGTATATTTGCTTTTTAGGCAAAGAGGTCAGCCCTCGCTCATAACAATAACAGTATAACAGTTACTTTTTCGAGATATATCAGTTTTCTTAATTCTTATATATACTATTAATAATTAATTAGTTATATGATATATAAAGGCGTAACCAATATCCATTTTTCAAACTGTTATACTGTTATTGTTATGATAGCATTGGGCTAAATAACTGACTCTGAGAGATTTTTTTCAAGTAGCTGTTGAACGTTAGGACTTAAAGCCCACCAAAACAATGTCAATTTTGAAAGAATCCCACTATAAAACAAAAGTGCCGGATCAACAATCCAGCACAGATGTGAAAATTGAAACCGAGAATGATAGAATCACAAAATGAAATGCTATTTAAGACTTTCAAATATTCCCTTCATTTTTTCAATTCGGTTTTCTTTATCGATTCCATCGAGTCCTTGCAAAATTAAGATTTCATCAAGTACCTTCTCCTCTTCATCGTTTGTGACGATTTGGTATGATGACTGCGACTCTTTCAATAGACGGTCATTGCCGAGCTCAATATAATTTCCATACCATTCACGCCATACATTGTCGCTCAAAGCTTTTAGAAACGGATTGTATGAATTCGGTGAAGGGTTTTTTGCGGTGTGAAGAGTTGTGAAAACGTATGGAGATTCTTCAAAGTTGTCCCACCAATACTTGCCGTAACGATCTGCACGGAACACTTTATATTTTGTGTAATAGTATGTCCAAGGGTATGTGTTATTTTTTTCACATTGGTTTAAATAGTGGTCAATTATCTGTTTCAGAGTGTCGTCTGTGACAGTTGGAATCTGCTTCAACAAATTGTTTAACACCGTTTTTGTTTTCTCAAACCCTTGAAAACCATCGCTTCTGTGAAAAAGCATTTTCCATGCAAATCCATCGTTCATAGAGGATCCAAGTTGATATCGCCAACCGTTCCGTTCGCGCTGTTTGTAATCGCCAGTTATAAGCAATGCACAATCGACCAAGTCCCAATTGCATTCGAACAAGGCTTTGAATTTTTCAAAGTGTTCATAATGTTCCAACCCGACTATTGATATTTGACCATAGAGCAATTCGTGATCCTCTAGGGCGAAGAGGTGTTCGACCTTGCCCGGGTTTGCTTTTGTCCACTCAAGTTTTGTCTTCTCTTCTTCCAATTGTGTGGGATTGAAGTTGATGCCGATGGTTTCACTATCGGCAATTATTCCGTGCAATATGATGCTGTCTGTTTGACGTAGAATTGCAGGTAGACGGTTTCCGCCTTGACGTTCCTCGCTGTCGCTTATCTGGTCAGGTGAGTTTAGAATCAAATTGTTCAATATTCTCAATCGTCTGCGAAAATCATCCTCAGAGACGTATGACATATTTTGCCTGTATAGAACAAATGCATACAACAGAATAATTTGATTCAAAGTGAATTTTCTTCTTTTTTTTCCGATTATATCCGCATAGTTTCTTAAACAGTCTTCGAACAGGTTAACATTGTAGTTTGTTTTGATTTTGCCTATCGCGTGTTCTTTGGAAGCAAACATCTCAAAAAAATTCTGAATTGGAATGCTTCTCTTGTTCTCATCAAGCCAGCAGTCAAAGAATTTTTCCAAAGTTATGGCATTTTCTACAACTTTCTTTCTGCTTCTGTCAATCTGTTCGTCGTCGTCAACGTTCACAGTGAAATATTCTCTTATCAATTCGAATTCATCGCTCGTTTTAGGGCTGCCACCATTATTATAGCATATAATGTTACATATGAAGATGAAATAACGCAAAAATTCGTCGTCGGTTGTATCATCATTGTCGTTGCCCAAGCCACTGTTGTGATATTGCCACAATAGATCCGTCCATTCTTTGTCAATTTTGGAGCCTAACCTTTTTGCCAGATCCGCATCGGCCTGTTTCAGTTGTTTTTCGAATTCGGCTTTAAAATGTTCAAATTGTGTCAGTGGTTTGCCTCGTGAGTTCATCTTGATATACAGTTCATCGGTTAGACCCATATCTTCAATTTCCAGAAAATAGAAAGAAATGTTTTCGAGTTTTGTTAAAAGATGGTCTACTTTGGAGAATTTGCTTTGAATGGCATCAAGCATAACTAACATCGATGAAATTGTGGCATCATGTTGCCATTCAAGTGGAAACCAATTTTTGTCTTTTATTTGTTCGGACAAAAGCATCCTAGAGTCTATCTCGAATGGTTTGGTGGTTATTGCCTCACAGAACTTTCGGGCAGATGTGCGAGTTTCGTAGCTGAATTTTCGTAAGAATGCGCATTCGTTATCTATAACGCCATCCAGTTTGGAGGCAAACCAGTACAACAAAAAAAGTGTCGTTAGTCGCTGCTGACCATCGAGTGGAGTGAATTTATTGTCCTTAATGTCGCCATATACAAAATCAAGAGTGATAGGATTTCCAGAAACGGCGTATAACAAAGATTTCAAGAAGTTCTCTCTTTTTCTGGTATTAATAGCATCCGTCCGTCCGTATGCGAAATCCCGTTGGATCTTCGGGATCTCGATTCTTTCTATTCCAATTCTTTTACCAGCTTCTTCCCGAAGAGAAAATATCGTTTTGAAAGTTTTAGTTTCCATGATATTTGTTTTTTGCTATTCTTAAATTGTCATGTAAGATTTCAGTACATCATGTATGGCTCTGTAGTATGCGTCACGGTCGTTCTTGCCCCAAAAATGCATATTTGTATCTTCGGCTGAATAATATTTCAGAAATACCATCTTTGTGCAAAATGGAATATATGCCACATTTTTGTCCATTTCTAAAATAAGATTACGCTTAGCATCAAAAGCGTAATTGCTTAAAGCTGAGTTCTGCCCCGAAGATAGTAACGCCATATTGGACAACTGGTGAATATATTCTGAGTCTTCACCATTGGGCGAAAGAACATACACTACATCTTGAAGTAACGGCTCAAATTGTTCTTTCACTTTTGGCGTTTTAGGATTCTCTTCAATCTCTTTTACCAACTTCTCCATTTTAGAAATTAACTCTTCTTGTTGTCCAATAGTTTGTAGCGATTTGATATGAGCATTCAGCCATTCTTTTCTCTTTTCATTAGTTTGCAAACCTTCTGAATGTTGGGCATGAATATGTTCAAGACTCCAATTCTCTTTCTTATGACGACCAAACGGGAATCTTCTTTTCTTGTCATCTATTTGACGGACAGATTCAACATTGAACAGAAGTAACAATTTCTTAATATCATTATAATCATGCTCATAATCTAACTCATTAAACGCCTTTTTGAAGTTGATGCTATCCATTATGCTTTCGTCTAAACATTGTCGAAATTCAGTCTTAGACTTATTTGAGTAATCATTCAAAATATCTATCAGTTTTTTTGAATCGCATGCTATTAGGTATCCTATCTTGTGATAAAACTCATGGTCAAAAAACCATTCCTTCAATGTCAAGAAGTTGTGTTGTATTTCATCCCAAATTTCTTCAAGGCTTTTTCCTTTTTTGTGTTCATCATCAAAATAGAAGAAGGTCCTATAAGTTTCTTTATCGGCATCCGTTTTCCTGGAAATCAAGTCTAGAACTAAATCTATGCGCGTTGGATATTTGTCGACTTCAGAATTGGTGAGAAATCCCCAAAACTCGTCATTGTGTAATTCCCTTTCCATATTATCCCATTCAAGCGACAGCTCTTCTTGACGTATCATATTTTTGCTTTTTTCCTTGAGAAATAGGGCTTTTACGAGTTCAGAA